>ENA-UOOA01003884-UOOA01003884.1-human-gut-metagenome-genome-assembly--contig:-P61old-NODE-3884-length-17839-cov-4.168410_pt1 | contig 17839 bp, 19 predicted proteins | sample MGYA00242467_ERZ724014 | MGnify/ENA metagenome assembly ERZ724014
CTCACATTCCTGCGGAACAAGCAGTGAAAGATATATTGCAATTATGCTCAAATATACTCTTTTCAGTTTTTTTAACTGTTTTTCGTAATAATGCCAGATGGCGTTTGTCGCAAAATATAAGCCCTCATAATCGTAAAATTCTTCCTCATACACATACACATTCACAGAACTTGCATATCTATGTTTTGTTCCCATATATACGTCTCCGTAGCAACTACCGTATGTAGCTATCTTATCCAAACGATTTATAGTATAAGATAATGCTTTGTCTATGTACGGATTTTCCTTGTTACTCCAGCCTACAAATCTGCCTATTTTCTTTGCCAGTCTGTAATACTCGGTCATTTCATCACTCGAAAAGAAATATTTAGAACAATATGTTTCTTCATTGAATTGCATAGAAACGAGAAAATCGTTCTCATACATCAATTCATAAAATGAACACTCGTATTCTTCGCCTAAAACCATATTAGGCAATTCTGTGATTGCTTCCTCGCCATCATTATCATAATGCTGTTTTAATCTGCCGATAAAATCAAGCGCACAATTATCTATAATCATTTATTTCGCTCCTTAAAAGAATGTTTTGTTTGCAGATACATTACACGAAGCACAGTTATCAAAAACGGAATACAACCTTTTTATGTCTTCTGCGTTTGATGTTATCTCATCATAGAATGCCCGATATTCCTCGCCGCTGAAACGACTAAAATCAATATCACTTATATGAATTTCTTTATCGTTAAGCAAAGCATCAAATAGCGTATCGTACAGATATTTTATTCCATTTTCATATTGTTCTTTCGCTTCACCTGCAAGCTCTTTTATGTTATCCACAAACTTTGTTATACTTAACTCTATCATAATTTAATAATCCTCCGGCAATAAAACAGTGGTATAGCTTCTGTCAGACTCCGTAATAATCCAAAACTTTGTGCCGTTTGAATCAACATACGATGCAAATATTCTGTCGCCGTTTTTTAAAGCGTCTTCGTTTAATTGCTTATCTGATTCGCAAAGATTACCCCAGTCGCCTTTAATATACCGTTCCAATAAAATTTCCGAAACGCTTACTTCATCCAGCTTTTGTTTTGCATTTGCTGTAATCACTGTTTTTCCCAATTCAAATTTCATTATTTTCCTCTCCTTATGCCAAGCTCTTGAACCCTTGCGGCGTCAGGACATTAAAAATCATCTTGTTCACTCGCGTTTTCGTCAGTGTACCGTCGCCGTTATCACAACTTTTTGTTTGCTTTATAATGCGACCTTTTAAGATATGCGGGCTTTCACAGTCAATATATCCGTTTATAAGACCGCTACCACCGATGAGTCCGATTTGTCCCGTATTCAAAGGCAAAAGAGGACGCTTTTCTCTTGCGTCCAAAGCGCTCTTTTCAAACAAAAACTCCATTGACTTCGAGCCTGCAAGCTGACGCTGCAATTCTCCGAGATTAAATACCGCGCCTTTAAACAGGTCTACCTTCTTTTCCTGTTCGGGCAATATATAATGTTCGGCTTCAAGCTCGGTAATAACAGGAAGTTTCTTAACATCAGACGCAAGCTGCACTATTATTTCAGCAACTTTACTTCCATCTTCTTTTGGTTTCTTAATTCCCATCACTAATATTTGCTTGAATTTCTTAAATTCATCATCCATAAAACGAAACATCTGTATATCGCTGAAATTATCGCATAATATTCTGGCAATATCGCTTGTCAGTCTGTAAAACGGAATAATATACATAAGCAATCCTCCGTCCATAAGATGATACAGACTGTCTACCAAAAATTGCTTTTCGGAACGCGTATTGCCGCCGCCCTCTTTCAAGACTGAAAGATATGGCGGATTTAGAAATATTATATGGAACGCCTCTCTGCTTACGCGGGAATGAAAAAAGCTTCCAAATCCCACTCTGTCAAGACATTTCTCAGCTTCTTCGCCGCGCATTTCGTCAAGTTCAATGCCGTATGTGTCTGCCAGCTTTCCGCTTGTAAGCACATTAAGAGCCGTACCGCATCCACAGCAAGGATCAAAGGCATTTATGCGCTTACCCTCTGGGAATACAATACTGTTCTTTATCATTTTGACGTGTTCAATATCCGTAGGATAATAGCCTGTGCGAACATTGTTCATCAAATGCGCTATATCTGCCGAATCTGCTGTATTGTTGTCGGGTATGCTTGCAAGCAACGGTTTAAATGCCTCCTTGAATTTCGTATAATCAGGTGTCAGCAAATTAAATTTACTGACTGCCGTATATAGCTTATCGGCATAATCGCTGCAGGTTTCCATATCCGCCTCGCAAAATAACAACTTCAGATTAAGAATATTATCCGCCAATCGTTTTCTTGACGCTTCAAGCTCCTGATACTGTTCGCGCGCTCTTTCGATTTTATTGTGCTTCTTGCTTTTTTCTATGGCGTCACGCTTTGCCGTCATCCCTTCAAGCGAAGATACAACCGACGATTTCATAAGCGCAAAACGCTCTAATACATAATATCTTTCCATCAGCGACCACTCCTTTTCGACAATAATGTTTTTGTATTCATAGTCTGTGATGAAAATGTAGTCTTTCTGACCGATAAATCACCGCATACAATAAGCTGATACAATATTGACGCAACAATAGTTGACGCAAACAAATTTGCCGCTATACTCTGAGGAGCTGACACGCTGCGTTCAGCGCACGAAAGCTCTGTCGGGAATTTCTCATCGCCATGCAGAATATCGGGATATATTCCCGCAACAGGTTTTGTTATTGTCCTGCCGTTCTTTCGTATTCCGCATACAACCTGTCCCGTATATTCGCCGTTTCCGGAGTCAATGTATATAATATTACGCGATTCCTTAAATATCTCATGGCATAATTGACGGGAACGGTTATTATCTACCGCGCCTATAAGGATAGTCTTTGGACCTAATGAACTATAATAGTCGCTATATGTAAGCTGCCCAAGAGTGTCTCTATCCTCTATAAAATCAGGGATATATTCGGCTCTTATACCAAAAGCCGCTGCATAGCGTTCTGCTATAACCTGCGCCTTGTTTCTGCCTACATCGCAAGCCGCAAAATTCTGACGTATTAGGTTTTTCTCCTCTACAATATCGCCGTCCGCAATAACTATCCGCATATCACGTCCTGACGCATATGCTATACGATAAAGATGCGGAGCAATATACCCACCTGTACCGCCTGCGCCTATAAGTATAACCTTGAGTGCGCCGTCCTTACTTATCTTCACCGAAAACACCTCCGTCTTTATATTCCGTTACATTTTCAAGCCATTCTGACGGAAAATCGTCAAACGGATACTCGAAAACATCTGACGGGGATATATCCACGAACTTACCGCCCACGGATATACGGGTTGAAATATCGGGAAACAGCTTATCAAGCCTGCCTATAACCGTGTATATTCTCGTTGCCTTTTCATCAGCGTTATCGGTTGATGAAAAACACGCTTTCATATAGTTATGAGAATGAATATCCATAACGTGTGTCAAATTTTCCTCACTGTCCGGAAGAATTGTATCAACAGCTGCAGCACCGACCTTCTGTTCGGGTACTTTAATAACGTATTCATCGTTTTCATCGTCCCAATATACATTTACAAGCGCCTCGCATACATTTTTTCTGTCTGCGAAATATCTGAAAAAAGAAATTATCTCGCTGAGCATTTCAAACGGAATAAGCGGCAGAGCCGGAGTAAATCCGGCTCTTACTCTTGTTAATCCGCTTACTTTATCGGCTCTTGCTCTGAATATTCCGATAGTATTGCGGCGTATCTCATATACGCCGCCATCGCTGCTCGGAACATACGCAATAGCCTTATCACTGTTTAAAGCCTTTTCCTCGTTAGGAAATATACCCTTATATACAGGCATCTGTCCCTTTTTCTGCGCTGTAACCGTAGGTATAACCTTACAAGTCAAATCGCTTTTCTTACGTTTTATGGCAGTCAAAAAGTCCTTCGATTCCTCAATAAGCTTTTTCTGCTCGGCAATAGTGGTTTCTTTGGGCTTCGCCACCTGCTTTACTATGCCGCAATAGTTCATTTTCCAGCTTACTCGGTTGCTGTCCTCAAGTTCGGGGAAATCCTCTGCCTTTGCTTTACGAATATCCTCAAAGGTTTTGGATAAATCAGTAATTTCCTCCGATGCGCCCGCATACTCAAAAACAGGCGCTTTATTTAACAAACCTGTCTTGGTTTCCTCAGCCGCTTCGGTCTCCACTCTGTCCATTTCCGCTTCAAACGGATTTGCGCTACTCGATTCTCCGCTTTCAGCCGGCTCTTCCTGCTTATCCGGTACACTCGCATTATTATCAACCGCCTTTTCTTTCTGTTCTGTTTCCGCATTTTCTGTTGTTTCAGGCTCTTTCGCCGCTGTTTCCTCAACCAGAGCTTTATTCTCCTCTGATTCCCCTTTAGCTGTAGGTTCCTCTGCTTTTTCTGTTTCTTCGGCGAATGGATTATTCGCATCTCCTGTTATTTCAACAAAACCGTCCGATTCTTCGCCTATACCGGCAAACGGATCGCCTCCGCCGTTAATATCAGCAAACGGGTCATTATCCATACCGACATTCTCACCTTCGCCTAAGTCAATGTTACCTGCCAACAATTCTTCCATACTGTTTGTGTTTTCTGTACTCATAATTTTTTCCTCCTTAAAATTTTGAATTTACTTTTTGATTCCTTGTTTGTTCTACCTTAAAACTCAAGCCGCCTCCTTTGCAAATGCGTATATATTCGCACTTTTATATGGAGTTCTATGTAAAAGCCTTTTCCTTGTTATAGGTCGGCTGAGTTTCTCACATACCTCGGCGCATACATCAACGCTATCATCAGCGATTACGTCGCCGAGCGTCAAGCCGCTGCCCTTGAATTGATAGTCCAAACTAAGCATTTGTGCCCGTTTGTTTCTGCGTTTTTCCTTTGCAAAATGATTACTGATTGCCGAACGCATAGCGTGATTAGCAATAGTTGAAAACGCATACTGCTGTAAATCCTCGCGCTCGTCATACTGCTGTACCGCACGCATAAATCTGAATATCACTACATCATAGAACTCGTCCATCGGTAAACCTCTGTACCGCAGGAAGTCCTCCACGAGATGATGATGCTCCGTCAAAAATTGTTCTTGACTCTCCGTAAGCATTTTTGCTTGTTTTGTCTTGTCCTTCATTGTTTTGTCCTCCTTAAAATTTTAAATTTTTTATAAAAAAATACGCCTAAGAATTTCTTAAACGCATTATTTTCCTTTTATTTAATTGTTTTTCCTTAATAAAAAAGGTTATGGGCGCACTATCCCTATGGATAGCTCACTCATAACCACTTAACTACAACCACTTTAACTACAACCATTTTATGCTTGTATTATATATCCGAAAAATTATGATTTCAATACCAAGTGCAAAAAAAATTGGGGTAGAAATAAAAATTTAAGCAAAAAAATAAGCGATATAACAGATTAACCCGTCATATCACTTATCTTTATAATGTTAATCTTCCTTAATCGCTTTTAAGCCGCCGCTGTTATCTCTATCAAGGTATCCGCACCACTGCTAATCGCATTGCGCAGCATTTCCATATATGAATAGTCTGTGTCCATCCACGCTTCATAGCACTCATATAGCGGGTGCTTGCAGTTAAGCAGGGCGATAAGCTGTTCTTTATTAAGATAAATGTCATCGCCGTCAAAGGACATTACAATATCCTCATAAAATACTTTCTTATATGCCCCTTCAATAATTTTCTCCGGCGGTAATTTCTTTAAATCTTCTATAAATTCGTCATTTTCTTTTTTTACTCTTTCGTATAACATATTCTGTAGCTTTTCTTCCGAGAGCTTTTGATAATCAACCGTATTAGCCATATCTATGCCCTCCTTTACCACCAGAACAGATGCGGTCTGAGCGTAAGCGTCAAAACCATTATGTAAAACAACGCCGATATTCCTATTTTCAGATATGTGCCAATAGGAATATCATCATTGACTACACCGTTCACCGCAGATGTATGCAACTTGATTTCCTTTGTATATCTGATTATATCGCGTATAAATTTTACTGCCGTTAATACAAATAATACCTTATAAAACATAATTTTTCCTCCTTATAATTCAATCATCAAAACTTATACCGCGCAATTCAAACACGGTTTCCTTAAACATATCCTCCGCCGCTTCCTCGCTCACATCAGATATGGTGCATAAGATTGCATTGCCTTCCCACACGGTTAAAACATTGTTATCATCAACCGAATATGAATACAAATCTCTATATGCAGCTTCACGCAGGAAATCCATAGTATTCTCCACGCAGCCCTCAAAATCTGCTTCTTTATTCATAAAATCAATAAAACTGTCGTGAAAATCCTCCGTTCCAATATCTACAAGCGTTTGCTCACAAGCGCTCCCCAGATAATCAAAAAAGCCTTCGACATTTATATAAACCGAATACGCTTCCCGTATGAGTTCATATGAAATCTCGTTATATACAAGCTGTCCGCCTGCCGTAGCGTCAGGATTATAATATACATATGTAAAGCCGCTGCTTGTCTTGAAAAACTTGTCCTTATCAAGCGCATCACTATACTTTTCAACAAGCTGAATGTCCTTATACTTTCTCAGCTTTTCATTGTTATAGGCAAAAATATAAAAATTATAGTCGCCTACTCCATAAAAACAGCGTATAAAGTATTTATATTTTTCAGTTGTTATTTTGAAAAGGTACATATCCGCAAACTTGTCCTTCAGCTTAAAACCACTTATATTTTTGCATATATGTTGCATAACAGCGCGGTTTTTCAACAATGGCAAATCTGACTTTTCCCTGAGATAATGTATGAGGTCGTCAAATTCTGTTCTAAATTCAACAGTATTCAACGCATCATTTCCGTTTTCCCAAGTAGACCAAAACTCCATACCGTCTTTTCCGAAATCACCGCGCAAACGACCTATATATCCGCGTTCTGCGGTATGGGCATCAGAATATATATATTCCTCATCTTCCGCTGCCGCTGCTGTCAGCTCGTAATCCGGTACTTCTATACCTGCCATTTTACGCACAACTTCTGCAAAATATTTTAGTTGTTTTTTCAAATCATCTTTTCCGCTATGGAAATATGCGGCTTTGCCCTCTCCCTCCGGTAATTTCTCACCTTTGGCAACAAGAGCTAAAAGACGCGCGATTTCCTTTGTTGCGGGATAGCTGTTTCTTTTTGAGATGTTGTTTGTATATAGGCACATATAGTCTTTCTTTGAATCACTGAATATATTGCCTATATAAATGGCTTCATAGCCGCTGTCGCTTGTTACTATGATTGTTTCATTGCTTCTATTGCCATCAATATAATAATCCTTATAAATATGGTCTTTTGCGATAATTTTGCCTGCTTCCTTAATTTTCTTTGCTAATTCATATATTTCTGACATATTTTTATCCTTTCTTTTTTACCTTACATAACTACATATTCTAATTTTACGCTGTCGCGGTCCGCAAAAAATTGTTCAGCAACTGGACAATCAGTACACAATGCTGTATTACATTCGCCCTCACTTCTACAAGCTTTCCCGTATCCGCATATGTCAGGTGCTTCGCCTTTACGGTGATAAATATACCTTATTCCTGATATTTTTTCGCAAATTAAGGTATGCAAAAAATCACGCGCATAAAATAAATTATTGAAAGTGCATCCGTCTATCACGTATTCATACTTTCCTTTACAAGTTTCCGCATTCGTTTCCACTGTAATGACCGAACCATTTTTTAACCTGATTTCAAAAGTATTTTCAGATACTACAAACGCATCAACACCAAGAACTTGCGTTCTTATAGATACTATAGCCATATTGGTTCTCCTTTTTATTCTATAACCGTATTGTAACTTCTGTTTAATCAAGCGGATGGTCGTTGCCATCATCAATAACAGTAAAGTCAAAATCCTCTATTGTTATCTCGCCTTTTTTCAGCATATCCTTTAGTTCTTCCTTTGCCCACTCTTCCGATATTCCTTTTTTATCGACAAACTCATCATCAATATCAGAAGTGTCAGGCTCAAATTCAAATTCATATACCGCTTTTACTAACATACTTTTACCCCTTTCTCTACGCTTTTACATCATTAAAATTTATGATTTCTTCTTTATCCGGATATAGTGTTTTCAAATATAAATGCAGTGGACTTTCGCTATAATCAAGTCCCTCAATTCTCTGATTAAGAAAATCATACGCATCTATTTCTATTACGCTATTACCATTGACCGCCTTCACAGTAGTTTTTACCTTTTTCAAGAAATCGTTTCTGTCTTCTTTTGTAATCTGAACAATTCCGTCCGGAGTTTCCACTGTAAAAATAGCATCCCATTCTTTTATCAGTTCTTCTTCTACAGTTGAGTGCTCCGCCTCTATCATTGTCTTATTAACTAATGTCTGGAACAGTTCTCTGTTTTCGCATACTTTTCTGAATATACTGCCTAATTTTTCCAACAAGGACAAATCGGTAGCATAGCAGAAAAAAGCTCCTGCTTCACAATCAAAATCCACTTCTCTCAGTCTGGGTTCGTTGCGGAACGCTCTTTTAAAAACCTGTTCCCAATCATAGCCATGTCCATGATTGTCTATCTTTTCATTCACAGACTCAGCATATGTGTTAAAAGCATACTGTCCGTAGTCTTTATAATCGCCCTTTAAAAAATCAATCATTAAAGATAATGTATATTTCCTCGCGTCATTTTCTGTATCCATAATTATAAATGGGGCATTTTCTTCGTTAAATTTATTTATTCTCTCTGATACTAACATAGTATTTCTCCTTTTATCTTTCATAATATCAAGCGCAATATCGTCCTTGCAAAGCTCGCTTGTCCTATAAATTTTCTTTGCAAACTTTTCAAGTGAAAATGATAGATTTTTACCTTTATCAAGCAAAATACCCGTAATACTGAATTTATGCTGTGCCTGCGTATCATTAACATGCCTTTCACACTCTGCGGAAATATCGCAAATGCCGTCCGTGATAAACACAATATCAGCATCTTTCCAGTCGCCTTGCTGTATCAGCTCCATAGCCTTATTTAGCGGCTTCTCAAAATCTGTTGTACCGCTGAGAAAGGTTTCCGACGCTTCAAACATACGCTCACGCATATATGGATCATCAGCAGGAAATATATCCGTCTTGATTTCATCTGCGAAATGTATAAGCGCAAAATTCCGTTTATTCTCGTGACATATGTGCAGCAATATCATCGCTATTGCCATACCCCAAGCCTGATTATCGCCGTATGTAGAGCTTGACTCGTCAAGGCATACGATTACATCGCCTTTACCCTTACATATGCTGTCACGCTTACGGTATTGCTTTAGCTGCTTATTCATATATTTACGGATAAAAACCGGTGTCAGCTTAGGATCAGAAAGCAATGATAATTCAGAAGTAATCGCTTTTGATATGTTATTACCCGTTGTAATATCATATTTCTCACCGCGACCAAACTCATAACCATTCTTTTGCTTAGACGAATAAATATCTTTGTATCTGCCTAAAAACTTTGCCACATAGCTTAATTTTTCAGATGTGGACACACGTTTGAGCAATTCTGTATTAGCTTCATTTTTCTTCATATCCTTATCACCATTACCCCAGCTTAGAATTATAAATTTTGTTGCCTCCGCCTGTTCGACAGCCTTTGATACCGCCGTTACAATAATTGTCTGTAATTTTCTGCGGTTCATATTTGCCGCCCTGTCAGCTTGTTTTTCAAGATATGCGTACTGTTCGTGCTTGCTTCTAAGTCTGTTTGCAAGGTCTATCGCCTTTTTCTCGGAAGGTGACGGCTTTTTCATCTCCAGCTTTAGCTGTCTAAGAAGCTTGTCGCATTGTTCTGCCATATGCTCCATAGTATTCGGTCTGTCCTCACTGCCGGACAATGATTTCACCATATCTTCCAATTTCGGCATAAGCTCTTGCATAAAGGCGATTGTCGCCTCTGTTGCAGGCAATTCATAGCCCTCGCATATTGCTTTTCTATCAGAATACTCTTTTTGCGCAATCATTTTTAACAATATGACCTTGTTGATTTTCTTAGCTGTCGGAGTTAGTTCCTCATCATCAATCATTTTGGGAGTAATCGCGTAAAATGCCTGAAAGACATCATTGATTAGCTGCTTAATAGAGGAAAGATATTGTCTGCCCTCATTTTCAAAATTCTTGATTTCAGGTGTGTTATTACGAATATCGCGGAATATTTCGCGTTCCAAACGCGTGGACTTAAAAATATTATCCGAATATCCCGCTGATATTTTCTGCGATAATATACCCGAATTTAATATATCTTCTATTGATTTAAAATACATAATTGCTTCTCCCTTACACTAATTCCGACGAATGTTTACCAATATATTTTGCATTTCTGTCCGTACCGACATTCTGAGCATAAAGCTCAATAAAACGCTGAACAACCTCCGGCAAATTACTCACAAATTCTCTTACATCCTCAAATTTGCCATGCTGATTTTGCCTTGTGCAGATATACACCTGCTCGCCATCGGAATTTGTTTCAATATCGCCATTCAGATGATAAAATCTATATCTGCCTGTTCTGGCATAAAAATCATCATCATAAATTAGTCCGCATACTACCTTAATTTCTTTTTTCATAATATTTTTCTTTCCTTTCATTAAAGTACAGAAAAGGAGAGATGTAATCTCTCCTTAATCTGTATTTATGTGTTACTTAAAATGGCAAATCGTCTTCCGAACCGTCTAAATCGCCGAAATCACCAAAATCGTCAAAACTGCCGGGGAAACCGCTTACATCACCGAAATCATCATCGGAGAATCCGTCGTCATTAGGTGCAGCGGCATTTCCTTTCTTTGCCTGTCCACCATTTTTCTGCGGCGCATCAGCAAAGCCGACTTCGCTTGCGACAATTTCAAAGCCGTAGTGCTTTTTGCCGTCATCGCCGTCCCAGTCATATGTACGCAATCTGCCCGATACATACACCTGCTTGCCCTTATGGAAATTACGGCATACAAATTCTGCCGTTTTGCTCCAAGCCGTAACAGGTATAAAATCCGCCTGCGGTTCCGCATCACCATACTTAGGTCTGTTTACCGCCAGTGTAAATCTGGTTTTTGATGTCTGCTTCTCGCCTACTGTCTGTAATTCCGGTTCCTTCGTTAATCTGCCAATAAAAATTGATTGATTTAACATACTTTTTTCTCCTTTTCCTCGTATAATTCTAATAATTTGTTATATATCTGAACGCTGTTACAACTTGCTTCCTTTAGCTTTTTAAGCGCTGCCTCGCTCTGATTTTTCATACATTCATTTTTTAAAGCGACGCGCTGTTCACAGCTTTGCATATACAAGTCCAATAACAGCGGAAATACTATTTTACTGTCCTGCTTATCGTAATACGACAAATCCATAACTTCATCTCCAGCCTTTAGATTTATAACTGCTGCGCGTATGCCTCTTCAAGCGGTATAACCGTGTATCCCGTTGTTTCATACACCTGTTTGCTCAATGTTTCAAGCTGTCCGCAGGCTTCATTTACCTTGTCACGGTCTGTATCCGATGCACACTCAATCGCCCGCAAGTCAGAATACACCTTTAGAAGCTCCGTTCTTACCTTAGCAAACGCGCGGTTATTCGCGCTGTTTAACTTGAAATCCTCAAAAGCTTCATCTGCCATAGCTATCAGATCGTCAATACGGCTTTTTATCGGATTATCGCATATCTCCGTTAATACAGTGGATATTGTGTCACGTTCCGTCGGCTTGGTCCAGAAATAATTTTTAAGAACCATCAAATCCTCAACCGATACCGTATCACCTCCGCGAATATATGCCGCCGCCTGAACAATCGGTGTATAATTAAAAAATTTACGATCAGAAATATGTATTTCTTTTTTTCTTAAAGCGCACAAAATATCGTCCATCAGCTCGTTTATACTGTCGGGAACCTTGACGCACTTTACCTCGTTCTGCATAGTTACAAGCTCTTTCAGCGTAATCGTTGTAGGATTAGCGTTTACCGCCGATTTCTGTTTCTTTTTCAGAATATTTAGCCTGTTGCCTCTCTCTTTGACGTACTCTGTTTCAAGTTTCAAGTCAAATCGGTCATACAGAGGCTTTAAAATCTGATTTTCCGGTTCAGAAAAATCGGGGATTTCATTACTTGCCGAAAAGAACGAAATGACGGGAATTGATATTGTCTGTCCCTCATTTGTATATACGCGTTCGTTCAGCGCCGTAAGCAGCGAGTTTAAAATACCGTCGTTCGCCTTAAAAATTTCATCAAGAAAAACAATATGGCTATCGGGTATCTTGCCTTCTGTTATTACTTTCGGCGCGCTGTCCTTGACAGAACATATGATTTCCTTTATCTGACCTAATTCCTTTGCCAGCTTATGAGCTTTTTCAAGACTTTCGGCTCTGCCGTCTATCTCGTATTCCTTATACGCTTTCTGAAGTTCGTTAAGCTTTACATTGTACGATACGTCTTTTATAAGCTCATTGGAAGGCATATTGCCCGGAATAATGCTTGAAAGGTCAAGTCTGCCGAACAACTGCTCCTCGTCCGTCTGTTTTGACATCAGACGCTCAAACTGTTTTGCGTCTGTAATACGCTTACGGAAAAGATTTATACAATGCGATTTTGCCTGTCCCGTATCTCCTAAAATAAAGAGATTTTTCTTTGCCAGCAAAGCTATAGCGATACACTGTATAAGCTCATTGCGCTCCGCCGTTTCTGCCGCGACTTCGTCCATTACTGTCTTAATTTTTTCGTTACTCATTTATTTTTCCTCCATTAATTTCGCCGCTTTCTTTGTATTAGCCTTTGTCGCGGCTTTTTTAGCCTTGCGTTTTACTTCGCGGTTTCTGACATTCATAAGCATATATTCGCTTTTATTGTTAGAAACATATAGAATACCGCTACTTGTCATAGAAACATCGACATCGCCGCTGATAACTTTCAGCATATCCGTAAAATACTTAGCAGTGTAGTAAAACTCACGTCCTACCCCGTCTATAATTTGAGCCGGAACATCAAGCGTACTGGATGCATCTGTGCTTTCTATGGACAACTGCACACCGTTTTCCTTAACTTTCAAGGCTACAGGCGCGGTATCTTCGCTGCCGCTTTCAATCAATGCCACTGAGTCTACCATCGTTCTCATATCGGCTGACTTTATTTTAGCGATAAGTTTCTTATCTGCCGGTTTTAAAAGCACGTCAACATTCATAAACGGTCCTGATAATATACGCGTTGAAAAAAGCATATCAGACTTCAAAAACACAACCGAAGCGCCGCACAAGCCAAATTCAAGCACGTCCTTATCCTCCACAGCGTTTGCCAAATAAAAAAATGACCGTTTTGGAATTGTAACCGACAGCTTTCCGCCGCAATCGCATTTGTTTTCTGTAACAGCCATTCTATGTGTATCACAAGACGCCGCCTGCACCATATCCGAATATATATCAAGATGTATTCCCGTAAGAGCCGGCTTTTTATCATCAGTTCCTACCGATGCCGACGTTTTTGAATACAAACTGCATATACCGCTGATTTTTAATAAATCGTCCGGAAACGGAATATCAGGCTTTGGATAGTTTCTTGCATTAAGCACGGGTATATCATAACGACAGCGTTCACTTGTTATACCAAGCAAATTGCCGGTATATTCCAGCAACACATCTTCACCGCCAAGGCGTTCCGTAATTCCTAAGAACATACGCGCATTGACAACGAAACTGCCGCCCTCCTCAATGCTCGCCTTAAATTTACACTGCATTGATGTTTCGATACTGCTTGCCGTAATATACACGAAACCGTCGTCCTCGTTACACTCTACCAAAAAGCCCAGAAGCTCAATGATATTATGACTTTGAGGAACAATCCGTATCATAGATTTTAAGTAGCCGAATAATTCTTTTCTGTTGATTTTTACTCTCATTTTTATTTTCCTTTCATATTTTTTCTAAAATACTGTTGTTAAGCAGATACATTCCAAAATCATATTCTACTTTTGTTATATAGTATACATAGCCCTGCGCTTTATCTATCATTTTGCACAAAATATGCTTACCGTCATCATATTTAGGCGCGTAACCGTTTTTCATCTGCTGTATTACGAAATTTTTTCTGCTCATATATTTTCGTTGTACGGCATCACAGTCCTCTGTGTCTTCATTAACGGTATGTATTCTATATACAAATTTCTTCTGTAAAACCATTTGGATTTTTCCGCACATCATGGGTGTTTTCCCGTCCAAGAAACCGTACAAATCACGTTCCTTTTCGAGAATCGCTTCCTCCTCTCTGCGTTTTTTCTCCTGCAACTCCATTTGTATTTTATACTCCGCTTCCCTTTTCTGACGCTCTTCATACTTGACTATATATTCCGGCTGTTTAGATAGAATATCGTGCATCTCTTCTTCGGTTACAATATCACATCCCACAAGATCATCTCTTGCAGGTTCAGGATAATTAGGATTTACAAGATAGCATTCTCCTAAATCCGAATATTTTTTGCTACCTACGATTTCTTTCTTTTGCCCGAATCTTGTATAAAAAGTCTGTCCGAATAAATAGGTGTTAATCATTTATTTTTCCTCCTTAACTTGCAAGCAAATCAAATATTGAAATCTGTTCGGGATTATCATATTCGACTTTAGCTGTTCGCTTTCTACCGGAAAATGCGGCCGTAACACTGATTTTTACCTCAGTATGTGTCTGTACCACCGGCTTATACGGAATAACCTCCGGTTTTGTATCAACTGTTGCCTTTTCATCTGCATCAACCGTCTGTGTTTCGTCTATCGTGGTTTCTTCCGTTCTGTCGTGGATTATTGCCATTTTCTTGAATGCTTCTGACAAGTCCTCGACCTCCGACTGAATACCGAGCGTCAATTCCTTTGCAAGCATCGTTGTCATATCCCGACATTCGCTCATCGCCGCTAAGCCTTCATCTGACAGATTACCCTCTATAATTGTGGCAACAGCCAGCTTTGACGCCATCAGCTTTAATGCGCGCTCCTGCATAACGCCCTTATAATAGAGCATATATACCTCAATGCGCGGAGCAGTCTGATTTATTCGCCATGAACGGCGCGAGCTTTGACGGAAAGTAAACAGGTTATACCCGATATTGTAATACACAAGCGTTGTAAACGCATTTAAGTCCAAACCCGTTTCCACAAGCGACGGATTAGTTATAAGTACGTCTATACCTTTTGACACCTTATCATCCACCCATTTTTCTCGCTTATCTGGCGGAACATTAACACGCAGAATTTCCGTTCTGTATCCTTTTTCGGATAACAGCTTTTTCAGTTTTTCCTGTGTGTCAAGACTTACCCAGTTAGTGTAAATCAAAACACGCTCACTGTTTTTTACCTTGCGTTCCACTATATCCAGAACCGCCAAGTCCTTTTCACTTAAATCCTCCGGCTTCGCTGTATCTTCCGGAATGACAATATAATCATCTTTTTTCCCAAATGGATACGGAATAGGCTCGTGACCGTATGGCTGATCAGGATAAGTTGACGTTAGCTGAAGATATTTTGATAAAACCTTGCGGCTTGCTTTCCTATCATAACGCATAACGTGTATAAGCTCGCCCTCAATCCTATCATACTCTTTCTTGACTTCATCATTAAGCGGTAATTCGATAGGGATTTCCTCATAATCCGGCAATTCCTTTCCCATGTCGTTAAGCGATAAGAATACCGCCGATTCAATCAGAAATCTGGAATATACAAGCGGTGATACACCCGGTAACTGCCGTTCCCGAATTTTACGCTTCTTGCATCTGCTGTTATCGTTATACTCGCTGTCCTCTACTTCAAAGGTACTTTCAGTTACACCGTATTCAGAGTTAAACGCCGCAGGATTATCATATGCCTTATTATCCTCCAGCATAAGATTAGACGCGATACGGTAAAGTAAATAGAAAATACCGCTTGAATAACCATTTACAAGCGTTGCGGTCATACCGATAACTTTTTTAGCACAGCCGACAAGGTTAGCCATAGCGTTACCCTGTCCGCTTTCACCCTTGTACTGATGCAGCTCATCGCATATCAATCCGTCAACTTCCTTTATATGATCGGCTATATAGCCGCTTAATGTATAGCGTTTGTATCCGCCGAGAGCAGGAAATATCGTATCAGGACTGGCTATGATACTCCGAATTTTTTCCGTTATTTTCTTATCTTTGACTTTTTCCAGATGCGCGTATGCAAAATCTCGGTAAACATACCCGTAATTACCTATCTTCACCCATTTATTATGACGCAAAGAATAATCATCGGGATTATATGCCGTCCATAAATTAGCACCACATTCCTCGCACTTATGATTTTTGTCTGTTTCCTTCTTAAAAAAGAATTGGTCTGCGTTTACCATGTACTTGTCACCATCATCGGATAATTCCATTTCTATAACTTTACCGCAATCAGGACACACATACGCTCTTTTTCGTCTTGAATATTTTACAGCAGGGCGTTTCATATATCCGTCCCTTGCACGTTCTTTTGACAAAATAGCGTAAACTGTCATATTGTTTTCTGTATAGTCCTTATACACTGTCTGCAATTCCGAAATGTTGTGAATAACCGCCGCTTTCGTATGCGGCAGCGTTTCGTAAATTTCACGCACCCATTTCTTCGTAACATGTGACGGAGAAAGCACTATATTAAAACTTTTTTGACCGTTCTGATATGCGCCCAGCGCCGCCGAACCGATTTTCGTCTTGCCGCTTCCGCATTCCGCAATCACCATTGCAACCTTTGCTTCACTAAGCCTTCGTTTGACCGCCTCCGCAACTGCAAGCTGTGCGGGATAAAGCTCATAGCCCGTATGACTTTTCAGATTTTGATTGATTTCCTTTAATTTATCGCATATATCCTCTGTCGCAGGGTCATACAACGGCTTGAACGAACCTTTTATACGTTCAGCCACTACTGTGCCATACTCATTCAGATATTGCGACACTGAATTGATGTTCTTGAAATTATCCTCTGCTGTATTTGCGTTTGGGATTGATATTTCACCAGAAGCAAGACCTCTGTTTACTATATCAATAATATCCTTTTCATCGTTACGCATACGCAGCAAATATGCATCAAATCTCTGTTCTATAGACAGAACCTCGAGCGGTATAAGGATTTTCTCCTTAATAAGCTCATCTATGATGTAGTCCTTAAATTCCGGAATAAGCGGCACGGAAACCTTTGTGTCAAGTTCCTCAAACAGCGCATTCCTGTCGTTTTCCTTACAAAATATACATTTTTTTTGTTTTATACTCTCCTTTCCTTGTGTTTCGTCCTCATCTGTATCGCCCTTATCATCATCAAGAGCAATCAGCATACCCTCCGCATACACGCCGTCATGCGACAACTTCTTGCGGTAGCGTTTTTTCTCGGTATCTATGACTACTTTATGTTGCTCAATATGCGCCTCGACAGAAATTCCGCCGCACATAGCATCACACATACCTTTAACCTGCTCCGGATAACCCCCGAAACGAATAGCCATCAATGTTCGCTTATTATTCTCTTTCAGATGCACAATGGTATCTGCATAGCATCTAAGCGATATTAACTTATCCGTATCGTGATAGATTATCGTCGATAGCTGAGGTAGTTTCCTCATATTTGTGTTTGACCTCCTTAAAAAATATTTTTATATGAAAAAAACACAATTCCACGCCAATCAGCAATATCCTTGTGTTTTATTTCCGTTATTTAATTGTTTTTCCTAAATAAAAAGGCTATGGGCGCACTATCCCTATGGATAGCTCACTCATAACCACTTAACTACAACCAC
>ENA-UOOA01003892-UOOA01003892.1-human-gut-metagenome-genome-assembly--contig:-P61old-NODE-3892-length-17809-cov-17.163794_pt1 | contig 17809 bp, 10 predicted proteins | sample MGYA00242467_ERZ724014 | MGnify/ENA metagenome assembly ERZ724014
TTTTCACCATTATCAAATTGTCCGTTTCCTTGTCTTATTTCTCCTGTTTTTAATTTTCCTGTTGTACTATCAACAAACACTATTCCTGTAATCTTTCTATCATCTTTTAATTCTAATTGTATTGATGGAGCTGAATCTGTATCATCTTCAAAAGTATTGATATTTTCTATTTTAGCATTTCCTGGTACTGAATCTCTATCAATAGCTGCTACTGTATTTCCTTGTTCATCTCTATAAACTGTATAAGAATTTACTTCTGCACTATTTGATAGTGTTTCTCTATTATTAATAATATTTATTGTTGCATTTCTTTCTAATCTAAATTGTATATATATATAATTTGATTCTCCAGATTTAACAATTGTGTTTGTATCTATTAATATTTTTCTATAACTTTCATTATATTTTTCATTTGAAATTACCTTTAAATTTCCCTTAATATTGTTTTGGGCATCTAGTTCTGTTCCTACACCTATTAGTGTATATCTACTATCAAAATAATCTATTATATTATTGGCTTTTGTTAAATAACTTGATTCATTTGTTATCGCTATTTTATATGTTAGATATACCTTTAATTCTTTATCTTTATCATCTGCTCTTTCGTATTCATAATCTGCTTTGTATATTGCTCTTTTATATGTTCCTGTATAAGAATTTTTAAATTTAACACCTAAATTCCATGTACTTTCATCATTAGCATTATATATAGTATCAGCCATCGTTCTTTTGGCATATTTGTATAGATGCCAATAACCATTTACTCCAACATTTACATTTTCCAAATCTTGTGTTAATGATAAATCTGCCTGTGCTTTTTCATATATACCTAAATTAATGTTAGTAATCTCTGTTTTGTCTGCCTTGAAATCATTTTGTGTATATGTTATTTGATAATTTGCATCTTGTGTATTTGCATGTACATTTGTAACTTGTGTAACTCTTTCATCGTCATATAATGGTGTGGCTTCACCACTTTGTGTTTCAGTATATGGCATATTTAATATTTCAGTATTCTTTGAATTTTTTATACTTACTTCATTTTTACCTGTTGAATTTATGCTAGCAAAACTTTCATCTAACAATTTTCTTTCAACATCATCAATTGCTTTTGAACCTCTAGTTACATCTATGTGTGGTGTTACAGATTGATATGTTAATCCATTAAATTCATACTCTATATAATATGAACCTAACTCTGATATTTTTACATCAGAAAATACATACTCTCCACCATCAATTTCATTATATTTTCCTAATTCTGATGTTACTGTACTAGCAATTTCTGTTCCTATTATTTTTCCATTACTTTCTTTTACTATATTTCCATTTCCATCTTTTGTAAATTTCTTTAGGCTAACTTTTATTCCGTTAACCCCAACATCTAGAGTATCATATGTAGCATTTGTATTTGGATTATTTATATCATCACATCTATATAAGTCATTTCTAATGCTATTTTTTTGTGATTGAACATCTTTCCATACATATCCTGATAAATCAATATATGTTCTCTTGTTGTTAAATCCTACTTTTATTGTTTCTCTTGATAAATCACCTTTTCCTATAGCATTTATAACTAAAGTTGCATTTGGATTTTTCTCGTACCCCTTATTAGGATTTTCTAGCTCTATTGCTGTATATTCTCCTGTTGTCACACCTTTTATTGTTAAATTTCCATTTTTATCTGTATAAAATTCTGTTGCATCTTGCTCATCTACATATGTTATATTTCCATCGTTATCTCTCTTTATGTATTTATTATCTGAATTTCTTTTTATTTTAAATTTTACATTCGCTAATGGTGTTTTTGAATCTTGGTCAATTTTTAATATTGATATATCTATTAAACGTTGATTTTCGATTTTTACTGTAGTTGTCTTTACCGCTTCTATTGTTGCTTTTTCTGATATTTTTGGTTTTGTTACATATGCACTATTTGGGTTATTTACTTCTGTAACTGTATATTCTCCTTGATATAAGCCATTAATTAGTATTTTTCCATCTTTGCCAGTTGTAAATATTTTATGCCATCCTTCTGGAACTTCTTCATCATCTCCAATGTAACTTACTTCACCATCTGAATTACCTATTACCCATTTGCTATCTGAATTTCTTTTTACTTGTATTTGGACATTTGGTATTCCATTTTTTGATTGAAAATCTATTTTTTGTATTTCTAGGCTTCCTGTAACGTCTATATTTAATTCCATTTCATCACTGTTATTCATATTTTCTTCATCAGCATAGCCAGTCATTATGTTTTGATAATCTATCTCTTTTGAATTTCCATCATCATCAATTATAATTTTACTATCAACTTGGATATAACATAATTTACCTGTTATAAAAGTATCACCTTCAGTCGATACACAAAATTTCTTTATTTTTTTTATAGTTCTATCTTTACTAATTAATATCCAAAAATCTTTGTTAGATTTTATAATGTCATTATATGAATCCTTTACTATAAAATCATTTCCATTATAACATCCATATTTTAAATTATCTATATTATTATCATTTTCATCTGTTAAACTCAAATCTTTAATAGAATTATTAAAAGAATAATTAAATGGTCCAACTTTTATATAATCAGCCCCTTGATATTCAATATCTTGTAATTTCACATCACTACCTTCACTTTTTCTTTTTAATAAATTACTTCCATTTCTAATATACTTCAATGCTTTCTCGCTATATTTTTCTGCTTCACTTGTTAAGTTTGATTTCATCCCACCAGATTGATAATCTATAGAAATATTTAATGCCTCTAAAAACGCTCCTGTATTTTCCCATATTGCTTTTTGTTTTTGACTAGAATATTCATCAATACCTTTACTTGTCCACCCCACTAGCCTAGAACTTTCTCCTTTATTATTTAAAATATAAGCCATTCTAAAAATTGTTTTGATTTTATCATCAGTAAGATCTTTATATAAATAACTTTTTTCATCGTCGCTACTATATATTTCAACTTTGTCATTTTTTATTTTCACTATATATTTAACAGTACCTTGTGATTTATCTAAATTCTGTCCTCTTTGAATACAAAATATATTTTCTTTTGCACCATCCTCTCTCATGTCATATGTAGAACCTTTTAAAGTTGCTTGTCCTCCAAAAGTTGCACATTCCACACCATCAATTTCAGTTGAACCACTCCCATATCCAAAATCTTTATATGACCAATATGAAACACCATCATTTCCGTTTTCATCTCCGATTTTTTCATTAATTTCTAAATTATCAATATCTCCATTTCCCCAAGCAAAGCTAATGCTATTTATAAATATTATAATAAATATTATAATCATACCAGAAACTATTCCTTTTATTTTTTTCATTTTTCTCCCTCCTTTCCTAATTATTTTTCTTTCTAATAATATAAACTATACATATTAATACCAAAGCTAATGCTAACACTGCCATTACTGAATACATAATAAATATTCCTGTTTTTATACTTACTATTAATTGTGCATTATCTACATTATTCTCAATATTATTTTCTTTTAATTCATCTTCTGTATAAATTTCTGAAATTTCAGCTTTGTTGTTTATTAATCCTACATTTGAAGCTGTCATTCCTTTTGTTAATGTTAAATTAATTGTTGCAGTTTCTCCTGCCTTTAATTTTTTATTTGACAATGTTGATGTATATAAATCTTTACCATTTATATACCAGTCTTTATTTAATTCTGATTTAAATATCATATCTTGTGGCATATAATCTTTAATTTTTCTTATATATGTATCAACTTCACCAACATTTGTTACTTTTATTTCATACTCTACAATAACTGTTGTTCCAGCTACTTTTTTTGCATTTAATTCAACTTTTGCTAAGTTTTTTGAATTATATTCATAAGCTGTAGTATTTGTAGAATCTTGTGTAATTACTCTTTTTATACTTTTTTGTATTTTTACATCTACTGTTTTTAATTCTATTAAACCTATATTTATATTTGCAATACTTCTATCTGTTATTGTTATTTTATCTGATATAGCATAATTTTTTTCTTCTCCATTTATTGTTATTTTTCCAACAACAACATCTGAATTTTTACTTTCTTGTACTCCATTTGCTTTGTATGTTGTTAACTTATATTTTGAAGTATCATAATCAAATAATACTAGATATTCACCCTTTTCTACATTATCTATTTGATATTTTCCTGTTTCATCTGTATTTAAATTAGTATTTGAGACTAATTTATTTGTTTTTACATTATATAAATATACTGGTATATTTTGTAATAATTTTTCATCTTCATCTTTTATACCATTTTCGTTTTCATCCTTCCATGCAATTCCTGTTATTGTATATTTTTCTGTAGTCGGATTGTTTGGTTCATCTGGGCTATCTGGATTATCTGGAGTATCAGGATTATTCGGATTATCTGGATTGTTTGGGTTATCCGGAGTTACTGGATCTGTTTGCTTATTTTTTTGTAATATATTTTTTATTGTATTTGTATGATAGAAATCTACTCCAAAACTTAGATCAAATTTATGTAATATTTCAATATCCTTTGTTAAATCTTCTTGATAATTTACTTTTGCAATTATTTTTACTGGTTCGTTTTCTCCTTTTTTAATACTCGTTTTAAAAGTTAGTTGGTTATCATTTCCATAAGTATAGTTTTTTATTTCCTCATTTCCAATATATACTTTTTCTAATGTAAGTTCACCTGGTAAGCTATCAGAAATGCTTATTTCATCTTCATTATCTATATTATAGCCTGTTATATTTAAAACATATTCTATGCTATCTCCTGCTTTTACATATTCTCCATCTGTTTTTGATTTTTGAGTTACTTCTACATATTTTGAAGGATCTACATCTTTACTAAACAAGTTAGATCTATATTTATCATTATTTTTGTTTATTATATATTTAACTTGTGCTAAATTTCTTTCTTTTATAAAATTTACCCTATAGTGTACTCCTAATACAAGCATTTTTCCTGCCCTGATATTTTTTATATAATACTTGCCATCTTTATTTACAATATTATTATTTTGATCTATTTCTAATAAATCCATATAATCCGAATGCACTTCTGATATTTCTAAATTTTCTATATTTTCTTCTGTCATATTTTCTATAATTATTTTATATTTTACAACATCATGTGCATTTATATTTACACTTGTATCCTGTACACATTTCACAGTCACTCTTATTTTACCAAGTGCATATTTTACTTTCATTTCATTACCTTCTTTAACTATATCATTGTAATTAATTGTAATTTTATTTGTTCCGCTATTTCCTACTACATCGTTTTCATTTTTTACACGAACTTCATAAGATATTTCTTTTGTTTCTCCTACACCAATTTTACTAATTCTCTCATCATATTCTTTTTTATTTGGTTCTTCATTATAATATTGGTCATAATTATAAACATAATCATCTACTATTCCTAAATATACTGTTCCATCAGGAACTAAACCTTTAACAGTTACATTTTCAGCCTCTTCAGTTCCATTATTAGTTACCTTCACAATATATTTTATAACTTCTCCTTGTTTTACTTCATCTCCATTTGCAATATCGTCTCCACCAACTTGTGCTGTTAATGTTACATTCAAATCTGGACCTGTTCCTGTAGTTAGATTTACATTTGTTCCATTTACTTGTTGACTTGTTCCATTTGAATTTTCATCATATGTAATTGCATATGTTTCAACTGCATTTTTATTATACTCTAGGCTTGATGGGATTTTTTCTTTGTAAGTGATATTAGCTACATCTGTTGCTTCCATTTTATCAATTGTAACCATGTAATTTTTTGCATTAGTTGAAGCCTCAGTTGTCCATTTATTATTTGAATCATTTAAATCTTCTGTTGCATCTTCTTTTTCTGTATAATATACTTTTGCATTTTCTATTCCACTTACTCCTACTGCACTTGCTAGTACAACGCCCATATTATTGTCTTTTCCATCTGTAGCAAATCTTCCTGATATAACTACATTTTCTACTTTATCTCCAGTATTATTTATTACTTCTTTTTCTACAGTCGCTTGTTTTTCTTCTTGTCCAACTTCTATTTTTACATTTTTATTTTCTTCTTCACCAATTGTATTTACATTTAATTCTTTTATTTTATTTGTTGTTATTATTCCTGTTGGTGATGTTATTTGTATTTCTTTTTCTTCTGTTCCAGTTTGTGCATTATCTTTATAACCTTTTGCTTTTTCATTTGTATAATTCATTTTTATTTTTTCTGTTGAAGTTTTTGCTAATTTATTTAATGTTAATTTTAAGTTTAGTACAACTGTTGGACCACATATAATATTTTCTACATATTTTGTGTCTTCGCCAACTAATTTTACTCTTATTATTTTTCTTCCATTTTTTTCTTCAATATCATATTTACTTATATTAAAATTGTCTGCATACATTTTATTTATATTTGTTATTTCTGCTTGTTCTACTTGTTCTGGTAATTCAATTTCAATTGTTGGATTTTTATATAAATCGTTTGCTTCTGAGTTTTCTTTTAAAATCACTTTTGCTTCTATTTCATTTTCTTGCATTGTATTTAATGAATCTTTGTTTATCTCTAAAACTGCTTCTGTTTGGGTTTCATTTAATTTTATTTTTGTCTCAACTCTGTTTATATTTTTTCCTACTATTGCATATGATATTTCTTGCATTTGTTTTATTTTATTTTCTTGTTCTTCTTTAATTATCTTTATTGCTTTTATATTTATTGTTCCTACTTTTTGTGGTTCACTTGTTTTTATTTTTATAGCATCTACATCATTTGTTTTTATTTCTATATCACCGTTTTCATCCGCTTCTGTATCTTTGTTTATTTCTGCTATTTTATTTTCTGTATTTGAATCTAATACTTCTATACTGCCTTCTTCTCCTAGAATTTCTAGAATATTATTTTTGTTAATGCTTATTTGTTTTGTTTCTAAGTTTTCATTTGATTCTTCTTGCAATTCAATATTTGCCATAACCTTTAAACAATTTACATTTATTTTTACATTTTCTGTTATTTCTCTTTGTTTTTCTTCGTATAATTTTCCTTTATAAATTTCATCTTTTGCATTTAATATTTCTGTTGATATTATTGAATTTTTTTCTTCTTGGTCTAACTCAATTGAATTTTCAGCTGTTATTTTTGTGTTTTTAGAATCATATAAATTCAATTCTATTTTGGCATTTAATTCTTGTTCTTCTATATTATCAACTTTGTTAAATATATATGTTACTATATATTTATCTTCTCCATCTTGCTTCCATTCTACAGTATTTTCTTCTGTTGCTTCATTTGCACTATTTATTACTAATTTTTCTGTTACTTTATCGTAATTGTAATCTTCTTCAGTTAATTCTCTTTTTGTTGTTAATCCCCTTTGTATTGAATTTACTATTACTTTTTCTGGATTTTCTCCATTTACTTTTGGTATAGCTAATTCTAACTTTGTATTTTTTACTGGATATTCATTTCCATTTAATTTGTTTTCTACTTCAAGTTGTAATATTCTTTTTTCTTGTCCATCATAAATTGCATTTGTATTTGTTATTACTTTTTGATTTATTTCTACACCACTATTTTCATCATTATATGGGGAGGTTTGTTCCCATTGAACTCTTCTTGTTGTTGTTATTTCTGTGTTGCTACTTTGACTATTTACGTAATTAGCTTTTAATTCAATTTGTGTTTCTTGCTCTAATAATTCTAAATTGTAGCTTTCATTCTTTTTAGCTTGTACTTTTATTTCAAATTTCTTTGTTTCTCCTGCACCTATATAATCAACATTTAAGCTATCTTCACTTATTTGACTTATTCCATCTATTTGATTTTGAGTATCAAAAACAAAATTGCTATTTTTTAGAGTTATATTGGCATTTTCTAAGTACCCTTCCTTTTCAACACTCAACTCTAAATACAATTTCATATCATAACTATTTAATTCTTTACTGATTTTAGAAATCTTATTTCCACTATTGTCCTTAAAATATGCCACAAATTGCACATTTTTGTTGTTAGTTAAAATTTGTATTTCATCAACCGCTTCTGATATTATCAACATAGCTGAACTATTTATTAATAACATCATCACCAAAAACATTGTTACAATTTTTTTCAATACTTCCTTCATTCCTTTTCCTCCTATATTTTGCCTATTATACTAATTTTATTTTACTTATATTTATATATAATTTCAATACTCAGTATTTTCCAAAAATAAAATATTACAAAATTCGTACTTTTTTTCTTTAGGGAAGCTCACTTGAGCAATTTTCACTTTCTAAAATTAAGTTTTTATTACATTTTTGTTACATAAAAAATTTAAGGAAATGGGGACATCCTTTTTTCCCTATTTACGTAAGACTTGACAAGAAATGATATAATATTAATAAAAAATTGTGGAGGAAATTATGCAAAGAATATTAAGTTATATGAGAAAAGCAATTGAAGAATATAATATGATCGAAGAAAATGATAAAATAGCAATTTGCCTTTCTGGCGGAAAAGATTCTATTACTTTGTTACACGCATTTAAAGCATTACAAAGATTTTATCCTAAAAAGTTCGAATTAATTGCAATTAGTATAAATCCGGGTTTTGAATTTTTTGATACAACTTTATTGCAAAACCTTTGTGATAACTTAGAAATTCCGTTATTTATTGAAAAAACTCATGCTAAGGAAATTGTATTTGATATAAGAAAAGAAAAAAATCCATGTTCTTTATGTGCTAATTTACGAAGAGGTGCAATAAATTCTGTTGCCGTAAGAGAAGGATGTAATAAAATTGCCTTAGGACATAATCAAGATGATGTTTTAGAAACTTTTTTACTAAATCTATTTTATACTGGTAGTATAGGAACTTTTTCTCCTGTTAGCCATATGGATAGAACTGGTATTACACTAATTAGACCTCTAGTTTATACTCCTGAAAAAGAAACAAAACGTTTTGTTAAGAAAAATAATTTAACAGTTATGCCAAAAGTTTGCCCTATGGATGGTACATCAAAAAGAGAAGATATGAGACTAATGATTTTTTCACTTCAAAAAAATATTCCTATGATTAGAGCTAACCTCTTTGGAGCAATTCAAAGAAATCTTCCAGATTGGAAAGTAAAAAACAAGGATTAAAAAGGAATTAAAGAGAGATATTCTCCTTAATTCCTTTTTCTATTATTTTACAATTGCAACCATTGCATTTTTTAATTCTTCTAATTTTTGATCTGCATCTTCTTCAGATTTTCCTTTAATTCCCATATATAATTTAATTTTTGGTTCTGTTCCAGAAGGTCTAACACAGCACCAACTATTATCTTCTAATCCATAATATAAAACATTAGATTTTGGTAATCCAGATTTACTTTCTTCTCCAGTTACCATGTTTTTAACATAATCTCTATCAATATCTTTAAATTCTAATACTTTATATTTTCCAATTTCTTCAATTGATGTGTTTCTCATATTTGACATCATTTCTTGGATTTTTTCAGCACCTTCTGCTCCTTCAAGAACTATAGAAACTTGAGTTTCCTTATAGTAACCATATTTTTCATATATATTGTTCATTTGATCCCATAAAGTTTCTCCTTTTGCTCTATAATAACAAGCTGCTTCGCATAAAGCCATTACTGCTGCAATACCATCTTTATCTCTTGCATAATCACCAATTAAGCATCCATAACTTTCTTCAAATCCAAATACATATTTATCTCCATCGGTCTTTTCTTCTTCTCTTTTCATAACAGCACCTATATTTTTAAATCCTGTTAAAACTTCAAAACAATCCAAATTATAATTTGAAGCAATTGCTTTTGCTAAATCAGAAGAAACTATTGTTGTAACAAACATTCCTTTTTCTGGTAAAAGTCCTTTTTCTTGCATTTGAGAAATTCTATATTCTGCAATTAATAATGCTGACATGTTTCCTGTATATGTCATATATTCACCTGTTTTTGTATCTTTTGCATAAATTCCTAATCTATCAGCATCAGGGTCTGTAGCAAGAACAACATCTGCATCTACTTTTTTAGCCAATTCTAGAGCTAATTTAAATGCCTTTTTATCTTCAGGATTTGGGTAATCAACTGTTGGGAAGTTTCCATCTGGTTCTTTTTGTTCTGGAACAACATATAAATTTTCAATACCGATTTCTTTTAAAAGTCTTTCTGCAACCATATTTCCTGTTCCGTGTAATGGTGTATATACTACTTTTAATTTTTTACCTTGTTCTTTAACTACTTCTGGATTTAATATTAATGATTTTAAAGTATTTATATATTTATCATCCATTTCTGTTCCAACAAGATTAAATAATCCTTTTTCAATTGCCTCTTCTTTAGAAATTTCTTTAATTTCACTATATTCTGCAACAGCTCTTACTTTTGCAATTATATCTTTATCTCTTGGGCTAACTATTTGAGCTCCATCATCCCAATAAACCTTATAACCATTATATTTTGGTGGATTATGACTTGCTGTAATCATTATTCCTGCTGTACATTTTAATTCTCTTACTGCAAAAGATAATTCTGGAACTGGTCTTAAACTTTCAAATAAATATGTTTTTATTCCATTTGCATTTAATATTAATGCTGTTTGTGTACTAAATTCTTTTGACATTTTTCTTGAATCATAACTTATTGCAACACCTTTATCTTGTGTTCCTTGTTCTAATATATAATTTGCTAATCCTTGTGTTGCTTTTCCAACAGTATACTTATTCATTCTATTTGTTCCAGCTCCAATAACTCCACGAAGTCCAGCTGTACCAAATTCTAATTCTTTATAAAATCTGTCTTCTATTTCTTTTTCATCATCTTTTATAGATTTCAATTCATTTTTAGTTTCTTCATCAAAATCTGGACTTTCTAACCAATTTTGATATTCTTTTAAATAATCCTTCATTTTATCAATCCTTTCTTCCGTTGTCATCCGGGACGCCCTTTTTTGACAACTTGTTTTGGTATGCTTATAATAACACTAATTGCAAAATAAATAAAGGGGTTTTTATAAAATTTATTTAGATTTTTACTTGACATTTGCAAACGTTTGTTTTATAATGTTTTTACATTTATTAAAGATTGGATGTGATATTTATCAATGAAAAATGAAATTATAAAAACAAAAATAATAGTAAAAGAAACACCTATAAATGTTATTAGAATTGATAAAACAGATTTTATATCATTAACTGATTTAGCAAAATATCAAAATTCAAGTGATCCGTCATTTACAGTAAAAAATTGGCTACGAAGAGTTAGTACAATAGATTATATAGGTCTTTGGGAACAATTACACAATCCTAATTTTAATTTGGTCGAATTCGACCAAATTAAAACTGAATATGGAAAAAACTCTTTTGCTATGTCTCCTACACAATGGATAAAAAGAACAAATAGTATTGGAATTATTTCAAAAGGAGGTAGATATAGCATTGGCACATTTGCTCATCCAGATATTGCCTTTGAATTTGCTAGTTGGCTAAGTCCAGAATTTAAGCTTTATTTAATAACAGAATTCGAAAGATTAAAAATTAATGAATCATATCAAAATAAAATCGAATGGTCTGTAAAAAGAGAATTATCAAAAACTAATTATATTATTCACACAGATAGTATAAAAGAATTTATTGTTCCTACATTAACCGAAAAACAAAAACAATATGTATATGCAAATGAAGCTGATGTATTAAATGTTGCTCTATTTGGAATGACAGCAAAAGAATGGAGAAATGAAAATTGTAACTTAGATGGAAATATTAGAGATTATACTGATATTTTACATCTTGTGGTTCTAGCAAATCTTGAAAATTTAAATGCTGAAATGATAACTAACGGAATTCCTCAAAATGAAAGAATTGTAAGACTTAATAATACAGCAAAAAAGCAACTACAATTATTAAAAAATAATAGTAGTATACGAAGACTCGAAAAAATGAACGATTATTTAAAATTAGAATAAACATTATAAAATAAAAAGCTGTAAAACATTTCTCACATTTTACAACTTTTTATTTTATTTTAAATGATAGAATTTTTCATACAACTCTCTAGCTGTGCTAGGGCAATCAACACCCGCTTCATCTGAATTTTTTACAGGTGCGAATTCTTCTTCTCTTTTAACTCTTAATATTGCCATATCATCAACTTTACCAAAAGCATCAAATAAAAATGCTTCAAATTTATATGCATTTGGAGATGTTGGAACAACTAAATTTCCATCTTTATCAATATATTTAGCTTTTTTATAAGCACTATGATATGGTAATGGATTTGCTCCCATTCTTTCTATTGCTTCTATATTAAATAAATTGCATAAAATATGAGATTCTCCATATAAAAGCTCTCCATTTTCATCAACAGCTTCTGCCATTTCATCTGTAATTTCTGAATATTCTATAACACTTGGTTTTCCATTTCTTTTACAAAATACTCCTACTTTTTCATGAGGATTTGCTTTTACAATTGATTTACAAGCAACTGTAACTTTTTTATCTATAGCTATTCCCATTAATACAGGGTCAACCATTTTTACTAAACAATTATCTACACCACCAATAAATACCCATTCTACTCCTAATTGTCTCATTTTCTCTGTCATTCCATTTTTTACTAGTGATTCATAAATTCCTCCATGCCCATCTGCTGCTTTTTTAATAAGCCCATCTTCTCCAATTAGTATTTTACCTTCTGTATCAACCATCGGTAATTCACCTTGAATAAAGAAGAAAATATTTTTATCTTTTTGATATCCAAAATATTTATGTTTATCAAAAAATTCAACTGTTTCTGCATTATTCTCTCTACTAGTCATAATAAACCAAGGAATTGTTACATCATATTTTTTTCCTTCTTCTTTTAAAGCATCTGCTAATAACTCAAATAAAGATTTATGTGAGTCAAGTCCTATATCATATGTTCCTTTTGGTCCATTATGTCCAAGTCTTGTTCCTTGACCACCAGCCATTGTAACAGCAGCAAGCTTTCCTTGTTTAATTGCATCTTTTCCAATGTTTTCATAATATTTATATTTTTCATTTAATTTAAATTTGTCCATATAATCCATTGGTTCTATTTTATCATCATTATTATCTAATTGTTTTTTTGTATTGGCATATAAACTTTTTATTAATTCAAAATCTGTATCAAAAATTTGATTTAATAATACTTGTTTTTTATTTTCATCTAAATTATCATAACCATTTAAAATATGTTCTTGATTATATTTTTTTAATATACTTTTTGCTTCTTCTAATGTACGTTCCATATTTTCATATCCTTTCAACATTTACTATTGCAATTTTTTATATATTTATACACCATAATTTAAAATTTATCAAGTATTACATAAAATTTTATAATTTTTTCATACCAGCAGTTACTAATATATTATTATATTTTTTTGTAATTTCTTCTACATTTTCTTCAATTTCATTAATATCATAGCAATCTATAATTTCAATTTTATTATCATCTTTAATCCAATTTTCTAAGTTTTTATTAACATTTTTTATATAATTTTCTTTTCCCTTTATAAACACAATAGTATTTCTTTTTTCTTTGTCAGCTTCTTTTATTTCTTTAAATTTATCAAAGTCATTATTCTTCCAATCAATTTTTAATATTTTATCTTTTTCATCATCTTCTAAATTAACTTGTAACAATAATTTATTAATTGTGTTTTCTAAATTATTTTCTGAAATCACAATAACTTCTTTATTGTTTTTTATACTCTTATTAATATAAGGTAAACTTATCATCTCAAAGTGGTAATCACTTGCAAAAAATAAACAATTTTTTTCTTTAGTTTTATCTTTTTTTAACATTAATTTCTCAACCCTTTCAGTTTCAAACACTAATTTTTTCTTTAGATTCTCTTATTTTTGACTACTGGTAAATTTTACCATTTTTCTTTTTATATGTCAATATTATTTCAAGAATATTTCAGGAATATTTCATCGTGTTTTTTCGACATTTTAGGAAATATGTATATTTTAATAAAAATGGTAAATACTTAAATAAAAGAATTTTTTAACAAAAAAGTTTATTGGAGGTAACCTATGAAAATTTTTTTAAAATTTATTAAAAATCCCAAATTTAAAATGACACTTATCTTAACTCTACTACTTATATTATATACAGGAATATGTGCAATATCTTATGCTGAAACAACCTCTTCTGATATAGCAGAAAGTGTTTTTAGACTTCATGTAATAGCTAACAGTAATAGTGATGAAGACCAAAATCTAAAATATAAAGTAAGAGATAGTTTATTAGCATATATGAATAATTTATGTAGCAATTGCACATCCAAAAAAGAAGCTATAGAAATTGTAACCCAACATCAAGAAGAATTTAAAAACGTAGCTATTCAAACAATTAATAATGAAGGTTACTCTTATAATGTAAATATAGAAATTGGAAATTTTGAATTTCCTACAAAACAATATGGAGATATATCTTTGCCTGCCGGTTTTTATGATGCTTTAAAAGTCGAAATTGGAGAAGCTAAAGGAAGAAACTGGTGGTGTGTAATGTTTCCTTCTCTTTGCTTTGTAGATATCTCTTCAGGTATAGTTCCAGAAGAATCAAAAGCGGACCTAAAAAATAATTTATCAGATGAAGAATATTCATTAATTTCAAACGATTCAGATTACGGAATTAAATTCAAATTTAAATTATTAGAAATGTTTGCAAATTCTGGACTAGTTACTGCTAAAAATTAAAGATTAGCTATTGCAATACTCTCTAGTTTATGATATATTTTAAGCAAATATTTATACCTAGCTAGGAGGAATTCAATTGGAAAAATTAGTAATAACAGGTCCTACACCTTTAAAGGGTGAGGTTGAAATAAATGGAGCAAAAAATGCAGCAATAGCAATATTACCAGCAACATTACTTATAGATGGTGTTTGTACAATTAATAACTTACCAAATATAAGTGATGTTCAAATATGCTGCACAATTCTAGAAAAATTAGGAGCAAAAATAACATGGAATACTCCAAATGAAATAACAGTAGATACTAGAAATATTATTACAACTCAAGCGCCATTAGACTTAACAAGCAAATTTAGAGCATCTTACTATGTAATTGGTGCAATGCTTGGAAGAAAAGGTGAAATTGAAGTTGGAATGCCTGGTGGTTGTAATTTAGGTGCAAGACCTATTGACCAACATATAAAAGGTTTTGAACAATTAGGGGCTACTGTAACAGTAGAAAAAGGAAAAATTCATGCAAAAGCAGATAAACTAGTTGGAAGTTCTGTATATATGGATATTGTTTCTGTTGGTGCAACAATTAATATCATGCTATCTGCAGTTTTAGCAAAAGGTGTAACAACAATAGATAATGCTGCAAAAGAGCCTCATGTTGTTGATGTTGCAAATTTCTTAAATACAATGGGAGCAGATATTAGAGGTGCTGGTACAGATGTTATAAAAATTACAGGTGTTGAAAAATTACATGGAAATGCTACATATTCTGTAGTACCAGATCAAATTGAAGCCGGAACATTTATGCTTGCAGCAATTGCTTCAAAAGGCGATTTATTAATTAAAAATTGTATAACAAAACACTTAGAAGCATTAACAGCAAAAATATTAGAAATTGGCGGAAATGTTGAAGATTATGGAGATAGTATAAGAGTTTGGTATAGTAAAAGACCAAATAAAACAAATATAAAAACATTACCTTACCCAGGATTTCCTACAGACTTACAACCTCAAATGGGTGTTGTTTTAGCTACAGCTAATGGTACAAGCATTATAAATGAAAGTATCTGGGAATCTAGATTTCAATATACAGCAGAATTAAACAATATGGGTGCAAAAATAACTCCACAAGGAAAAACTGCAATATTTGAAGGTGTAGATGAATTATTTGGTGCTCCTGTTTATTCAACAGATTTAAGAGCTGGTGCTGCATTAATCATAGCAGGTGTTTCTGCAACCGGAACAACTGAAGTTTATAACTTATCACATATTGATAGAGGTTATGAAAAAATAGAAGAAAAATTTAGAAAAATAGGTGCAAATATTAAAAGAGTAGAAGAATAATCAAAGGAAGAAAACAATCATGTTTAATTTTTGTAGTTTATATAGTGGTAGTAGTGGCAATAGTTTATTTGTAGAATCTGAAAATACTAAGCTTTTAGTAGATGCAGGTGTTAGTAGTAAAAAAATTGAAGAAGCATTAGCAAAATTAGAAATCGACCCTACATCAATAGATGGTATATTAATAACACACGAACATTCAGACCATGTTCAAGGACTTGGAACATTTGCAAAGAAATTTAACTTACCTGTCTTTGTAAATGAAAAAACATTAGACGCTATGCCAAAACAAAAAGAAAAAATATCAGAAAAAAATATAAAATTATTTAATATAAATGAAAAATTTGAAATAGGCGACTTAAAAGTTAAGCCTTTTTCAATTCCTCATGATGCTGCCAATCCTTGTGGATTTAATATTTTCAAGGATGCTAAAAAAATAAGTATAGCCACAGATATTGGGCACATGACAAATGGGATTTTAAAAAATTTGGAAGACAGCATTTTTATTATGCTTGAATCTAATTATGATCCAGAAGTATTAAAATATTCTAAATACCCATATCAATTAAAAACAAGAATAGCAGGTCCTGATGGACATTTATCAAATGAATTAGCAGGAAAAACAATTTCTTATCTACTTAATTCAGGTTTAAAACAAGCTGTCTTAGGTCATTTAAGTAAGCAAAGTAATTTTCCAGAATTAGCTTACAAAACAGTAATTGATGAAATAATGTGTACAAAATATGATGAAAATTCATTAAAATTAAGTGTTGCAAGCAGAGATATACCTGGTAATAAAATAATTTTATAAGTTTTTAAAAACTTAAATACATAAAAGGTAAATAAAAAATGGTAACAATAAATATAATATGTACTGGAAAAATAAAAGAAAAATATTTAAAAGATGCAATAGATGAATATTCCAAAAGACTTTCTAAATTTTGTAAATTAAATATTTTAGAATTACCTGATAAAAAAATTCCAGATAAATCTAATTCCAGCATAGAAAATGAAATTAAAAATATAGAAAGTGTAAATGTAATAAATCATCTAAAAAAAGATACTTATATAATATGTCTTGATTTAAAAGGAAAACAATTTTCTTCTGAAGAATTTGCACAAGATATTCAAGATATATCAATGCTACATAGTAATATTACATTTATAATTGGTGGTTCGCTAGGAATGAGTGAAAAGCTTTTAAACTTAGCAAACCAAAAAATATGTTTTTCAAAAATGACATTTCCACACCAATTAATTAGAGTATTTTTATTAGAACAAATTTACAGAGCCTTTAAAATAATAAATGGTGAAAATTATCATAAATAAATATATATTGGATTGTAGAGAAAATATGTTATTGATTAAATAAAAAATGATATTGATTTAAATGTGGGACGATAACAATATAACAAAATCTTTATCTATATAATAACAATAAAATGGGGGTTCATATTTTCCCTACAAAATTAAAAACAATTTTATTAAATTTTAATTATTGATTTTTTTCAAGATTATAATTGCTAGTATTTTAGCAATTATTTTTTTGACAATAAAAAAAATTGAAATAAATAATACGATTTTAAAAATCATAAATCCTCCTAATGTTAAAAATAATTTGTCCAAATTTATGCTTCTATTTTACAATGCTTTTTTGCATTTGTCAACAAGAAAATTACGACAAAAATCGACAAACTGTATGTTAGTCAATGATGTGAAACAAATTAATATATTATTCTTGTAATATATT
>ENA-UOOA01003894-UOOA01003894.1-human-gut-metagenome-genome-assembly--contig:-P61old-NODE-3894-length-17787-cov-32.781243_pt1 | contig 17787 bp, 12 predicted proteins | sample MGYA00242467_ERZ724014 | MGnify/ENA metagenome assembly ERZ724014
GATGTCCAAATCGCTGATGAAAAAGAGAAGCAGGAGCAGCTTGCGGTGGAAACTGAGCTGTAGGTTTGGAGTGTTCGCGTATGTAATATGCTCAACTCAATGAATTGGAAATTTTGGAGATAAAGACTATGAAGAAAAAAGCACCAATAGTGTTCATTATCGTGAGCGTCTTTGCCGTAGCCGCAATCATTATAATTTCGGCGTATAGATCTTCGGAATCCTACAGAAAGGCGAAGGCTGCAATCCAATGGGATTGCTCTGTGTCTTGTACAGAAAAATCAACATCTGCCCAATATGTAATCACTTATTCTAATGTAAAGGTTTCATCCAAAACGGGCACACTGACGATTCAGAATAGGAATGATTTTGAAATTGTGGTGCATTTGCTCTGCGAAGGCGAACAGGAAATCGTATCTGGCAATATTTCTGCGGGAGGCTGCTACTCTTTTGCGAATGTTACGGACAAAGAATATACCGTAGGTATTCATGCGGATGTTGATGCAGCCACCAACATTAAAGTAATTGTATACGACGGAAAAGACACAGAGCCATATACAAATTGACAAGTCGGTGCTTGCGGGGGTGCATCTATTTGAAAAAGTATCAATGTCCATGCTGCGAATGTTTTACTTATAATGTTCCACCAAAGGAAGATTGTGGGTACATTTGCCCAGTTTGCTTTTGGGAGAATGACCCGTTTATTACTTCTGATAGCGACCCCAGTGACTTGAATCATGGAATAACTCTAAACGAGGCAAAAAACAACTATTTGGAATTTGGTGCCTGTGAAAGAAAAATGTTACGTTATGTTCGTCCGCCCGAAAGCGATGAAAAATAGACATTCATCATCAAAACTTCAAAGTCGACGATAACCCAATTATTATATACCCTTGGCGGGCAACCCAAAAACGGTTGCCCGCTATTTTTATACCCTAAAATCTGAAGAAGGAGGCAAAAATGCCAAGCAAAACCGAAGAATACCTTGCCCTTGCCCAGCGCACGGCAAACGGCTTGACCCGGTACTGGGAAAGCTGGACGGATTACCTGACCACCGCATCCCGGCTGTACAAGTACCCCTTTGCCGACCAGCTTATGATCTACGCTCAGCGGCCCGATGCCACCGCCTGCGCCGAATTTGACATTTGGCGCAACCGGATGAACCGCTATGTCAGGCGTGGCTCTAAGGGCATCGCTCTGCTGGACGAATCCAGCGGATTCCCGCGCCTGCACTACGTTTTCGATGTGTCGGACACCGGGGTGCGCCGCAATTCCCGTGACCCGGAGGTGTGGCAGCTCGGTCCCGATTTGGTGCAGCCGGTTTCAGAAATGCTCGCCGCCACCTACGGCATCAGCGGAGAGCGTGTCAGCCAGCAGCTTGCGGATGTTGCCGGGAAACTGGTGGCAGATTACTGGGACAACAACAGTGGTGACATTCTCGCCATCGTTGACGGTTCGCTTCTGATGGATTATGATGAAGCCGGGGTGGAGATGCAGTTCAAGTCCGCTGCCGCCATCAGCGTCACCTACACGCTGCTGGAACGCGTTGGCTTTGAGCCTGCCGGGTGGTTCGACAAGGACGATTTTCAGGCAATCTACAATTTTTCCACCCCGGATAGTGTCTATGCCCTCGGCGCAGCCGTCAGCGACATGAGCCGGGAGGTCTTACGCCAAATTGAGCGCACCGTAAAAACAACCATTCGCCGCCGAAACAATGAAAGGAGCCAGCATGAATATGAGCAGCAATCTGAGTTACACGCAGACCGGGGATTATCTTCTCCCGAACCTGACCCTGCATCAGCCGAAGACCCCGCTGGGCAAGTACGGCAGGCTGCGCCGGACGTACTTGAAAGACCATCGCCCGGTGCTGTACAACACGATGCTCCTGAACGGGAGCCTGTACCCGCACCTGATGGAGGTGGAGCAGACGGCAGAGAGCCAGATGCAGCAGACCATGGCGCAGCTTCTGAAACAGAACCCGGCCCCGGACAAGGAGCAGAATCAGATGGCATGGGTGCAGCACATGAACAGCCTGCGGGCACAGGCAGAGGAACTGGTGCTGAACGAACTGATTTACAGTTAAGTTTCTTCGATGCCCACATTCCCACCGAAGCCAAACAAATTGAATCCATCGACCAAGCGGAGAGCAAAAAATCGCCCTCCGCTTTTGTTTTGTCGCAGGCTGAAATTGAGAATGAACTGCGCAAGCATGGTTCCGGTTTTCAGGATGGCAAGCAGCGGATCATCGAACTGTACCAGACACAGCCCGACCGCAAACTCCGCGCTAAAGCATTGGCGAAAGAGTACGGCATCGGCGGACATTCGCAGGATTTTCTGGATGGCAGCAGCGGTTTTGTAAATCATGATGGAAAAGGACTTGAATTTGACCACTACCCGGATCATCAAAAGGTTACGTTAAGCTGGACACAGGTCGAGAAATACATCGACCTGATGATTCAGTCTGACCGCTACCTGACCGATAAGGAAAAAGAGCATCGTGCCGCCGTGCAGGAAGCGGAACGACAGCTCCCAATGCTGGATGGTGATGCCGCTGCCGAATACAATGCTCTGAAAGAGCAGTACCCCAATACCCTGATTGGCTTTGAACTGGGCGGATATTTTCTGTTCTATGACAAAGATGCAATCACTGTAAAGGAAGTTTTTCGTTCTAATTTGCTGTCACAGGAAAATGCGCTGGGAAAAGTCAAAGTAACCGGCTTTTTGCGCAGAGAGTGGGTAGCAAAATCGCAGAAGCTGTGGGCCGAGGGCAACAGCATCTATCTAGCCGGACAGGGCGGAGATGGTACCCACCATCAGACAAAATATCTGCGAGAGGAAGATTATCTGCCGATCGGCATCATCATCAAGCTAGATGGCCGGGATTTCCGTGTGGATCACGTCAACTTCATGTTCAAATCCGTCAGCTTGCAGGACATGGACTTGACCAACAGCGGACAGCCCATCTTCCGGGTTGAACGGTTGCCCAATATCCGGGAACTGTATGAACAGCAGCAGGATGAAATTATTGACGTTTCTCCTGAAAAGGCTGTTGATTACAAGGTCGGTGACGAAGTTGTTGTTGACCTTCCCACCCGAACCATCGAAGGCAAAATCGGCTATGTTGGCGAAACCGATGTGCGCATCGACACCAGCGCGCATGGGCAGTCGTGGGATAACGAGGTACTCAACAAGCAGCAATTCGAGGACGGTCTGCGGCGGGATGAACCTACACCTGATGAGGAACTGGACAAGTTGCCTATCTCTGTGGAGGTCAATGGCGAGTGGCAGACCTTTCCGGATGCTGCTGCCGCAGACGAAGCCCTGAACGCTGAACCGATGCCGGAAGCCGCAGGAAATTTTCACATCACGGATGATAATTTGGGTATCGGAGGCCCCAAGCAGAAATTCGCCCGCAATATTGAAGCCATCCAGACCTTGCGCACTTTGGAGCAGGAGCATCGCGGTGCCACCGCCGAGGAGCAGCAGGTGCTTTCGCAGTATGTAGGCTGGGGCGGTCTTGCAGATGTCTTTGACCCCAACAAGGAAAACTGGTCTGCCGAGTACACCCAACTGAAAGGGTTGCTCACCGAAGAGGAGTATGCCGCCGCCCGCGCTTCCACTCTGAATGCCCACTATACCTCTCCGGTGGTAATTCGCGCCATCTATGATGCTGTGGAAAAGATGGGCTTCCAGTCTGGAAATATCTTGGAGCCTTCCATGGGTATTGGCAACTTTTTCGGTATGCTGCCCTCTGGCATGGCTGACAGCCGTCTGTATGGTGTGGAACTGGATTCCATCACCGGACGCATCGCCCAAAAACTATATCCACAGGCCGACATTACGGTTGCTGGCTTTGAAACCACCGACCGCCGAGATTTTTACGACCTTGCCGTAGGTAATGTTCCTTTCGGTCAGTACAAAGTCAACGACAAGGCGTACAACAAACTGGGTTTTTCTATCCACAACTACTTTTTCGCCAAGACTATCGACCAGATCCGACCGGGCGGCGTGATTGCTTTCGTGACCAGCCGTTTCACGATGGACAGCAAAGACAGCAGTGCCCGCAAGTACATGGCGGAACGTGCTGATTTGCTGGGAGCCATCCGCTTACCCAACAACGCTTTTAAGGCAAATGCAAGCACCGAGGTTGTTTCGGATATCCTCTTTTTGCAGAAGCGTGACCGCCCTGCAGACATCGAACCTGCATGGGTGCAGCTGGGGCAGACCGAAGATGGCTTCAATATCAATCAGTATTTTGTAGACCATCCGGAAATGGTGCTGGGAAATTTGGAACTAGAAAGCACCCAGTACGGCCATGACCTGACCGTTGCACCAATCGAAGATGCAAACCTTGCAGACCAGCTTACCGAAGCGGTGCAGCACATCGAGGGCCAGTACACTGCGGTGGAGATTGCCGCTCCGGACGTTGCCGATGCGGAAGTGCAGCGCAAAACTCTGCCCGCAGACCCTACCGTGAAGAATTTCAGCTATACTGTGGTGGATGGTGAAATCTACTACCGCGAGAACTCCATCATGACACAGATTGAACTGTCCGACAACGCCAAAGGCCGTGTGGCTGGCATGGTGGAACTGCGGCAGATCGTCAACGAGTTGATCGACCAGCAGTTGAATGACTTCCCGGACGAGGATATCAAGGCATCGCAAGCAAAATTGAACGCCGCCTACGATGCGTTTACTGCAAAATACGGTCTGATCAACGACAAGAAAAATGCCCGCCTGTTCGATGATGACAGCTCCTATTATCTGCTCTGCTCACTGGAGAATCTGGACGAGAATAAAAATCTCAAGTCCAAGGCAGATATGTTTACCAAGCGGACGATTCGGCCAGAGCGTGTTGTCACCAGCGTGGATACCCCCAGTGAAGCACTGGCAGTGTCCATCGGGGAGCATGGCAAAGTAGACCTGCCTTATATGGCAGAACTGCTGGGCACTCCCGGTAACTATGAGCGCATCACCACCGAATTGTCCGGCGTGATTTTCAAAGACCCTGCTGCGGATGCTGACGACCCGGAAGCCGGCTGGCAAACAGCGGACGAATACCTTTCGGGTAATGTGCGCGATAAACTACGGATGGCACAACTTGCTGCAGAAAGCCGCTCGGAGTTCAAGGGCAATGTGGACGCACTGACTAAGGCGCAGCCCAAAGATTTGGAAGCTTCTGAAATTGATGTGCGGCTGGGTGCCACATGGCTTGCCCCCTCTATTGTGCAGCAGTTCATGATGGAAACTTTTCAGCCGCCCTATCGTATCCGCTACAACAATGCCATCACCGTTCGCTACTCCCCTTACACTTCCGAATGGCGAATCAGCAATAAATCTGCTACTGGCTTTGGTGACATTATGGCCACCGAAACCTACGGTACCCGCAGGGCCAATGCTTACAAGATTTTGGAGGATACCTTGAATTTGCGTGACAGCCGCGTTTATGATACCATCGAGGAGGATGGGAAAGAAAAGCGTGTGCTGAATCAAAACGAAACCACCCTCGCCCAGCAGAAACAGCAGGCCATCAAGGATGCTTTCGCTGGCTGGGTCTGGAAAGATCCGCAGCGGCGGACTCTGCTGGTGAAGAGGTACAATGAGCTTTTTAACAGCACCCGACCCCGTGAGTATGACGGAAGTCATATTCATTTTGTGGGCATGAACCCGGAGATCAATTTGCGAGAGCATCAGCGCAATGCGGTTGCCCATGTGCTGTATGGGTACAACACCCTTTTGGCGCACGAAGTCGGTGCCGGCAAGAGTTTTGAGATGGCGGCTTCCGCTATGGAACTGAAACGTCTGGGCTTGTGCCAGAAAAGTCTTTTTGTCGTGCCAAACCATTTGACGGAACAATGGGCCAGCGAGTTTTTACGCCTGTACCCCAATGCAAAGCTGCTGGTCACCAGCAAGAAAGATTTTGAACCCGGTAATCGAAAAAAATTCTGTGCGCGAATTGCGACCGGCGACTACGATGCAGTTATCATCGGACACAGCCAGTTTGAAAAGATACCCTTGTCCGCAGAACGACAGGAGCGTCTGATTCAGGAACAGATGGATGAAATCGAGGAGGCCATCGAAGAAGCGAAAGCACAGGTTGGCGAGCATTTTACAGTAAAGCAGCTGGAAAAGCTGCGCAAGTCTTTGAAACAGAAACTGGAAAAGCTGCAAGGCGCAGACCGTAAAGATGATGTGGTTACGTTTGAACAATTGGGCGTAGACAGGTTGTTTGTGGATGAAAGCCAAAACTATAAGAACTTGTTCTTATATACGAAGATGCGGAATGTGGCCGGACTGAGCACATCTGAAGCGCAAAAATCCTCCGATATGTTTGGAAAATGCCGCTACCTCGATGAGATCACCGGAGGTCGTGGCGTGATTTTTGCAACGGGTACACCCCTGAGCAACAGCATGACCGAGATGTACACCCTCATGCGCTATCTCCAGTACAACACCTTGCAACAGAAAGGGTTGACACATTTTGATGCGTGGGCATCCACCTTTGGTGAGACGACCACGGCCATTGAACTTGCGCCCGAGGGCTATACTTTAATAGGACGATAAACTTGATTGTCCTAAATTGAAAGATTCCATAAGAAAGGAGGTAGAACAAATGCCTAAAGAACCAAAAATCACCGCACTCTATGAGCGTTTGTCAAGAGATGATGATCTTGCTGGTGAATCGAATTCCATCACCAACCAAAAGAAATATCTGGAAGATTACGCCCAAAAGAACGGCTTCAAGAACATCCGCCATTTTACAGATGATGGCTTTTCAGGTGTGAATTTCAATCGTCCCGGCTTTCAATCTCTAATAAAAGAGGTAGAAGCAGGAAATGTCGAAACGCTTATTGTGAAGGATATGAGCCGCTTAGGACGAAATTATCTGCAAGTCGGTTTTTATACGGAAGTTCTGTTCCCACAGAAAAACGTCCGATTCCTTGCAATCAACAACAGCATCGACAGCAACAATGCTTCAGACAATGATTTTGCTCCGTTTTTGAATATTATGAACGAATGGTATGCCAAAGACACGAGCAATAAAATCAAGGCTGTGTTCGATGCCCGGATGAAAGATGGAAAACGTTGCAGCGGCTCTATTCCGTATGGATATAACCGTTTGCCGAACGACAAGCAGACACTTGTTGTTGATCCGGTGGCATCCGAAGTCGTAAAGCGCATTTTTCTTCTTGCGAACGAAGGAAAAAGCCCACGGACAATCGCAGAACTGTTGACAGAGGAAAAAGTCCTGATTCCTGCTGCATACGCAAAGAAATATCACCCGGAGCAGTACAATGGGACAAAGTTCTCCAATCCGTACCTGTGGGGCACCTCCTCCGTAAGAACAATTTTAGGTCGGCAGGAATATCTGGGACACACTGTTTTACGAAAATCTGTAAGCACAAATTTCAAACTTCACAAGAGAAAAGAAACAGATGAAGATGAACAGTACGTTTTCCAGAACACGCATGAACCGATTATATCGCAAGAACTTTGGGATAGTGTTCAGAAACGCAGATGCCGAGTGAATCGTGCTTCTGCTTGGGGAACGCACACCAACCGTTTAAGCGGGTATCTGTATTGTGCCGACTGCGGCAGAAGATTGACCTTGCAAACACACTACAGTAAAAAGGATGGGTCTACTCAATATTCTTATCGTTGTGGTGGATATGCAAGTCGAGTGAATGGCTGTACTGCCCATTCAATCAGTGCCGATAATGTTGAAGCCCTGATATTGGCATCGGTCAAACGCTTTTCGAGATTTGTTCTAAAAGATGAAGAAACCTTCGCTTTGGAACTGCAATCACTTTGGAAAGAGAAACGTGAAGAAAAGCCGAAGCAGAACCAATCGGAATTGAAACGTTGTCAAAAACGCTATGATGAGCTTTCTGCCCTTATTCGTAGTCTGTACGAAAATCTTATGTCTGGACTATTGCCCGAACGACAGTACAAGCAGCTGATGGCACAGTATGATAGCGAGCAAGCAGAATTGGAATCGCAGATGGAAACGATGAAATCCGAAATTGCCGAAGATAAATCAAGTTCTGCTGATATTCGGCATTTCATTTCGCTGATTCGCAAGTGCAAAAATCCAACAGAAATCTCCGATTCAATGTTTAACGAACTTGTCGATAAAATCGTTGTTTATGAAGCCGAGGGTGCAGGCAATGCCCGCATACAAAAGGTTGACATTTATTTCAACTATGTCGGCCAAGTCGATATTGCTTATACCGAGGAAGAACTTGCCGAACTGAAAGCGCAGAAGGAGCAGGAAGAACGGCAGCGCATGGAAAAGCAGCGCAAACGTGAAAAAGCCTACCGAGAAAAGCGAAAAGCAAAGAAAATCGCTAAAAACGGTGGCGAAATCATTAAAACCAAAACGTGTCCGCACTGCGGGAAGGTGTTTACACCTACGAGCAACCGACAGCTTTTCTGCTCAAGGGAATGCTGGAATCAGGCAAGACTGAAGCAAAAGAAAGCGGATAGAGAAGCCGAGAGAGGAACTCACTACTACCGGCAGCGCACCTGTGCCGTGTGCGGCCACTCCTACTGGCCTACACACAGCCAGCAGGAATTTTGTTCCGATGAGTGCAGGAGAGTCAACCACAACAAGAAAACCTTGGAATTCTATCACAAGAAAAAAGGAAATCTAAAACCAGACCCAGAAGCAACCCCAACACCGAAACCAAAGGAGGATAATGCAGCATGACTACCTTAAAGAACACGCTCCACGACAGCAACAACGGTCTGGATTACACTATGGTCAACGGCTACTATCTGCCGAATCTGACTGTAGCAGCCCCGACAGAGCAGCACCCCACCGGGCGGTGGGGCCGCTTACATAAAAGGTATCTGAAAGAACATCATCCCATCCGGTACAATCAACTGCTCCTGTCCGGGGAGCTGAGCGGCTATCTTGCCAAGCTGGACAAGCAGACCGAGGAGCAGCTTGCATTGACCGTCCGGCAGATGCAGGAAGCCGAGTGTGTGACCGAAGCCCTGAAAGCTGCCGATCAACTGGAGTGGGTGCGCCGGATGAACAGCATCCGCAACCGTGCCGAGGAAATCATCAAGTCTGAGCTGATTTTTGTATAAGGAGGTGCCCACGATGGCTGTGCTGAAATGGATGCTGAAACTTGCCCTTTTTCCGCTGCTTCTGCTGCTGATTCTGGCGCAGTGGATGGGCATCTTCCTCACGACCTTCTCCACGATCCTGACGAATCTGCTGGCGGGACTGTTCTTTTTCGTGGCGCTTGCAAGCTGGGTCATGAAGCTGGCAGACGGCGGCGAAGTCCTGAAAATGCTGATTACCGCATTTGTGGTTTTCGTCCTGCCTTACATAGCGATAGCTGCTATCGCCAAAATCTCCTTTTTCGCTGATGAACTCCGGGATTTTCTCCAATCCTGAGTTCAAGACCGCCCTGCACAACGCACGGCGGTCTTTTTGCTACATCGGGTCTGCACAGGGCAGGCCCTTTTTTATACGGAGGAACAAGCCTATGAAACTGACGTTTGAAGAAAAGAAGCTGCTCTACACCTATGGCTGCGCCGATCTGGAACTGACCCGCAAGCGGCTGTACGAGATTGCCGGGCTGACGGTTGACCCCAATCAGAACAAGCTGGTGTATGACTTCTGCCGGAAGCTGGAGGACGAAACGCTGGCAGACTGGTATGACCAGATGTTCTATTTCGTCCGTGCCGAGATGGAGTGCTACACCAATATGCGGCTCCTGATGCAGGACATCGAGGAGGACGAGGACTGGGGATCGACCATCTTTGACGAATCCGAGGAGGGAGAACTGAATGATGATGCTTAAGCTGGAAACCATGATCTACGCCAGCGAGGACGGGACAAGCAGCGTATTTACGCTGAATCCCGCCTTGCAGAAGCAGCTTGATGCCCTTGCAGCGCAGCACCCGGAGGTGTGTTGCCGCAAGGCAAAGGGAGAAGCCAGCGGTGTGACGTATCAGGTCAGGAATGCGGCGGTGCTGATTGAGCCTGCACTGCTGTCCTGAGCGTAAGCCCCTCTGCTATGGTAGAATGGAGCGCAGCGGTCAAAGTGTCAGAGTGATGCTTTGGCCAATTACATAATTCAATCAACTTGAAATTGAATGAAGACAAAATCTGTGTTATACTATTAGGAGTTGTGAAACACTTCAAATCGTATTAGGAGATTGACATGAACCAAGCATTAACGGCTGTTTCCTTGTTTACAGGTGCAGGCGGAATGGACATCGGCTTTGAAAAAGCTGGTGTCAATGTGATTTTCGCTAATGAGCTCATGAAGGAAGCTGCTGAAACATATAAAGCTAATCATCCAGGTAGGACTATAGTCAATGATGATATCAATAATGTCATCGAAAAGATGAACAATTATGAGGGAACTGATCTCGTGTTTGGCGGTCCTCCCTGCCAGGGATTTTCAGTTGCAGGCAAAATGGACCCGGACGATGCTAGAAGTAAATTGATTTTTACTTTTTTGGATGTTGTGGAACGAGTCAAGCCGAGAGCATTTGTTATGGAAAATGTAAAGGCACTCGGCTTTTTAGATAAATGGGAGCCGGTAAGAAAAAAATACCTTGAACGAGCTAGCAGGCTTGGATATCATTGTAGCCCATTTATTTTAAACGCAACAGAATATGGTGTATCTCAAAAAAGAGAAAGGGTCTTTTTCATTGGAATAAAAAACAATCAAGATGTTTTTTTTGAGTATCACATGAACGATCTGCTAGAACAGCAAAAGACCGAAGCGCCAACGATTCGGGCCTTGTTAAAGTCACTCGGCCCAGCAGGAACAGAAAAAAATCCAAATACATGCACGGCGAAAATTACGTTTGCAACCAATCCTATTATGCGGAAGTCACCGTATGCCGGAATGTATTTTAATGGTCAAGGCCGTCCAATTAATATTGATGATTATGCAAATACACTTCCTGCATCAATGGGTGGCAATAAAACACCATTTCTCGACGAAGAATATTTATATGGCGATGCCAATGAGGATTGGGTGGTAAGTTACCATCGTGGCCTTTTAAATGGAACTATCACGCCTGAATTTCGAGAAGCTCCTAAACGGCTACGAAGAATTACCATTAATGAGGCTATTAGGATTCAGACTTTCCCTGATGACTATATTTTCTGCGGAAACAAAGGTAGAATCTATACGCAAATTGGAAATGCAGTGCCAAGCAAATTAGCGGAAGTTGTTGCAAACGCAACAATCCAATATTTGAAAGAATACCAATGAAAAAACAGACGAAAGTGTTGGCTTTCGTCTGTTTTTTTGTTAAGAGTTATTTTGATGAAGTGCATTCCAAAGCACTTTCACAGCTTCATGCGTATTTGTATCGTTGACATAGCTGTTAAGGCGACTATAAAAATTTTCTCGCGCAGAAGGAATCATATGCTGCAACATGTAAGATATCCATTCGTAGATGTCCCAGTAATAGTAAATTACGTCTTGATATTCATATGTTCCAAGGCAAAAATAGTACGGGCTGTGTTTTATATCCGAAGGACAATCTTTTTTTCGACAAACAACGACAATCTCATTAATGTGTGTGTGTTTCTCATCATTGTATTTTTTGATACAGTCGTACGAATCAATAATACGCGAGAGATCAAACGGCTTCACAGTAACTTCATACACTCTGTAAATAGAACCGTCAGCTCCTTCTTCATTAATATCACCAGGCTTTTTACTGGTCGTGCTAGTTGCAGAAGCACTATCATCTGCACCACTTACGATGATTCCTGTATGAATTGATGTGTGATAGGACTCTAACAGAAAGCCAAAAATGCGTTGTGGAGTATTCCCTGAGTCGGGTGCTCCATCTATCATTTTTCTGCACAGTCCTTCCAAATGAATCGGATTCGTTGAGGGAGTGAATTCAACCGTCAAAGACTGAATGTGTTGAGCTGATGAAATATATTTTCGCATCAAATCAACCCCAAGATTCGTTCGGAACGCATCGTCCTTAGAATCAATGAGTTTTATCAAATCAACAACGAAATCTGCATCTATTTTTGGATCACGTTGTGAAGCCCATGCTTCGTTAATATTGGATGCTTTGGCAATATTTAAAGGCCCAGATTTTGTGTGAGGAAAGCCCTTTGCATTACAAAAATCTTTTATAGGACCTTCAAAAATAGCACGAGGTTTACATCCGTAGAAATGAGAATAGGCTCGAAAAGAGTCATCGAGCATTCGACCGACTAAAGCAACAAGTATAATCTCACGATAACTCATGGTTTTTGAATCGAATATAGCTGTTAGTGATGATTCATATGGCATATTACCTGTTGAAGGAGCATTGTTTGATGCCAACAAATACAGTTTGTCCAGATATTCAGTGACTTTTGAGTTTCGATTGTCTATATTTCTCCCCATGCTGCATACACCCTTTCAGCTTTCAAGTGGTTTTAATAATCTATAAGCATCAATGTTTAAGGCATTTGCGATGTTTTCGATATTTTCAATAGAGATGTTTCGGCGTTCTCTTTCAATCGCACTAATGTAAGTTCGGTGCAAACCAGCCAACTCGGCTAATTTTTCTTGAGAAAGTCCTGCTTCAGTACGATAAAAACGAAGGTTAACAGCAAAAATATGAATCAAACTCATAGCACTTTAACTCCCTCCAAAACAATTATGTCGCTTTGAAGACAATGCGTCTACAGACAATAAGTCACTATTGACAGAACATACAGAAAAGAGAAAATAATTCGTTCTATCGATAGAGAAACGATGCATCAAATTATGGAAATGTTTGAAACAAGTATGTTATAATTAGACAAAGCATAACAATCGATTTGGCAAAATCAAGGAAAGGAAACACAATGGCTGTTGAAATCAACTGGGATAACTTCTCATTATACAATAATGGCCCTGACGGACTTCGCACTAAGTTTGAAAATCTGTGCCGACAACTTTTTGCTAATGAATTTCTGAAATCAAATAAGCTGATGACACATTTGCATTCGGATCCGAACCAACCGGGTATTGAATCGGAACCAATATTTGATGAGGATACAAATCGTTATATTGGCTATCAAGCAAAGTTTTTTGATAAGAATGTAGACTACAGCCAAATATATCACTCAATGGAAAATGTTGTTGAATACTATGCCGGAAAGATAAATCATGTTGTTCTGTATTGTAATAAGGCGATAACAGCCTCTGGCAAAAGTTATGCAAAGATTGTAGAGTTACTTAATAAAAGTGAAATTTCTATTGAGCTGATAACGAATGAGGAAATCTTAGATATAGTAAGAAAATATCCGTATTTAGCGAATTATTATTTTGGTGTTAATGTTATTACTTTTGATTGGATCATTGCCCATGATGAAAAATCATTTAACACTCTAGGAGAACGATTCAACCGAGAATTCAATGTTGAAACAGAAACCTCAAAAAAACTTTCTCTTTTTGCTAGAAATCAAAATGCAATTCAATATATCAATAGAAAGAAAGAAAAGTTACTTCAAAAAATCGCTTATATGGAAGACCATACAGAAAATCATGCTGATTATCTCAAAGAAATCAAGACAATGGTTTTGTCTTTTGAAGATATTGATAGTGGAACACTCGAATATGCACTTGAATGGCATCAGCGTTTACAATCTTCTATAGCTGAAGATGTGAAAAAAATAAATTTAGAAATTAGCCAAAAGACAGATCGGCTTTCCCGAACTCGCTCCCTTCTTGAACGAAGAAAAATTGATAAAGAAGAGTGGGGGCGCTCGCAAGCTGAAGAAGAATATAATAAGCTCCAAGTTGAAATTGATACGCTTTATGAATTGCTCGATTTGTCCAATTACCTATCTCTAACCGCTGATGAAGGTCGCCTTATCACCGCAAAGGAACTTTTTATTTCTGGCAATGCGGGAATTGGAAAGTCGCATATGCTAGCGGCTGAAGTTCAATCACTAATGAAGAATAATCAGCCTGCGATTTTACTCTTAGCTGGAAATTGCTATTCAGATTTGCCAATTCTCGATCAATTATTACAAGACTGTGAGTTGAACTATTCGTTTGATGAGTTTATAAGCATACTAGAATCGATGGGTAGAGAGCAGGATGCTTATGTCTTATTGTGTATAGATGCATTGAATGAAACGGTTAATTATGGACTTTGGAAAACTGGTCTATGCTCTCTTTTACAAAAGGTAGAAAAATGTACCCGCATAAAATTAGCAATCACTTATCGAACAGAATATGAGAATTCGCTCGTACCAGACAATCTCATCTCAAAAGATAAAAATGTTTATAAGATTTTGCATTCTGGTTTTGAATCCATCGGATTAGAGGCATCGATGGTATTCTTTAACTACTACAAAATTCCATTTACTTTGTATGAATATTTTGAAGCAGAAATGGAAAATCCCCTATTCCTGACTTTGTATTGTAAAACGTACAGAAATGACGAAGCGAGTCTTCCGGTTTTATATGATAGATTAGTGGAAAATGTAAACAAAAATATTTTCCCAATATTAATAAAGCGGTATAATCTCATGGGATTAACTGAGGGGGACAATCTCGTTCAATCTCTTGTTGATGAGATTTCGACATTGATCTTTGATAAAAAAGAAAAAAGTATTATGGAATCCGACCTTGCAAATATGCGATTCTGGAAATTAAATGGTTTTCCGGTAAGGCCATTTATGGCATTATTGGAAAAAGAAAATCTCATGCATACAAATCTAGTCTCTGGTCAGGAACGGTACTTTTTTTCCTACGATCAAATGAACGATTATTTTTTCGCAAAGAGTTTATTTTCTCAAAATATATCTGACACATTGATTCGCAAGATTTTATGCGAAGAAATTCTGCAACTAAAAGATAACCATGTGAATCTAAGCAACTGCGATATTTTTGTAACGTGTTGTTCTTTTTATGCTCAAGAATTTGGAAACGAATGTATCGATGTGATTGATGATCTGCCTGAAAGTTTTGAGAAGGATTTTGTTGTTAGAACCTACATACGATCGTTTGTTTGGCGTGAGAAAAAATATATTTCCAACAAGGTTTTTCTAGCTGCTGCGAAAAAATACAATGTATCTCGGACGGATTTTTGGAATGTTCTTATTGGAAATAGCGTGAAAAGCTGTCATCCTCTGAATGCGGATTTTTTGCACACGCTTTTAATGGGATATGCGCTTAGCGAACGAGACTATTATTGGACAAAGTATATCAATGGGATTTTTTATGATGATTCAAATCGACTCGTACAACTCTTGCGGATGTATAGTTCGGGAAAAAGTCTTCAGATGAATAAGGAACAGGCTCGGAAGTTGCTTATTCTTTGTGGATGGTTGCTTAGTTCGTCTAATCGTATCCTTCGCGATTATACATCGCAGGCGATGATTGAAATTCTTCGAAATAAATTTGATTTATGCATTGTGCTGTTGAAGGCTTTTGCAGGAGTCAATGATCCATATATCTTAGAGCGTTTATATGGTGTTGTATTCGGAACTTGTTGCAAACGTATTAAAGAGAAGAATCAAGCGTATCTTATTTTAGCAGAGTATGTATACTCAACAATTTTTGACCAAGAAACTGTTTATCCTGACATCTTACTTCGTGACTATGCAAGATTAATAATCGAACGCTTTTTATGGGAGAATCCAGACTACAACGGTTGCATTGTCCATGAAAAAATTATTCCACCATATAAATCATTTCCTATTGAACAAATCGATGAAGATTACATTAATAAGAAATACGATGGTGGACTGTGGCAAATCAAAAGTTCCATGTCGTTTGAAGGACATGGTATGTATGGTGATTTTGGACGCTATGTTTTTCAAAGTGCATTAAAATACTTTGATGTCGATGAAGACGAAATGTACAAGCAGGCAATGTCCTTTATTATTAATGATTTGGGCTATACTAATGAACTTGATAAGGGCAACAACTATTGGGGATATGATAGAAGCGAAACAAAAAAGGTTGAACGTATAGGAAAAAAATATCAATGGATTGCAATGCACAATATTCTGGCAAGAGTTTCTGACCAGTGTGACATTGATACAGATTATTCTGAAACACCAAAATTTGAAGGTCCCTGGGAACCGTTCGTTCGGGATTTTGATCCGACCTTAAATTTCAAACTAACGAAATCCGATGAAATTCCTATATTTGATGAGATAAGCGAGTTGAAAAAAGCTACTCGTGATGAGCATTTGAAGGTTGACGTTTCAAATATAGATAGTGTATCTGAATGGTTGGATTCTGATGGCATTTTCTTTGCGGAAATGCCAAAGGCATTGATTCTTTCTGATTCTAACGGAACTCAATGGATTAGGCTGAGCAATTATATATGTTCAGGAAGAGAGCAGTTGAAAGCTGAAAGGCTCCTGACTTGGAGTTGGTTATACGCTTACTTCGTTACAGAAGAACAGTTTGAGCAGTTCCAAGTCGCAGCTACAGATAGAGTTGACTTTAGTAGTTCAAAGGGTATAGGGCTTGATCCGCAATCGTACTCTGTATTCAATCGAGAATATCCATGGTCACCTAGTTGTGATTTGCTCAATAAGAGTAGTTCAGTAGAATCAGGTGTGGTTCTTAACATGCCAGAAGAAAAAGAGGTAGAACAGGAGGTTTTAAACGTTGAATTTTTGGAACAATATCTGAAATCACTTGATGCGGATTCCAATCAAGTATTTTCAGATCAGGAATTGAATCAACATCTTTTTAAGAAGGAGATTGTTAGAAAACCAGTCTTGAAACAAATTGGTGAAATTATACATGCGAGTATGAATCTTGTTTGGGAAAGTGAATACGATGCTTCAAAGGATTGTACACTTTCGATGAATGTTCCATGCCCAATGCTAATCGAACAACTTAATCTTCATCAGGAGGACATAGATGGCTTGTACTACGATTCAAGCAAAAGAATTGCAGCATTCGACTTGAAAATATCCCAAGAAGAATCCGGAGTAGTCATTCGGAAAAGTCTATTGGATGATTTTTTGCAAAAAAACAACTTGAAGTTGATTTGGTTTGTGCGAGCATCTAAAGAACTTCACGATGGCAAAGATTTGGCAATACTTCGATATAGCGATAGAAGTGGAGCATATTTCTATAATAATACAGATATTAGTTCAACTATTTATATTGTAGAGCAACGATAAATCATAATAAGAAGGAGCGTGATGCCATTGACCCAACCCAAAACCGACCTTGCCTACCTCCGCAGCGAAAAAGCCAAAGCAGAGCAGAAGCTGCGCTCTTGCCAGCACCGGGAAAAGATCCTTGAACGTAGGATGTCGGAGCTGAACCGGAGAGAGCGTGTGCATCGTCTTTGCACCCGTGCCGGAATGCTGGAAAGCTTTCTGGTCTGTCCGGGAGAACTGACCGATGATCAGGTGATGGAACTTCTGAAGATTTCGTTCCGTCAGCCTGAAGTCGTGCTGGCTCTTGCAAAGATGGTGCATGACGTTCACGAACGCAGCAACGTCCAAAACCCTTTAGAATAAAGGGCGCAATTATACACCGTTCCGGTGAAATTGCGGTCTTGCAGACGGCTCGATGAAATCGAAGCTGGCGTTTGTGCGCCAGCCCGATTCCATCCCAAGGAAAACTGCATTTTCCTTGCGCTGCTTTGCAGCTATCCTTTTGCGGCTCCCGCCTGAGACCGAAGCGCATGGCACTCCGTTCTAAGGCGGCGAGCAAAACCGAATACGATTCCAGACCGTTCATCAAGAGCAATCTTGCTGGGCGGTCTTTTTGTTTGGGGGTGATGCCTATTCCGTGTCCGCATTTCAAAATCACCATCGTCAAGCGCAGC
>ENA-UOOA01003898-UOOA01003898.1-human-gut-metagenome-genome-assembly--contig:-P61old-NODE-3898-length-17758-cov-5.919788_pt1 | contig 17758 bp, 12 predicted proteins | sample MGYA00242467_ERZ724014 | MGnify/ENA metagenome assembly ERZ724014
ATGCCTGTCATGCAGGCATGGTGGGCAAAATGCAGGGACTGCGTTCTCCCATTTGATGAGACTGCATCCGAAACATGGGTCTCACCGGAGGAGATCTTTTATAATGCCTGAAGGCGCGGCCCCAATATCATCCACAAACGGAGGAAGAATATGAAAATAGTTGTTGCATCAGATCACTGCGGCTTTGAATTAAAGGCAAAGCTTATGCCAGAGCTGAAAAAAAAATATGAGGTCGTTGACCTTGGCTGCCATTCTACTGAACCGGTAGATTTTCCGGATATTGCTCAACAAATATGCAAGATCATTCTCGAAAACGAAGGGATGCGCGGCATCATGTTCTGTGGCACCGGCGTAGGCGCTGCCATTGCGTGTAACCGTGTACAGGGTATCCGTGCAACTGTCTGCCACGATATTTATACTGCACACCAGTGCGTTGAGCACGATAACGTGCAGATCATTACCATGGGCGGGCAGATCATAGGCGACCTTGTCGCATCAGAGCTGATTGATGCTTTTCTTCATGCAGAATTCTCATCCAGTGAAGAATTCCGTCGGCGGGTAGCCAAGCTGGAAAGGATCGGCGCACCGGTCTGAAGAAGCGAACGATCATTATATCCTTTTGGAGCGCTCCCGGCCCATGAAAAACAACCGGCAACAGTCAAATGGCTGTTGCCGGTTGTTTCTCTGAACGGTTATTTATTGTTGCCCCTATGCGTGTTCACCTTTTCCGGCGGGCAGTTTTTATGTTTATAAATTATCGCACCAACTCTGCTTCCTCGTTTTTTCCGAGGCGGCGGAGCATGGTCTTTTTTACGGCGCGGAAAATGTTCTGGTAGCCTGTGCAGCGGCACAGGTGGCCGGAAAGAAGCTTGCGCAGTTCGTCGTCCGTGTATTCCTTTCCGGAGTTGACGATCTCGGTCGCCGTCAGAATGAAACCAGGGATGCAGAAGCCGCACTGGATAGACGTTTCCTCCATGAAAGCCTTCTGCACGTCGGAGACGGTGCCGTCAGGGTTCATCAGGCCCTCGAGCGTGATAATGTGCTTGCCCTCGGCCCAGACAGCCAGATACAGACAGGTGTTGATCGCCTCGCCGTCGATAAGCGCGGTGCATGCGCCGCATTCGCCGACCTCACAGCCCTTTTTCACAGACGTAAGCCGGAAATCATTGCGGAGCATATCCGTCAGACTTGCACGGACATCGACGATCTTTTCCACGTCTTTGCCGTTGATGTTGCATTTGACAAGAGCGTACTGTGCCATCAGATTTCACCTCCGCAGCGTTTGACAGACTCGATGAGTGCGCGCTTGGCCATTTCCACGGCGATGTGCTTGCGGAACGCCTTGCTGGCACGCCAGGAATCACGGGGATTGATGTCCTCCAGAACGGCCTTGGAGAACGCCTCAACATTTTCCATTGTGACGGGCTGGCCGTTTACAACGGCCTCGGCGCTCGGTGCGCGCATGGGCACAGGACCCGCGACGCCGTAGGCGATGCGCACACGGTCGAACGTTTTCTTGTCCGCGGACAGCCGCACATTGACGGAGCAGCCGGTCGTGGCAATTTCCATAGCGTTGCGCATGCCGTATTTGATATAGAAGCCCTTCGTATTTTCCCACGAGGCCTTCGGAATCAGAATTGCAGTCTGAATTTCACCCTCGGCGACGTTGATATCGACCGTACCGGCCTTGATATAGAAGTCCTTGATTGGCAGATACCGCTTGCCGTTCACGCCGGTCAGTTCGACAATCGCCTCCCATGCGTGGAGCGTAGAAGCGGAATCGGCAGAGGTCACGCCGTTGCAGGTGTTGCCGCCGATGGTGCCGGCGTTGCGGATCTGCGGGCCGCCGACCATATCGACGGCTTCGCCCAGCACGTTGATCTTTTCAATGATGATAGGATTATGCGTAATGTGGGAAAAGGTTGTAAGCGAGCCGATGCGGATGTTTTCGTTTTCGTCCATACACACGCCGCGCATGGAGTCGATCTTCTGGATGGAGATGAGTTCCTTGCCCGCACGGCGGCCTTCGCGCATCTGGACGAGCACGTCCGTGCCGCCCGCGATGATCTGCGCTTCGGGATGCTCCAGACGAAGCTTGACTGCTTCTTCTACGCTGTACGATTCATAGAGCGCTTTCATATCATACATAGTCTGTTCCCTCCCTCAGTCCTGAATCAAGCCCGCTTCGGTGAATTTGGCGAAGAGGACGTGCGGTGTGATCGGCGCCTGATTGATGGCGACGCCGGTCGCATGATAAATGGCATTGCGGATGGCAGGGGCCGGGGAGCAGGCGGGCGGCTCGCCCAGCGCCTTGGTGCCGAACGCAGAGGTCGGCTCATAGTTTTCCACAAACTCGGCTTCGAGGTTCGGATGATCCATAAAGGTCGAAAGTTTGTAGTCAAGCAGGTTATTGTTGAGCGGCCGGCCGGTCTTCTCATCGAACAGCAGCTGCTCGGACAGGCCGTAGCCGATGCCCATGGACATACCGCCGTGCACCTGCGCTTCGGCAAGCGCTGGGTTAATGAGTTTGCCGCAATCGTGGACATTGACAATGTTCAGCAGTTTGACCTTGCACATCGGGATATCAACCTCGACCTCGGCGAACGTGCAGCCGAAGGAATAGGCGTTGTTGCGGATGGTGTAGGTCGATTCCGCTGTCAGATGCTCGGAATGGACCGGGTTATACTGCGCGGTCATGGACAACTCGGACAGGCTCATGAGCACACGTCCATCGGTGATACGGACGATGTTGGAGTCGATAATATCCATGTTATAGGTTGCCTGACGTGTGACCTCGCAGGCGTATTCGAGAATCTTCCGCTTCAGCAGCTCGGACGTCTGCCGGATGGAGAAGCCTGCGGTGAACGTCTGACGGGAAGCGTATGCGCCGAGGCCTGTCGGGGTCACATCGGTATCCTGGCAGGACAGAACATGTACTTTTTTATAATCGGACAGGCCAAGGATCTCCGCGCACATCTGCGCATAGGCCGTATCTGCGCCCTGACCGATCTCCGTTTCGCCGACCTGCAGATTGACCGTGCCGTCGAGATTCAGCTGCAGACGGCAGGAGGAGGTTTCCAGCGAAATGGGGAAAACAGCAGTGTTGTACCAGAAGGTCGCAAGGCCGATACCGCGGCGGATGGGACCGGTCTGGTTGGCGTAGGCCTTCAGCTTTTCTTCATAGCCGATGGCCTTCATGCCCTTTTCCATACACTGCCGGTAGGAGTCCTCATAAAGTTCGTTTTTCGAGAAGCCGTCAACGTAGCCGGGCTTCATCAGGTTCTGCCAGCGGTAGGCCAGCGGCGTCATGCCGACAGCCTCTGCGCACTGCTCTGCGTGGGACTCATCCGCGAACGACGCCTGCGGCATGCCATAGCCGCGCATGGCGCCCGCCGCCGGGCGGTTGGTGAAAACAGTATAGGCATCGCCCTCAAAGTTGGGGCAGGGATAGTGCTGGTTAAAGGAGCCGAGCGCCTTGGCGACAATCGAATGGCCGTGGGAGGCGTAGGAGCCCTGGTTGGAGAAGCACTCGACCTTCTTGGCGGCGATGGTGCCGTCCTTGCGCAGCCAGGAGATGATGTGCGTGCGGATGGCATGGCGGACGCGGTTGGAGACAAACGTCTCTTCGCGTGAGCAGTCAAGCTTGACGCAGCGGCCGCCGACCTGCGTGCAGCACCATGCGCACAGCGGCTCATAGAGCGCGTCCTGCTTGTTGCCGAAGCCGCCGCCGATGTACGGCTTGACGACGCGGATGTCGCCCCACGGACGGCCCAGCGCCTGTCCGACGACACGGCGGATGATGTGCGGGATCTGCGTGGAACTCGTCACGACCAGACGACCGTTTTCCGCGTAGCAGAAGCAGCCGTGGTTTTCAATGTGGCAGTGCTGTACGGTAGGCGTTTCGTACCAGCCCTCGACTTTGATCAGGCCCGGTTCTTTGATCGCTTCGGCATAATTGCCCGCCGAGGCGGTCGTATGCTTGAGAATGTTGTTGGGGAACGCCTCATGCAGCTGCGGCGCGCCGGGCTCCATGGCCTTCTGCACGTCGAGCACGAACGGCAATTCCTCGTATTCGACCTCAATGGCGCGTACGGCCTGCATAGCCGCAACCTCATCCTCGGCGATAACAGCGCACACATCATCGCCATAATAGCGCACATGCTGGTTCAGCAGGTGCCGGTCGGCAATATCCTGATGAGACGGGTCCATTGACCACGGGTGGCCAGCCGTGGGGAACGGGATGTCCGGCACATCAAAGCAGGTCAGGATCTTGACAACGCCGGGAATTTTCTCGGCCTTGCTGATGTCAACCGACTTGACGAAGCCGTGTGCAATGGTCGAATGCTTGACTCTGACAATCAGCGCATCCTTTGGGGCCAGATCATCATAGTATTTCGTCCGGCCGGTCGCCTTGTCAAAGGCGTCAACACGAACCTCGCTTCTGCCTACGATGTTCATTCGATTACCTCCATTTGCCGGGTTATAGGCGGATTTTACGCGTCTGCGCATGAAATCCGCCATTTTTCCACTTTTATTTGTTTTTATTGTAGCATATTGCATTTTCAAGAGAAAGCAAAAGCATTATCCTACTTTCTGAATAACGGCTTTTTTCGCGAATGTCGAAAAAGCTGTATGATTCTTGCGCAAATATGCAAAAATAGCTATACTGTTTTGTAGAAAATCACAAGGAATCGATGATTCCATCGTCTGCGGGTATCAGCGGTTCCTAAAGGAGTACACAATATGGCTGCATTCTCTGCGCCTCCCATCGGCTGCCTGCTCATGGCGGCCGGAAATGCTTCCCGTTTTGGAGAAAACAAGTTGACCGCGCGCTTTGACGGGCAAAGCCTGTTCTCGCGGGCACTTGAGGCGATCCCGGCGGGCGTATTTGTCCGCGTCACGGTCGTTTCGCAGTATCCCTCGCTTCTGGAAGAGGCTTCGCAAGCGGGCTTCGATGCCATTCTGAACGACCGGCCAGAGGACGGCATCAGCCGCACCATTCGCCTCGGCACACGGGCGATGGCGGACTGTGCCGGAATCTTGTACATGGTCGCCGACCAGCCGCTGCTGCAGGCCGGAACGGTACGACGCATTGTGGACGCATGGCAGGAACACCCGAACTGCATTACCGCCGCAGCGCACAACGGAAAGCGCGGCAACCCGTGCCTGTTTCCGTCGCGGTTTTTCCCGGAACTGTGTGCACTGGAGGCAGACCGTGGCGGCTCATCCGTCATTCGGCGGCACGAAGATGCGCTGCTGCTCGTCGAGGCAGGAGAACGCGAACTGTTCGACTGCGACACAAAGCAGGCGCTGGAAATTCTGAAGGGTAACGCATAATTCTTAATCCAGAAGAATTAGTGGGCGTTGAGAAAACCGAAAGAAATCGTCATTGCTTTGGAATATAAAAGAAACCCCGCAAACAAGTGACCGGCTTGTCTGCGGGGGATTCTTTATCAATATGAGGGGAAAATGAAAAAGTGTATATCGCTTCTTGCATGATTATAATAGCAAGGGTTTATTAAAAAACTTAGCGGCAAGTTTTTAAATAACTATTAAATCCGAAAAAACTTTTTTCGATCAAATGTTTACAAAAATATCATAATTTTTATCCCCTTATCCTCTTGACAAAATCCGGGCACAGGTCTATGATGAAGCCAAAGTGAATTAGCACTCACATGTATAGAGTGCTAACGTTGGAAGAAGAGGTGTGAACTATGAACGCACAAAACTATACACAGAAATCTCTGGAGGCCATTCAGGCCGCCCAGAAGCTGACCATTGAAAATCAGAACCAGCAGATTGAGCAAATCCATCTGCTGGCCGCACTTTTGAGGCAGGAGAACGGCCTTGTGCCGCAGCTGCTGAAAAAGATGGGTATCACGCTCGAAAGCTTTGAGGCTGCGGTCGATGCAGAGTTAGGAAAACTCCCGCGCGTGACCGGCTCGGGCCGTGAGGCAGATAAATATTATGTTGCGCGTGCCGTTGATACGGCGCTGAACAGCGCGGAAGACATCGCAAAGCAGATGAAGGACGAATATGTCTCCGTCGAGCATCTGTTTTTGTCCCTGATTGAAAATGCGGATGCAACGCTGAAAAATCTGTTCCGTCCGTACCAGATCACGAAGGAGGCCTGTCTGCAGGCGCTGCAGTCGGTGCGCGGCAATCAGCGCGTAACGTCCGACACGCCGGAGGATACCTATGCGGCGCTTGCCAAATACGGTACGGATCTGGTCAAGCGCGCGCGGGAACAGATAATGGATCCGGTCATCGGCCGTGACGATGAAATCCGAAACGTCATCCGCATTTTGTCCCGTAAGACGAAGAACAACCCTGTGCTGATCGGCGAACCGGGCGTCGGTAAGACGGCCATCGTCGAGGGGCTTGCACAGCGCATTGTCGCAAACGAGGTTCCGAAGTCCCTGCAGGACAAGACGATCTTTTCACTCGACATGGGCGCATTGATCGCGGGCGCAAAGTACCGCGGCGAATTTGAGGAACGTCTGAAGGCCGTGCTGGCTGAGGTCAAAAAGTCCGAAGGGCGTATCATCCTGTTTATCGATGAACTGCATACCATTGTCGGTGCGGGCAAGACCGAGGGCTCCATGGACGCGGGCAATCTGCTAAAGCCGATGCTCGCGCGCGGTGAACTGCACTGCATCGGCGCAACCACGCTGGACGAATACCGCCAGTATATCGAAAAGGATCCCGCGCTCGAGCGCCGGTTCCAGACCGTTCTGGTGCAGGAACCGACCGTCGAGGACACCATTGCCATCCTGCGTGGTCTGGAATCCCGCTATGAGGTCTTCCATGGCGTCAAGATCACAGACAATGCAATCATTGCCGCCGCAACGCTCTCGAACCGCTATATCACCGACCGTTTCCTGCCTGACAAGGCCATTGACCTCATTGACGAGGCCTGCGCCATGATCCGAACGGAAATGGACTCCATGCCGACCGAACTGGATGTCATCAACCGCAAGATCATCCAGATGCAGATTGAGGAAGCAGCGCTCAAAAACGAGGACGATGAACTTTCCAAGGCGCGGCTGACGGAACTGCAAAAGGAACTGGCCGAACAGCGCGAAACGTTCAACTCCATGAAAGCCAAATGGGAAAACGAGAAGAACGCAATCGGCCGCGTGCAGCAGCTGCGCGAACGCATCGAGCAGATCAACCGCGATATTGAATCTGCCGAACAGAGTTACGATCTCGAAAAGGCCGCGAAGCTGAAGTACGGCGATCTGCCCGAAGCGAAAAAGCAGCTGGAGCAGGAGGAAAAACTGGCGCAAAGCAGCAAGGAGACGAGTTTGCTCCGCAACAAGGTCACGGAGGAGGAAATTGCCAAGATCATCGAGCGCTGGACGGGTATCCCGACCGCAAGACTGATGGAGGGCGAACGCGACAAGCTGCTGCATCTCGAAGATACGCTGCACAAGCGTGTTGTCGGCCAGGATGAGGCCGTGCGCGTCGTCTCTGAGGCTATCCAGAGAAGCAGAGCAGGCATTCAGGACCCGAACCGGCCGCTCGGCTCGTTCCTGTTCCTTGGCCCTACCGGCGTTGGCAAGACAGAACTGGCCAAGACGCTGGCAGAGGCGCTGTTTGACGATGAAAAGAATCTGGTGCGGATCGATATGTCGGAGTATATGGAGAAATTCTCCGTGTCGCGTCTGATCGGTGCGCCTCCCGGATATGTGGGCTACGAGGAGGGCGGCCAGCTGACCGAAGCCGTGCGCCGCAGACCGTATTCCGTCATTCTGTTTGACGAGATCGAAAAAGCGCACCCGGACGTGTTCAACATTCTGCTGCAGGTGCTCGACGACGGTCGTATCACCGACTCGCAGGGCCGCACGGTGGACTTCAAGAACACCATCATCATTCTGACCTCGAATCTCGGTTCGCAGGCCATTCTGGACGGCATCACGCCGGAGGGCGAGATCTCTGAGGATGCGAAAAACGAGGTGCAGACGCTTCTGCGCCGCAATTTCCGCCCGGAGTTCCTCAACCGGCTGGACGAGATTGTGTTCTATAAGCCGCTGTCGAAGGAGAATATCACCGGCATTATCGACTTGCAGATCGCGGCGCTCAACAAGCGCCTTGCCGACAAGCAGCTTAAATGCGAGTTGACTCCGGCGGCAAAGTCGTTCGTCATTGACGCAGCCTATGACCCGCAGTTCGGCGCAAGACCGCTGCGCCGGTATCTGCAGCACACGGTCGAAACACTTCTTGCCCAGCGCATCCTGCGCGGCGACGTGCTGCCCGGCCAGACGCTGGTCTGCGACGTGCAGCACGGCGAACTGGTCATCAACGCAAAATAATAATCAAGGGGCATGCTACAAGCTTCTGCTGCAGCATGCCCCCTTTTTGTGCGCACGCAGAAAACCGCCCCCGGCTTTGTGGACCGGGGGCGGTTTTAAATCTGGAATTATTCAAAGGTGAGGAAGCGGTGGAGCATGACGGCGACCTGAGCGCGGGTGGCGTTGCCCTTTGCGGAGAGGGTCGTCTTGCCGCCGGAGGTGACGCCGGTGATGATGCCGCTGCCGACGGCCCACTGCATCGCCGTGACGGCGAAGGAACTGACCTGCGCCTGATCGGAGTAGCCGCTCAGAGAACCGGTCACGGACGGGCTGCCCGCGTAGCGGTACAGGATGGCTGCGATCTGCTCACGGGTGATGTTGCCATCCGGGTCAAAGGTCGTGGCGGTCGCGCCGTTGACAATGCCCTTGTTGGAGGCCCAGAGAACCGCGTTGTAGTAATACTTGCCCTGCTTGTTGTCGGTGAACTTGTTGGTGATACCGGTAACAGAGGGTTCGCCTGCCGCGCGGTAGAGAACCGTGACGAGCATGGCGCGGGTCATCTTGGCGCCCGGTCCGAAGAGTTTCGGGTTCTTGGTGTTGTTGCCCTTGATGATGTCGTTCATGTACATGAAATCGACCGAGTTGGCTGCCCACTTGTAAGAACCGCTCACATCGGTGAACTGGTTGGAAGCCGTCTGCTGGTTGACCGAGAAGGACAGGGTGCCCTTCGTGCTGCCGTCGATGGTATAGGAGATTTCGACACTCTTGCTGTCGGCCAGCGGCAGGACATAGAGGCTGTCCAGGCTGTTGGAGCCGGTAAAGTAGAACTTCGTGCTGCCGAGATCCTTGCTGGTCAGCGCGGTGCAGTTCTTGATGCTGGTGTAGGCGGAGTAAAGCTTACCGCCGACGATGCGGTCAATGGTGATGTAGGTGCTGCCGGTGGCGTTATCCGGCGTGAGTTCGTTTGCAATGCCCATGGAGCGGAAGGACGCGCCGGTGGAGTTCAACGTGTGGGTGTCGTTGACATAGACCACAAGCTGGCCGTTCATCTGGCCGGACGAGCCGCTTGCCGTGAAGGGGATGGTCACGGTGTACTTCGACGTGGTGCTGCCCGCGATGAAGTAGACGTTCTTCAGCAGGTTCGAGCCGGTCGAGACGCTGTAGGACTCGCTGCCGACCTTGCCGGAACTGGTCGTGCTGCCCTTGTACAGAGCGCCGCGGGTATCGGTGTTCGAGCCGAAGGTCACGGTGCTCAGGCCGGAGCCGTAGACGCGCTGGAAGTCGCTGACGGACATCTGCTGCTTTTCATTGGCAGAGATGTGGTATTCAACCGTGCTTGCGCTGGTCATGACGATGATCGTGCCGGTTGCGATCTGGGCGCTGCCGTCATAGGCGGCGTACTTGATCGTATGCGTGCCGGTGGTTCTCGTCGGACGGTAGACCATCTTGCTGACTTCGCTGGAAGAGTACTTCGTCGTCGTGCTGACCGTGCTGGACATGGCGCTCGTGGTGTAGAGCGTGCCATTTGCCGGAGACTCAAAGGTAAAGGTGCTGGGCGTGACCTTCGCGGCGGTCTTGACTGCCGCGGCAAGCTTGCTGCCGTCGAGCTGGACGTAGGTTTCGTTCTCGCCGAGCGTCAGCACAACGTCGGCCGCCTCGGGAACCGTGACGGTGAACACCTTTTCAGCGGCATACTTCTTCGCGCCGATGGTCGTCTCAGCCTTGATGGTGACCTGACCGCCAGCCTTGGCCGTCGCGGTGACGGCGGGGCTGCTGTTGGTGCTGATTTTGCTGGAAAGCTTGACAATATTCTCGTCGCTCGAGGTCCATGTGATCGTATAGGTCTTGCCGGTCACGTTGGTCAGCTTTCCGTTGACATACTCCTGCGGCACGCCGGTGATGGTGAACGTCTCGCCGGCCTTTACCGCAGTCGGTTTGAAGGTGATCTCAATGTGGTTCTCACCAGTGATGGTGATGCTTGCCTTGCGGGTTTCCGCGTACTTGCCGTCGCTCGTCGTGACGCGGCAGTAGAACACATAAGTACCCGTGCCGGTGATATACTGCTTGATATTGCTCAGGACCGAACGCATGGGGCTGGTCTTGGACGCAGGATCGGTATAGATTGCACGGTCTGCACCGTTCGACTGGTCGCTGTTCATGTACCAGACCACGGATTTGATCGTACCCGTCGAAACCGACGCCGTCATAGCCAGATCAGCAAAGGTATCGGTAAGCTTGTACGCCGCGTTTGCGGGCTGCTCCGTAAAGGAAATGTCGGAGAAAGTCACTTTCCCGGTTGTCGTAACGCCTGCGTCCGCAAGGTCATTTCTGTTGTAGAAGAATTCCTTTGTAGCCGTTTTGAGGCCATCGAGCGTGTATTTGAACTGCTTGCTGCCATCGGTATTCGTCACAACACTTGCGTTCTTGACCGGCAGTTCATAAATTGCCGTCTCATCCGCGTAAATGCTGGTCTGGATCTCGACCTTGGCCGATTCCTGCTCAAACATGCTCTTGAGTTCAGCGTCCGTCATTCTGCCGACCGTCTCACCGATGCTCGGCTCTTCCTTAATCAGATACGCACGGCCCTGATAGACCGTGACGGAATAGGTCGCCGTTACATTGCCATCGACCTTCGCGGTGATCGTCGCCGTACCGGGTGCGACAGCCTCAATCGTTGCAACCGCCTTCTGATCGTCAGACGAAGTAGTCTTTACCTTTGCAACAGCAGGTGCGGAACTCGTCCACTCGATGCGAGAATACGCATTTCTCCGATCTGTCTCGCTATTAAGCAGCGAATCGGGCGCCTTGATGCGCGCGGTCACTTCGAGTGTACCGCGGATCATCGGGGAAACCACAGCGGGCTTGTAATAGCTGTCCTGCAGGCCGAAGACCATCGTGCCGTTGTCCAGCAGTGTTTGCAGACGGGAAGTCTTCCCGTTATACGTCACGCTCTCGCTGTTCATGACTTCGAGCGCTGTAACAGACATACCCTTATTCTTGATGCTGACCGTGCAGACAGCATAAGAACCAACAAGTTTTCCTTCCTTGGCATCCTTATATGTCTTGCCAGCATTGTAGCTTGCAATGCAGATATAGATGTTCGTCGCGTCGCAAGCCTTGTACGGCTCCACCGTTGCAGAAGTCGTAGCGGTGTTGGGTCGGACATACAGACTGTTGTCCTCGCTGTCATACAAATACAGCAGCTTCGGCTGCGCCGTGCCGGAATAGCCGGACACCTTCGGCTGAAGCGTGCCGCTCGTGCCCATCGCTTCCAGAGACAGCGTCTTCTGCGCGTCCGGCAGTGTGACCGTGACCGTTGCTGCGCCGCTGACCCTGAAGCCGATCTGCTTCGTTGCAGCCGCAGACGTGGACGGCTTCATACCGTCATCGCTCTTGTAATAGACCTGCGCCGTCAGCGTTGCGCCGCCGACACCAGCCGCCGTGACAGTCGCCTCGACCTTATAGGTCGTATAGTTGCCGACTGTGCTTGGTGTGACCGTCGCGCTGGCAGGGTTAACTTTAATGACGCTTTCGTTATCGCTGGTGAAATACACCTTGCAGTTTGCCAGATTGCCTGCAGTCACACCGCCGCTGCTGCCGACCGTGACAGTCGCGGTGAGCGTTCTGGTGTCGCCCTGATTCAGCGCAACCGTGCTGTTGATGTTGCTGTTGCTGAGCGCCAGCGTGAGGCTATATGCGTCCCGCACATAAACCGTGAAATACTCCGAATAATCACGACCATTTACCTTGCCGGTGGCCGTGATCCGGACAGCTGTATTGCTGGCCTTTACGCCGGTCACAGTTGCCTCTGTTGTGCTGCCGCTGACAGCTGCGACTGTCGCAACACTTGTATCACTGGAACTCCAGCTGACAGAGCCTTCTTTGATGATTGACGTCTTGATCGTAATCGTCGAGCCCGGCTCGACGCTGTACGCCTGATTTGCAGCCAATGCCGCAGGCACCATCGCCAACACCATGGCGAGGACCAGCAGCAGGCTCATGAATCTTCCAAATGTACGCTTCATAAGTGCACCTCTTTCAATTTGCGGCCTGTTGCAGCCGCAGATTTTTATGTAATCAGTTTACCATAAAAATTAAAAAATGCAACCAATTTTTACGAAAATGGCTGTTTTTCCAAGCATTTCATCCCCTTTCGCCCCATGTTGCGAGGTAGACGTAACATCCGCCACAAGATATTGTGGGCCGCGCCGCGTCCGCCGCTGTATTTCTCTTTTCCACACGCAAAATTTCCGCGAAGGTTGCGCGTGTTTGAAGAAAAATTTTTCATCCCAGAAAAAAGCCTCCCCTTTCAGGGAGGCGGCGCGGCGGTACGCCGGGTCGGAGGGGTTCTGCCGGCTATGCGGTCATGCTTCGAGCAGATAACTCAGGCCAAGTAAGATGTACAAGGGGCCGAAGCAGTATGCCATGAAGAGTTCCTTCTGCGGGACTTCGCGCCGGAAGCCGTCCGTCAGGACGAGGATCTCAGCAAAATACGCGCCCGCGCCGAGAAAATACGCCGCTGCGCGCAGCAGTTTGTGGATATCCGCCAGCGCAAACGAGGCCAGAAACAAAACAGCTGCCGCGCCCGCCGCCAGATTGCGCACAACGAGCATAACATGCTCCCGCCGGGCTTCCTCCGGCGACTGATCTTCTGTGATGGTATAGACTGCGTTCTTTTTCTCCATGCAGCGTCTCCTATGCTTTTAATATTATACATTATATCAGAAAAGCATGGCGCTTGCCTAGTCTTTCGGAAAGAAAACTGCCTGCCTCGACAAAATTTCCATCCGCTCTCCCGTCATGGGGTGCGGGAAAACGAGCCTTGCGGCACACAGCTGCTGCGTGAACAGTCCGTGGGCAGCGGAATACGCCGTCGATTCCGGGCTTGTATACTGCGGGTCGCCTAAGATGGGGAAACCGGAGGCCATGCAGTGCAGCCGCAGCTGATGCGTGCGGCCCGTCAGAGGGTGCAGTTCCAGAAGTGCTGTTTTTTCCGCCCGTTCCAGCACGCGGTACTGCGTCAGCGCCTTCTGTCCCCGCTCGTCCACAATACGGATGAGATTCCCGCCGCCGATCTTATAGACCGGCAGGTCGATCTGCCCTTCCGCCTGCGGCGGCTGGCCGAAAACCGAAGCAAGATAGGTCTTCTCCAGCTGCCGCTCGCGCAGCATCCGGCAGAACCGGTCGTGGATATTCGCGTTTTTCGCCAAAATCACCACGCCGAACGTGTCCCGGTCGAGCCGCGTCACGGGATGGACGCCGGAGGCCTCGCCGTGCGCCAGCAGGTGATACAGCACGCCGTTTGCCAGCGTCCCGCTGTTTTTCTGCGGCGACGGATGCACCAGCATTCCAGAGGGCTTGTCCACAGCGAGAAAGCATTCATCTTCATAAAGGATGGAAAGCGGCAGTGGCTCCGGCTCAAAGCCCTCCGTCCGCTCCTCCAGCACGACGCGCACCCGGTCGCCGGGCATGACCGGCGCATCGGTATGCGCGGGCGCGTCGTTTACAAACAGCGCGTTCTGCCATTTGAGCCGCTTGACCAGTCCGGCAGACAAGCCGAATTCCCGCCGCAGGAGCGACAGCAGCTTTGCCTGCCGCGCGGCCGTTTGTTCCAAAACCATGCGCACCGCCTCCTTCGGCGCTATTATACCGTGCCGCGGCACAGCGCGCAAGTCCTGCGCCACTATCCCTCCGGCTGCAGGCCGGAATGATCCCAGATCTGCTTGAAGAGCATGGCCGCGATGGGAAACACGATCATCCCGCCCACGCCCAGCAGCCGGTAGCCCGTGTAAAGCGCCAGCAGCGTCAGCACCGGATTCAGCCCCACCTGCTTTCCGACCAGACGCGGCTCAAGCGCCTGCCGGCTGAGGGCTGCGGCTCCATACAGAATGACAAGGCCAATGCCGGTTTTCGTCTCGCCGCGCAGAAACAGCGCCAGCGCCCATGGAATCAGAATCGTGCCCGTACCGAACACCGGCAGCGCATCGACCAGCGTGATGACCAGCGCTGCCAGCACCGGATAGCGCACCCGCAGCAGCAAAAACCCTGCGTTCAGAATCAAAAATGTAATGCCCATCAGCTTCAGCTGCGCCCGAAGCCAGCCGCCGAGCGTCGCGCGCACATGTCCGCCGAGCGTCTGCAATTTTTCCAACCACGCGGGCCGCACCGCGCGGCGCAGCCAGCTGCGGATGGCGGGCAGTTCGCCGGAGAGCATAAAGCTGGACAAAATCGCCGTCACCGCAAACAGGACCGCATCCGGCAGCCGTCCGATGACGCCGGAAGCCCAGGAAAAGAGCGTCTCGTAGAGTTTCGTACCGAAGCCCGCACCGGTCTTGAAAAACTCCTCGACGCCCGCACGTAGGCCCGTTCCGAGCCCGTCCGGCAGCCGTCCGGCAAGTGTGAGCAGGCGTGATTTCAGGCGTTCAAAAAGCGGAGTCAGATTTTCCGCCAGCTGCGGCAGCTGACGGGCAAGATCCGCCGCCTCCGAGCACAGCAGGCGGCACAGAAAAAACAGTCCGCCAAACAAAATCCCGAACAGCAGCAGTACGCACAGCCCGGACGCCAGCGGGCGCGGAACATGCCCCCGCGTCTGCAGAAACCGCACCGGTTTTTCCGCCAGCAGGCTCACGGCAAGCCCGATAAAAAACGGCAGCAGCACCGGCAGCAGCAGCGCGCCGAATGCCCACGCACCGAGCGCGCAGCCCAGCACGATCAGAACAGTCTTCCAGATCTTGCGGCTTTTCATGGTTTGAACTTCCTCCTGTGCTTTTCTGCTTGCATTTTGCGGGTATGTGGTGTATATTGGAGTCTGACTATAGACACTTGCTTTTCCAACACGGACAATTATGAGGTGAACGCTATGGAACAAAGCCCGAAGTATTATATTGTGGAGGCCGCAGCCCTGCCGGAGATCTTCCAGAAGGTCGCCGAGGCCAAGCGGATGCTCGAAACCGGCGAGACGGACAAGGTCAACGTGGCCGCGCAGGCAGTCGGCATCAGCCGCAGCGCATTTTATAAGTACCGCGACGCCATCGCGCCGTTTCAGAACCTGATGGCGGGCCGCATCATCACGTTTCAGATCATGCTCAAGGACAAGGCCGGCATCCTGTCCGAGATATTAACTATTTTTGCCAGTTGCGGCGCGAATATACTGACCATTAACCAGTCGATCCCCACCGGAGGCCGCGCCATGGTGACCATTTCGGCAGAGACAAGCAACCTCAACTGCAACATCGAAGCGCTGACCCAGCAAATCGCAGAAAGGAAGGGCGTAGTCAAGGCAGACTGCGTCGCAGGATAAGCATATGCAGGCATTTGAATATTTCGTACCGACTGAGATCGTGTTTGGCGCAGGCAGCACGGAGAAGCTGCCGGAACTGCTGAAAAAGCGCGGGCTTTCGCGCGTGCTGGTCGTCTACGGCGGCGCAAGCGCGAAGAAAAGCGGATTGCTTGACCGCGTGTTCCGGCTCCTGGACAAGGCGGACGTCCGCTATCGCTCGCTCGGCGGCGTACAGCCGAACCCGCGCGTGGCGCTGGCCCGTGAGGGCGTGCAGCTGGCGCTGGAATCGGGCGCGGAGCTCATTCTGGCAGTCGGCGGCGGCAGCGTCATCGATACCTGCAAGGCCATCGCCCACGGCGCTGCCAACCCCGGCACAGACATCTGGGAATTCTGGAAGCGCCGCGCACCGCTGACAAAATCCATGCCCGTCGGTGTCGTGCTGACCATCCCGGCAGCCGGCAGCGAGACGAGCGACTCCGCTGTTCTGACCAACGCGGAAGCAGGCGAAAAGCGCGGCCTCAACACCCCGTTCAACCGCCCGGCCTTCGCCATTCTCGACCCCCTGCTTGCCGCGACGCTCCCGGTGCATCAGGTCGCCTGCGGCGTGAGCGATATTCTCATGCACACGCTCGACCGGTATTTTAACCCCGTCACCGACAATGCCCTGACGGACGAACTGGCCGAGGCACTGCTGCGCGTCGTGCTGGAATACGGCCCTGCCGCCGTGCGTGACGCACATGACGAGAAGGCTATGAGCGAAATCATGTGGGCAGGCTCCCTGTCGCACAACGGCCTGACCGGCCTCGGCGGCAAAAAGGATTTCGCCACGCACCAGCTGGGGCATGCACTGAGCGAGAAATTTGACGTCTACCACGGCGACAGCCTGACCGCCGTCTGGAGCAGCTGGGCAAGATCCGTCATGGACGAAAGCCCGGCACGCTTTGCCCGCTTCGCACGGAACGTCTGGCATGTGGAGGAGGCAGACGAGACTGCCGCCGCCCTCGCCGGCATCGCAAAGCAGGAATCGTTCTTCCGCTCTATCGGCATGCCCGTGTGCCTGGGCGAACTCTCCTGCGGCAAGCAGGACGAGGCGGGGCTTGCAGACCTTGCCAGCCGGTGCAGCTACGGAAAAACACGCACGATCGGCACGTTCCGCGTGCTGGACTACGAGAAGATCCTTGCGATCTACCGCAGGGCCAACGAAGCATAAGGAGGTCCGTCATGAAAAAGCTTGCCATTCTCGGCCCCGGCGTCGTCGGCGGAAGCTGCGCGGAAATTCTGCTGCGGGACGTAAGCCTGCTTGAACGAAGCGCAGGGGAACAGCTGGAACTTGCGTATGTGCTGGCACGCCGCGAACTGCCGGACAGGCTGTACCGGGACAAGGTCGTCACGGATTTTTCTGTGATCGAGCGCGACGCGAACGTGTTTCTCGTTATAGAGACGATCGGCGGCTGCGGCGCGGCGCTCGAGTATGTCCGCCGCGCGCTTGCCGCAGGCAAGCACGTCGTAACGGCCAACAAGCAACTCATCGCCGAGCACGGCACGGAACTTCTGGCGCTAGCAAAGGCCAACGGTGTAAGCCTTTTGTTTGAGGCCTCCGTCGGCGGCGGCATCCCGGTGCTGCATCCGCTGAGTCAGTGCCTCGGAGCAAACGAAATTTACGAGGTGCGCGGCATTCTGAACGGCACAACGAATTTTATCCTCACGCAGATGCTCGAGCGCGGACAAAGCTATGAATCGGCGCTCCGTGACGCGCAGGCGCGCGGCTACGCCGAGCAGGACCCGACTGCCGATGTCGAGGGCATCGACGCGGGCCGCAAGGTCTGCATTCTGGCCGACATGCTGTTCGGCAGAAATGTTGCCCCGTCCCGCGTCAGCATGACCGGTATTTCCGCCATCACGGCGGTGGACGCCGCATTTGCCGAGGCCGCCGGGATGAAGCTCCGGCTGCTCGGCCGGGCCGTCCGGCAGGGTCAGGCGCTCGCAGTGTTCGTCTCACCGCATTTCATTGCGGGCACGCAGCCGCTTGCTCCCATCTCCGGCGTTCTGAACGCCGTCGAAGTGCTGGGCAGCAGCGTCGGCGCGGTCATGTTCTCCGGCCCCGGCGCAGGCGGCCCGGCGACGGCCAGCGCCGTTCTGGGCGATGTCATTGACATTGTCCGCAATCCCGGCCGCAGCCAGCCCG
>ENA-UOOA01003906-UOOA01003906.1-human-gut-metagenome-genome-assembly--contig:-P61old-NODE-3906-length-17721-cov-5.836635_pt1 | contig 17721 bp, 13 predicted proteins | sample MGYA00242467_ERZ724014 | MGnify/ENA metagenome assembly ERZ724014
GTTTTTCTTCGATTTTCGGCTTAAAAACGGCGTATTTTCGGTATTTTATAGGCTACGCGCGCGCGAAAAATCGGTTTGAAAACGTACATAAAGCGGATTTTTACCATTGTTTTTATGCGGTCGATCCGGTACAATAAAGAAAACGGCGGGGCTGCGCCCGCAGCAAAAAATCAAATGAAATTTCAGCTTGAAGAGGTGAATTATGCTGATTGAAAAAACGCGGGAATTATTGAAAGAAATCAAAAAAACCGTGAGCGAAAACCGCGCGGAACAAAAAATTCCGGGCAACGTATTTTTTATGAAAGACGGAAACGTGCTTTGCCTTGAACGGCACAAAGGCGAATCACGCTTCCCCTACGCGAACGACGGATACATTCTGTGGGTACATTCCACGGGGCATATTCACGTGAAATCGGGCGTATTCAACGTATTCAAGCCCGTGTACGACGGTAACAATATCAACGCGGAATTTATCGCCGGCATAAAAACCGCCGACGGCTCGTATTTTCCGATTTCGCTTACGGGCGCGGCGAAGCAGCTTTTCGAGCCGTTTCACGTGAAAAGATACCTTGCCTACACCCTTTCGGCGGCGTACTTCGTCACCGAAACGGACGTTGCGGATTTCGTAGTGCGCGCGAGCATGTCTTCGGCGCAGGACTTGCAATTTTCCGTGGGTTGCCTTCCGAAAACCGAAACGCCCGCAGACGTATACATAGCTTCGTATTTCGATCCGTTTTTAAAAGACGGCGAAGCGGACAACATGTGGGAATACCGCACGAGAAAATGCCGCTATGAGGGCGGCGGAAAATTTATCGCCTACCGCACGGGAAAAAAGCCGAAACTCGGAATAAAGCGCGCGGTTTCGGGCGCGGAAATTCTCTCTTTAGAAGCCACCGCGATCCGCGCGGGGATTCTGGGCGGCGAGCGCGGTACGCTCAATGCTTCCCCCGCGCTGAAAACGGGTGAATTTTTCAAAGACGTGCTGTTATCGGGCGGCGCGATCGCTTCGGAAATGATCAGATTCAAGCTTGAAAAAGAAGCGCGGATCGACTACGTATTGCCGCTCGATATGCAGGGGGATAAAATCGACAAGCTTCTGGAAACGCCCGTTTTGCCGCGCGCGATCGACGAAGAAATTGAACGCGCGGAAGCTTCCGAACGCGAAAAATTCGAACGGTTTACCGTAACTTTCCGCGACACGGAAAACGGCATAAGCGATTTTGCGCTGAACGAATTTTTCAAAAAGGTGCAAAAGCAGGTGGACAACTGCGCCACAGGCAGGTACTACGTAGACGATCTGATGGGCGTGCGCGACGTGTATCAGCAACTTGAACAGGCTCTTATATGGAACGGCGGACAAGCGCGCCGACAGATGCTTTCCGCGCTGGGATTTCTGATGAAAAACGGGCGCGCGCCGCGGCAGTACTCTTTGCCCTTATCCGAAGGCGAAAATCCGAAAATGGACTGGCGCGAATTTATCGACCAGGGCAACTGGATTATTTCGTGCTTTTATTCTTACCTTGCCTGGACGGACGATTACGGCATTTTAAACGAAGATGTGGGCTACACGGAAGTGATCGGCGGAAAAACTTACTGCCGCAACGAACAAAAGGACAGCGCGCTGCAACACCTTTTAAAAATTACCGAATATCTTATAAGCAATCTCGATACGCAAGACGGCACGAACTGTCTGCGGATATTATTCGGCGACTGGAACGATTCCATCAACGGCTTAGGGCAGACGAAAGACGAAGGACGGCAATTCGGCACGGGCGTATCGGTGATGGCTTCTTTGCATCTCTATCAAAATTTATCGGAAATGGCGCAGATTCTTAAAAAAATCGGCGGCTACGAAGATACGGTATGCCGATACGGAAAAATCCGCGAAACGCTGAAAAACGGCATATTAAAAACCGCCGTGGAAACGAACGCGCAGGGAAAAATGCGCATCGTTCACGGCTGGGGCGATCACGGAAGCTATAAAATCGGCAGCTTTTGCGACAGCGACGGCGCGTCGCGGATCAGTTTCGCGCCGTATGCGTTCTGGGCGACTTCCGATCTCATCGAAGAAACGCCTCAATTCAAAAATCTGCTGATCGAAAACATTCTCGCGCTACGCTCAAAATACGGCTTGCTTACCCTTACGCCCGCGTTTTCGCCTTCTTCGCCCGGGGTGGGAAAAATCGCCGGGATTCCCAAAGGCACGGCGGAAAACGAATGCGTTTACGTGCATGCGGCGATGTTCTCGGTGCTGGCTCTCTTCCGTCTCGGTCGGGCGGCAACGGCGTGGGAAGAATTTTATAAAATTCTGCCGATTGCCAACCCGCAGATGACGAAAACGCCGTTTGTGATGTCTAATTCCTATCTCGACAACCCCGATCTCGGATACTTCGGGCAATCTCCGATCGATTGGTACACAGGCTCGGGAACGGTGTGTCTGAAAAACATCATTCGAGGACTTATGGGCGTTAATCCCGATCTGGACGGAATTCTTTTACGGACGGCGAACAAAATGCCGTGCAAATCGCTTTTCGCAACCTGCACGATCAAGGGGAAAAAGCTGCGATTCGAATACGAAAACACGAGCGCGGGAAAGCGGACGTTTTCACTCAACGGAAAGCCGCTTGCCGCCCGCTTCGACGAGCTGACGGAAACGCCGACGGCGTATATCCCCGAAAGATTGCTTGAAGAGAATAATCTTTTAAAAGTGTGCGATTGAAAATCATTTTTTGCTTGAAAAAAGTCCGGCATCCCGCCGGACTTTTTTTACATATTTATAAGGCTCTCAGCCGATTAAATTTTCGGCGATTTCCATGCTCAGCGGATACGTTCTCGCGCCCTTGTGCGTACATTTATACGCGGCGACCGCGCTTGCGAATCTGCAGCATTCTTCCACGCTTTTACCGCCGCAGTACGCCGCGAGAAACGCGCCGTGGAAGGTATCGCCCGCGCCGTTGCTGTCGATCGCTTTCACTTGCACGCTTGCGTAATGCACGGCTTTTTCGCCGTTCCAATAATAGCCGCCGTTACTGCCGTCCGTCACCGCGAGAATTTCCGGGCAGTATTTTTCGGCGAGCGCCGCCATCGCTTCGGGAATTTCCGCTTTGCCCGTGATCCCTTTCGCAAATTCCGCCGAAGGAATCAGGATATCCGCATACGGCAGCAATGTTTCGATCCCGGGATACAACCCGCCCGCGTCAAGGCTGACTTTCACTCCGTTTGCTTTGGCGTACTTCGCCGCGGCGATTGCGGATTGAAGATAGTTGCCGTCGAGATGAAGCGCAGCCGCCCCGTCGATCGCGCCGAAACGAACATTGACGAGATCATCGGGTACTGTTCCCCGATCGAACACGCAGGTACGCGTTTGCGCGCTTTCGGATAAGACGATATACGAAGTGAAAGAAGCCGTATCTTTCACGCACGCCGCGTTTTTCGTTTCCACGCCGTATTTTTGAAAATCGCCGAGAAGATACGCGCCGGCGTTGTCATCCGCAAACGCGCCGATCACTTCCGCCCGTACGCCGAGCTTGCTTAAAACCACAAGCGCGTTGCCCACCGGTCCGCCGCCCGAAACAAAAACGCTCTCGGCTTTTTGTTTCGTATCTTCTGCGGGATACCGATCGCAGTTGATGAGCGTATCCATGACGCACGCTCCTAACCCCACTACTCTTTTCATACTCTTCCCGCCGCCCCGAGAACTTTGATTTTCGATCCGGCGAAGCCCTGCACCCGCGCGATCGGCTCTGTCATGAATAAGTCGATCCCCACGATGCTCTTATCGCGTTCGCGGCAGGCGTCGAGGAAAGTATAGCAAAGATCTGTGCTGAAATTCATTTTGCGCACGCCCGCGCCGATCGCCGCCCTGATCTGATCATCGGGTACGCCGCTGCCGCCGTGCAACACGAGTGCGATATTCGTGGCTTTTTTGATTTCTCTGATGCGCGCGATATCGAGTACCGGCGCTTTTTTGTATCTGCCGTGCGCCGTGCCTACCATTACGGCGAGCGCGCACACGCCCGTTTCATTCACGTATTTTTCCGCTTCGTCCGGGCGGGTGTACTCGGCGATGACGTTTTCGTCGCCGTCCGCCGCCTTGCCGATATGCCCAAGCTCGCCTTCTACGCCCACGCCCACATAATCGCAAAGCCGCACCACGTTTTTCGTTTTACGGATATTCTCTTCGAATTCTTCCGTGGAGGCATCGATCATAATGCCCGTCATGCCCATGCGAAGCGAGCGGACAACTTCACATTCGCCCGCGCCGTGATCGAGATGAAAGCACACAGGAACGCTTGCCCGCCGCGCCATATCGCGCACCACGGGGGCTACGTCTTCGGCGACTTTGCTTGTGACGAGCCGGCTGTAAAACTGCAAAATCACGGGCGCGCGCAGCTCTTCCGCCGCATTTACCACGCCCCGCGCCGTTTCGATATTGTACACGTTGAAAGCAGGCACGCAGTAGCCGCCTTCTTCCGCCATAGAAAGAATTTCTTTTAATTCTACCAACATTTTTTGTTTCTCCTTGTTTTTTATTCCTTACATTTCCGCGTTGTCGAATTGAATCTCGTCGAAATACTTCGTAAATTCTTTGAAATATTCCGTATAATCGCCGGGAATTTCGGACATGTGGTGAATGTACGGGCCTTCCACGAGCTTTCTTTCAAGCTTGGGCAGATCTTTGAATTGCGCCCACATATACGTGCCGAACGTTTTCGGCCCTTCGCAGGTGTTAAATTTATCCGCGAACAGATAGTATTTCCCCTTTTCTGCCTGAAATCTCGCGATGGTGTATTCCCCGTCTTTCAGGCGGAAAGACGGCTTCGTATTGTACAGCCACGGTTTTTCGCCCGGCGCTTTGTATTTCAGCGGAAACGGTCCGCAATGCCATAATAATTCCGCGTTATCGTTTTCGGGGTGGCGGCAGGTAAATTCGCCCTGAATCGGTTTCTCTTTGCCGCGCGTTGCCGAAAGCAGAAGCACGTTCGTTATCGTCATGTGAATATCCCATTCGCAGGTGACGTATACGTCTTTATCCGCAAGCAGGCACATGGCAAGGCAGGGATTTGCGCCCCAGCCGAGCGAAATGCCCGTCCAGCACTCGCCGCTGATGATATTGCAATCGTTTGCTTTTGCAAGATTTTCGTAGTAGTGAACGATACAGAGCATTTTTTTGAGATATTCGTTGCTCAGCGAACCGCAGTCGAACGTATTTTTAAGCGCGATCAGCTCGCCGTTTAATTCCGTCTGCTTCGTATCGTAGATTTCTTTGAGATCGTTTACCGCTTCGGCAAGATTGAACGCCACGATATCCACGCCGAATTTTTCGGCCAGTTCGAGTTCGTTGTACATGATCGATTTGAAAGGCTTCACCCGCGTGCCGACTTGCAGAATTTTCATGTTTCTGAAATTTTTTACCATGCACGCAACGCCGAAAAACCGCTTTATGCCTTCGTCGAACGCGGGCGCGGCGACGTCGCAGTTTTCGATATACGAAAATTTCACGTTGTTTCGCTTTAACTGCTTGCTCATCGCAAACAAGCCGCATTGCGTATCGGTGTAGCGGATATTATTTGAAAAATTGCGATCGCGCGCGCCCCACAAAAGCGTAGGCACGTGCAGCTGCTTCGCCACAAGTCCCGCGCAGTTTTCCTGACCGAAATTGCAGTTGATGATAAACAACGCGTCGATCTCTTCTTTGCGGAAATATTCCGCCACTTTATCGCAGTCGGCATCGAGATACAAAAGCCCTTCGTCGTTCAACCAGTCGATGTCTATAAAAGTCGTCTGCTCGTCGGAATAATGCTCTTTGATATATTTCAGACACGCGACTTTATTTTCCACGGCGTAATCGCTCTGAAAAATTCCAATCCTCTTGGGCGGCTCTTTGATGTAACGTCTGATCGGAAGAAGTCCGATTTTCAAATGATAATTCAGCATATCTTTTCTCCTTACTTATTTTTTATCGTTTTAACAACGCATTTTTATACAACGTATTGCGCCAGCAGGAATACGACGGGGATGGTGAACACCGAAAAAAAGTGCGAAATCAGCGCCATGGCGGAAGCGTCGGAAGTGTCTTTTCCGTAAGAAGCGGGAATCACGATACCGTTTAAACCGAACGGCATGCTCGCAAAACAGATCAGGCAGATTTTTACTTCTTTGCCGAACATTCCGCCCGCCGCGCCGCCTTGAAAAATCAGGCAGACGATGAGCGCGAGCGCGGGGTACAGCAGCAATTTGATTGCCGTGAGAATATACAGCCGCCATTTTTTCAGCAGCACGGGAAGATCGGCTTTCGCGATCGTCATGCCCGTGAGTAGCATCGCTACGGGCGACATGCAATCCCCCGAAACTTTCACCACCGATCGCACGGAAGAAGGCAGTTTCGCGCCCAGTCCCGTCAAGCCGAGAAGGATGCCCGCGAGCATGCCGAAGCACATGGGGTTTGCCAACGATTTCAGCCGCGCAAGCACGGCGTTTTGCCCGGGCGTTTTTTCTTCGGCAATGAGCAGCACGGGCGCGCCGTAAAGGTAGATCATAAACCAGAACGGCAGCGTGAACACGGTGTATTCGAAGAAAATTTCGGGGAAGACCGCGCTCATGATCGCGTTGCCCATGAAAGAAAAATTCGCAAAAGCCAGACCGTATGCCCCTATGTTTTGCAGAAAACGCTCTTTGAAGCACAGTTTCGCGACGACGAGCGATAAAGGCAGAATCACGGCGAGCGTTACGGTGGAAATCAGGAGAATTTTCCACGCGGAAGAGAGCGTTTCCACCGTGCATTTTTCCATGAACGTACCCATGATCAGCGCGGGAATGAATACGAAAGTTTCTAACCCCGAAAGCGCGGTGGCCGAATTTTCGGGGATTTTTTTCGACTTGAACAACGCGTACCCGATCAGAATAAACGCAAACAGAAAAATCATCTGATTTAAAATCGGCAAAAAAACATTCATACCCTGCCCGCTACCACTTTGCAATTACAACATTGAAATTACAACCTTGAAATATCCGCGACGACGCCGAAATCGGCATAATCGAAAATCCGCGCGTTTTTATCCGTATTCACGGCGATCACCGTACCCGCACCCGCGATGGCGCAGGTGTGCTGCACCGCCCCCGATATGCCGAACGCCACATACACTTTCGGACTCACCGTTCTGCCCGTAAGCCCCACCTGCTTTTCATACGGCAATATTCCGCTATCCGCCACGATACGCGAACAGCAGACTTCCGCGCCGTATTTTTTCGCAAGCGTTGCGATTTTATCCGCCTGCTCCGCCGCGCCTTTGCCGATAGCAAAAATCACGTCCGCCCCTTTCGATTCGTTCGTGCGCACCGTGGCGAACGCCGTTTGGCTTTCGCAGACGATGTCCGCCGTGACGTTGCCGCCGAGCGCGGGGCGCGTCATGACGAGTTTGCCGTTTTCCGCGCGGAAAGATATGCAGTCGGCGCAAAGCCCCGCACCCGTGAGAACGGCTGTGCGCGCGGCGAGTATTTTAAGATCTTCGCGGCTTTCCCAAAGCACCGTATGTGCGTTTTTTTCCTGAATTTCCGCAGCGATTTCCGCCGCCGTTTTATTTTCCGCGCAAATTTCGATCGCGCTTTTTGCCACGCTTTCGGCGATTTTTCTTACGTTGCCGACGAAATACGCCGTATCGAGCTTGTTTTCCGCCGCCCGCACAGGTTCGGCTTTCTGCGTTTTCAAACCGTTTAAAATCAGCGTTTCGAGCTGATCCGCGCCCACGAAACGGCAATTTCTGCGCCCCACGCCGCTTTCATACGAGCGAATCACGCGCGTGGGCGAACCTTTCATTCCCAGACGATGTTCTTCGATTTGCAGCGCGGCGTTATTCCATATTTCCGCTTTACCCGCTTTCGAGAAAATCGAAGGAAACCGCAGCGTGCGGATTTTTTCGAACGTAAGCACCGTGTTTTTTGATAGCGCCCGCTTTTCGCCGCCGCGCAGCGTGAAATTTTCGCCGTCAAATTCCATCACCCGCGTTTTTATCGCAAAGCCGAGCCGCTCGGCAAGCATCGGCGGCACTTGCGCCGTATCGCCGTCTACGCTCTGTCTGCCGCAAAATACGTAGTCGGGTTGCAGACGGAAAATCGCTTTTGCAAGCACAAGGCTCGTTGCCTGCGTATCGCTGCCCGCGAACAGTCCGTCGCTGAGCATTACGCATCGCACGCCGAGCCGGGCGAGCGATTCGAACGCGCCCGATGCGGAAGGCGGCGACATGGTAAGCGCGACGATATTTGAAAACCCCGCTTCAAGCGCACATTCGAGTGCCGCGCCGTCGAACGGATTTAATTCGCCTTTGAAATATTTCAGGCATACGACTACTTTTTTATCTTTCATCGGCTAATTCCATGAAAAATCGGCTGATTTTTTTGTATTTTTGAAATTCGAGCGCGTATTTTTCCGTGTTTTCTTGAATCGGCGTTGTTGTGCCGGTCACTTTGCGGCAGGTTTTGCTCGCGTCTTCGAAATCTTTGAAAAATCCCGCGTAAATGCCCGCGCACATCGCCGAGCCGAACGACGAATCGTTGTTTTCCGTTCTGATCAGCGTGAGATTCAATGCGTCGGCTACGATCTGCCGCCACACTTCGCTCTTCGCGCCGCCGCCGATCGCATACGCCGCTTCGCCGATTTTCACGCCCTTTTCTTCAAGATACGCTTTGCAATCCAAAAGGCTCATCGCCACGCCTTCCATCACCGCGCGCGCGAAATGTGCTTTGGTGTGCCGCGCCGAAAGTCCCGTGAAGCCGCCGCGAAGCGCGGGATTTGCATAGGGCGTTAATTCTCCCGTGAGATACGGGTGAAAAATCAGTCCTTCTGCCCCGACGGGAATTTTTTCCGCCGCCGCGCTGTATTCTTCGAACGTGCCGCCGAACGTATCGCGCAGCCACCTGAGAGAAGCCGCGCACGATTTCGTTGCGCTGCCGGGATAGTACAACGATTCTTTCAGAAACGAATAGTTGATAATATTATCATCGGGATAATACCGATCGGAAAGCACGCAGATTCTGCCCGCCGTAGCGAGTTTCAGCGTCATATCGCCCTGCTTTACGCCGCCCGCCGCGAATACTTCCATTGCCGTATCCGTGCTGCCGCAAATCACGATCGTGCCGGGGGCAAGCCCCGAATCCGCCGCCGCCTGCGCCGTTACTTCGCCCGCTTTATCGAGCGGACGGACGATTTTCGGCATGTTTTCTTTTTTAAGTCCCGCAAGAGAAAGCAGGTGTTCGTCCCACTCGCGGCGATCGAAATCGAAAAGCATACTGCCCTGCGCTTCGATATAATCGGTGACGAAATCGCCCGTGAATCTGCCGCGGACGAAATCTTTGGCGAAAGTGACTTTTTTTGCCTTTTTAAACGCTTCGGGGAAGTTGTTTTTCAGATACAGAATTTCGGGCAAAGACCAGATGGTATCTACATTGTGCTTGCACTTTCCGAAAATCTCTTCGCCGAAATTTTCTGCGAGATACCGCTTTTCTTTTACGCTGCGCGTATCCGTCCAGTACACGGCGTTGCACACGGGCGCGCCGTGTTCGTCGGTTAAAACGGCGGTGTGGGTGGCGGCGTCGAAACAGACGCATTTCACTTCTTCCGCTTTGATACCGCGAAGCACCGCGCGGATATTTTTACACGCGGCAGCGTACCAATCGAGCGGATTTTGCTCCGCCTTGCCGTTTTTCCCGTAGAACGTGGGATATTCGGCGGTAGCCTTCGCCACAGCCTCGCCCTTTTCATTGATCAGCGTAGCTTTGCCCGAGCCGCCGCCGAAATCCACGCCAAGCACATACATACTTCCACCTGCTTTATTTCACTACGATATTTTCGCCGATAATGCCGATTACTCTGCCCATATCCGCGTGTTTTTTGCTTTCGCCGTGGCAAATCAGCCATTTATTGCGCGCCACGAGCTTTTTATCTTCACATTCCGTGCGAAGCGGCGTATTCGTGCCGCGCGGCAAAATCACCACGTTTTTAAATACCCCGTTTTTCGGCAGCACAGGGCAGAAATGCAGCGTTGTCTGATAGATTTCCACCGATTCGCCTTTCTTCACCAAAAACGCTTTGATGTGTTTCGTATCGAAAAAGCCGTTTTCCATTTCGCGCCTGTCGCCAAGCAGCAAAATCATATCTTCGAGCGCGCAATGCACTTCGGAAGATTTATGCCATTCGAGCGCGTTCAGCGTATCGTTGCGTCCCCAACAATAGCCGATCTGCACGTCCATATCGCCGAACAGTTTGCGATAGTAAAGCAGCGTTTCTTCCGTTTCGAACGCAGGCACGCCCGCCATGTACGAGCAACCCGCTTCCGGCACGGCGATTTTTTGCGACTGCGCTTCGAAATGCCCGAAAAACGGACATTCCCAAGCTTCGCCGTACTGCAAAAATTCCTTATCGTGTATCGAATAAATTTTCATCGTTTTTTCCGCTTATTTCTGATTGTTGATCCACCGATGCTCTTCTTCCGTGGTGCAGAAAATGCCGCGGTTTTTGCCCGCCATAATCCACAGACAGTAGTTTTTGTACCCGGGCGCAACCGTGAAAGGGTGATAGCCTTTCGGCACTTCCACGAGATCGCCCGTTTTCACCTTGTACGTTTCGTTAATGTCGCCTTCTTTCGAGTACACCGACTGAAAACCGAAGCCCTGCGGCCGATCGAATTCGAAATAATAAATTTCATCGAGCGCGCCTTCCGTGGGCATATTGTCTACGTCGTGCTTGTGCGGCGGATAGCTCGCCCAGTTGCCGTCTTCCACCCAGAATTCGCCGATATAAAGCAAGTTCGCGCCCACCGTTTCCGGCAGATTGAACGCCGCTTTTCTTGCGAACGCGCCTTTGCCGAGATCTTTCGTTTTAATTTCGGATACGGGTACGTATGCGGGCGCGAAATATTTTTCCGCGGGAGCTTTGCATACGGCGATTTTCACGTCGCCGCCCTTGCCCGTCACCGTAAACGGCGTGTCTTTGCCCACGTATACCGCTTCGCCGGGCGCTTCGAACACGTTATTTCTGCTGCCCGCGCTTTCAAAACAGAAATTCTCGCCTTTCACCGAGCATTTTCCGTAGAGAATGATCAGCGCGAATTCTTTGCCGCGTTCGTCGATCGTATAACTCTGCCCGTTTGCAAGCTTCAGAAAGTCAAGCTCGGCGTAGGCAAGCGGCGAATTTCTGTCGGTCGTTACCCTTTCGTAGCCGTATTTTTCCACGTACGTTTTTTTCAGATTCATTTTACATATTCTCCAAAATCATTTCTTCTACGGAAATCACGCGAAATCCCTGCGGCGCGCTTGCTCTGAGCGCTTCGTATTCGGACGGGTTTTCCGTGACGACGGTTCTGCAATCCATATTCGCGGCGTTAATCCATCTGTCTTTCGCTACTTTTTGCATGACTTCGGGCATATATTCCGCCATGATCGAATGGCCCGCAAGGTTGGCTTCTTTGCCGATTAAAAGCATATCTTTGTTTACGCCCGCTTTTCCGATGAGTTTTCTGCCCGTTTCGCTGTCGTCGAGATCCCGCGAATACGCGTAGTTATCCTGCAAAGAATATTCGCGGTCTGACTTCTTCACCTTTATTGTACCATTTTCGATCAAAGAAAGTAAGTATTCGTTGAATCCTATGAGCTTCGCTTTGATTTCTATGCCCCATTCCTTGTATTCGTGAAGCATGAGTTTCAGATCGACGGGATCGTAGATCACCGCCGTTTTATATTGATTGAGCATTTTTGCGCAGCGTTTCGCCGCGTTTTGCGTTTCAAGCGTTCTGCCCGTGAGAAACCACAATGCCGCGCCCGAATCCTGATCCTTTTCAAAACTCGCTTTCATGCCCGCTTTTTCAAGAAGCGTAAGCGCGTTTTTCACGCTTGCGGGACTTTTATACAGCGCGTCCTGTCCGGCGAAAAACAGCGTTTCACTATCGGTATTGTACAGATTATCAAGGCACTCGCAGGCTTTCATGCCGTACACGTTGCCCGAAGATTGATATTTTTCAAGCAATTTCGCGATATAATCGGGTGTTTCGCCGCTAAGCACGATTTCCGATTTTACTTCCTGAATAAATACTTTCGGATCCCAACCCGTAACGCAGTTGTTCGTACACGCGCCGCACAAGGAACATTCGTACACGTTGTCTGCAATTTCTTTCAGCTGCGTTGCGCCGCGCACCACCAACGATACGCCGAGCGCGCGCGCCCGGGCGGTGTTTCTTTCCTGCCCCGTGGCGTTGCCGATCGGGCATACGTGCCGGCACATCCAGCAAAATCTGCAACTATCCGCTATCTTCTTTGCCTTTTCCGTGATATTCATTTTATGCGCCTCCTTATAAGCCGAGCTTGAACGGATTCATGATGCCGTTCGGATCAAGCGATTTTTTGATGCCTTCGAAAACCTGCATCGCCGGGCCGTACTGCTCTTTCATCAGTCTGCCGAGTTTGATGCCCACGCCGTGGTGATCGTTTACCACGCCGCCGTTCGCGATCGCCGTGCGCACGCCCAAATTCCACATGGCGTTGTGCAACCGCATCGCTTCCGCGGGATCTTTCGGCACATCTTTTTCGTCGATGATAAATCTGTCGTACACCATGCACCCCCACTCGTACCAATGCGAGAAGTGCGCGATGAATTTCGCCTGCGGGAAGTTGGTTTCCACCGCCTTTTTCATCGCCCAATATATCTTTTCGATTTTATCGTACGGCGCGATCGTATCCATCGTGCCGAACATCTGCGGCAAATCCATCATGTTGCCGGGATAGAAGAAAGTGATTTTCTCTTTCCACCATTTTTCGCCGTATTCGCTGCCGAGATCTTCCGCGCCGTACTTTTTAAAGGTATCGAGCAGAATTTTTTCTTCTACGTCTACCAACTCTTTCACGCCTTCGTAGGCAAGATTCATAAACGCGCCCGGTTTGGCTACGCCCACGATTTTCTTGATCAGACTCGCCGTTTCCGCTTCGTCGTACAAGCGCATGACGGACGGCTTGAATTTTTGCAGAATTTCTTTGCTCGCCTTAAACGCCGAGGACATATCCTTGAATAAGAAGCCCCTGAACCGCCTTACTTCCGGCTTTTCGTAAATGCGGATCTGCGCTTTCGTGATTACGCCGAGCGTGCCTTCGCTGCCGATAAAAATCTGATTGAGATCAGGGCCTGCCGCGTGCTTGGGCGCGCTGCTCGTATGGATAATGTCGCCGTTCGGAAGCACCACTTCCATTTGCAGCACCATGTCGTCGATTTTGCCGTATTTCGTAGACACCACGCCGATGCCGCGGTGCGCTAAAAAGCCGCCCACCGTGGAACAGGTTAAAGACGAAGGATAGTGCATCGTGGCATACCCTTTTTCGTTCGCCGCCCATTCGATGTGCTTGTATATCGCGCCCGCGCCACATTCTATGTACATGGAATCGGTGTTCACTTCGTAGATCTCGTTCATGCGCTTCGTATCGAGAAGAATACCGCCGCATACGGGAATTGCGCCGCCCTGTGTGCCGCCTCCGCCGCCCCACGTGGTGACGGGAATTTTATAATAATTCGCAATTTTTAAAACTTTCGAAGTTTCCTGCGCGTTTTTCGGCGATACGATATAGTCGGCTTCCGGCATGCGCCTGCCCCTGTCCGCCCACATGCGCGACAGCCAGAAATAATCTACGCTGTGCGTCACCTTGTCGATTTCGCGCACCGAGCAGTTTTCTCTGCCCACCGCGTCTTCAAGCTCTGTGAGAATCTGCGTGAATAAAAAATCGTTCATAACTTCTCCTTGAAAATTATTTTTATTTTTCGTGCTTTTATTTTGATTATATTCTATCACAATTGAAAATAAATTTCAAGCATTTGAAGGTTGTTTTCTGAAAAAAAATTTTATTTTTCGGATTGTTTTTTGGATTGATTGACATTTTTCTAAGCGTGTGGTATACTGAAAGTGTGAAAATGATTTTCAGAAAAACGACATAAAGGCGAAAATATGAATAAAACCATACTCAATATAAAAATACATTACGACTCATTCAGCAAGGCGGAAAAGAAAATTGCGGACTTTCTGATGGAAAATCCCGCGCAGATTTTGCCGCTGTATATCACCGAGCTTGCGGAAAAGACGGGTACAAGCGAAGCCACGGCGGTGCGGTTTGCAAGGCGACTCGGGTTCGACGGGTATCAACAGCTGAAAATCGCGATCGCGCAGGACAGCGGCGCGCGCCCCATCAACGAGAACATCACGAAAAACGACAAGGCGAGCGATATTTTTCCGAAAGTGTGCGACGATATTTACTGTTCTTTGGAAAAAACGAAGCGCGCGCTCGACGGCGAGGCTCTGGAAAAGTGCTGCAACGCGATTCTTCGCGCCGATTCGATCGTGGTGTGCGGTCTCGGAAATTCGGCTTCGGTGGCAACGGACGCTTCACATAAGATGTTCCGGCTCGGACTGAACGCACACGCGTACACGGACAACCACATGCAGGCAATCGCCGCCGCGCACATGGGAAAGAACGGCGTGCTGATCGGCATATCGCATTCGGGCGCGTCGAAAGATATTATACAGGCGATGGATCTTGCGCGAAGAAACGGCGCAACCACCGTGGCGATTACGAACGCGGGAAAATCGCCCATCGATAAGGTGAGCGATTGTATACTGCACACCGTTTCCGACGAAACGAATTACCGGATTCTGGGGTTAAGCTCGCGGATTGCGCAGCTGGCAATTATCGATACGATTTATTCGTATCTTGTGTGCCGCCTGGAAGATTCTACGGAAAGGATCGCGCAGACGGAAATAGCCTTAAAGCCAAAAAAAATTTAATCTGAAAGTTTTTGCTTTCTTTCTTAATATTAAAATTATTTTTACCTTTTGTCTCGTCTTTTCCTTCTTTCAAAAGAAAAAACTCTCTATACTGTTTGCTATGCAATTGTCAATCTTCTTTTTCGTGATCCGAAACGGCAGTCCCGGAATTTTCGCTTACCGCCTTTCCAAAGAGAAGCTCTTCGAACGACAACTATACATAATATCACGTACTTCAACGAAAGTTAAGAGTTTTTGAAAATAATTTAAAAATTTTTCGATTTTTTTCGATTTCGCCCCGAAAAATCAGTTTTTTTCTTCGATATCCGCGCTGTAAACGGCGGGTAACAACCCTTCCGCGAACGCCCGCACACGAAGCGCGCCGCCTTTTTTATTCAGCTTCACCGCCGCCGTGATCCTGCCCGCGTACATTTTCCGTTCCACCGCAAACACCGAAACGTGATCGCACACCGAAGATCCCGTGGCTACCACTTTCCCGCACCCCTCGGCAAGAAAACTCACCGTCGGCACGGCGTTTGGCACTTCGTTTCCGTCGCGATCGAGCGCAACGCACGTGAAAATCGCCGTATCGCCGCCGCGCGTTTCTTCCGCGTTCGTATCGCATATCAGCGCAAGCCGCACGGGCGCGCCCGTCGTGCGCCGCACGTCCATCAAAACTTCCGCGCCGTCCGCGCCGTACCCGCAAACTTTCAATTCGCCCGCCGCGTAAGGCACAATCCATTCCGCGTGACCGTACTTTTCCACGTCTTTCACCCCGAGCGACGCCCCGTTCAGAAACAATTCCGCGCGCGGCAGATTCGTATACGCGCACACGCGGATCGGCTCGCCCTCCCGCCCCGCGAAATTCCAATGCGGCAGCAAATGCAGCACAGGCTTATCCGACCAATGCGACAAATTCTGCCAGAACGCGTCCTTTTTCTGCAAGTACAGATCGATCGCGCCGCTTTGCGAACAAAGCCGCGGGTAAATCGCCTCGCCGCGATGCTCGAAAGCAATCCATTGATACCCGCCGGCAATCCATTCGCGCGAAGCGATGAATTTCCACGTCTGCTCTCTGCCGTAAGCCACCGCGCCCGCCGAAGGCGCAACGGGATCGTAATTCGGCTCTTCCGGATCGTAGGCGGGCAGATACCCGCGCGTATCGTCCTTTTCGTAATACCACCCGCGAGTCGTACCTACCGCGCAGTTTTCCGAAGAAATTATCGGCTTATCCGGGTACAATTCGCGCTTTTTATCAAACAAATTCCAATGATAATTGATGCCGATCGCGTCCACAACTTCGTTCACGGGCAAATCCGCGTTCGGGCAGCTCAACGCCGTGGTTACGGGGCGCGTGGGATCGAGTCGCCTGATTTCCGCAATCATCCGCTCGGCAATCTTTTTGCCGCGCGCTTCCGCGTGAAATTCCACTTCTTCGTTGCCGATCGACCAGAAAAACACCGACGGACGGTTTCTGTCCCGCCGTACCAATTTTTTCAGCTCGACGATCCCTTCTTCCGAAGAATCGAACCAGCGCGTTTCGTCCATCACGATAAACCCGTTTTCGTCGAGCGCGTCCATCAGCGCGGCGGACTGCATATAATGCGAAGTCCTATACCCGTTTGCGCCCATTTCCTTCATTAGCCGCACCTTGTAGCGGTGAATGTTTTCCGGCACGGCTTTGCCGAACAAACCGCAGTCCGCATGCCCGCAAACGCCCTTGATTTTATAGTGTTTTCCGTTGATGAAAAGCCCCCGATCTTTATCGAGCGTAAACGCGCGGAAGCCGAACGGAACAACGTACTCGTCACGCGGCTCGGTTTCTCTTCCCGCGTATACGCGCACGCGCAAGTCATATAAGTAAGGCGTTTCGGGCGACCAGAGCGCGGGGTTTTCCACACGCAATTCCGCCGAAATTCCGCGCACGGATTTTCCCTGTACCGACCCCGGAACTTCTTTTTTCGCCGCTTCTTCGCCGCTCTTCGTCAGAATCGAAAATTCTATCCGCACGCGCCTGTTTTCCGCGTTGTCGTTGCGGATTTCCGCGCTCACAGGCACGCGCCACGCGCCGGAAAACTCGCCCGGCACGGAAGGCTCGGGGCGCACGCACACGCCGTCGCGTTCGGCGGAAAGCCTATCCGTCTTCACAAGGGTAACGCCGCGATAAATGCCGCCGCCTTCGTACCACCAGCCTTCGTGTTCTTCCGTGTTCACGTACACCGCCAGCACGTTGTCCTCGCCAAACAGCGCAAAATCCGTGATGTCCGCTTCAATCGGCGTGTACCCGCTGAAAGACCGCGCGACCGGGCAGCCGTTCAGATATACCACGGAATGGGTGGCGATCCCTTCGAAATACAGCACAAGGCGCTTGTTTTCGTCCGCTTTTTCCAGGCGAAAATGCTTTATGTACCAGGCGTTGTCGTATTTAAAAAAACCGAGCGCGCAATTTTCGTGCTTATCGATTTCGCCGCCGATCACGAAATCGTGCGGCAGATTCACGCTTTCCCACTCTTCCGTCTTGTGTTCATGCTGCAAACTGTACGAATCCGCCGAAGCGTAATAATTCCGCGCCGCAGGCCCGATCAGTTTCCGCTCGGTTTTCGCGGACATATACGCCACGCCCTTGTACGGCGGGTACTTCGAAGCAAGATCGCCTTTATGAAACAGCCACCCGCGATTAAAATCGATAATTTCGCGCATAATTTTCTCCTTTGCCGCACGGCGTAAATAGTTTGCCGGTTTTTGAGCCGAGCGCGCCGATACGATGATACTACCATTATACCGCGCCGCGCGCAAAAAAGCAATATGCAATTTCTTCAGAAATATATAAAATATCGGCAATGTTTCGTTGACAAACTCAAAATAAACCGTATAATATTTATTATATGATCACCGAATATTTCGCATACAACTATGTCACGGACGGCGAAAA
>ENA-UOOA01003909-UOOA01003909.1-human-gut-metagenome-genome-assembly--contig:-P61old-NODE-3909-length-17692-cov-31.183988_pt1 | contig 17692 bp, 10 predicted proteins | sample MGYA00242467_ERZ724014 | MGnify/ENA metagenome assembly ERZ724014
TATGGTTTTGGAGCAGGGACGCATTATTGAAAGGGGAAGTCATGATGAGCTGATTGCAAAGAAGGGAAAGTATTATCAGCTTTATACCGGAAAGACTGCTTAATTCACTTGACTAACTACGAAAACCGGGAGACCGGGAACGCAGCCGGGGGGATGGCACACCCTCATGTGCGCTAACGCTTTGCTGTTAAGATTCTGTACGAATTATGCTTATAGTGTTTCTATGCTTGACGAAACCGGCTTTTATGCGCCGTCCATGGCGCATAACACCTTGCCCAGCCATCCATGGCTGGGCATTTCTGTGTTTCATGTGCATAATTCTACAGTATCTAAACAGCTTCGCTAGTCGCTTACATGAGGGTGTGCCATCCCCCCGGCTGCGTTCCCGGTCTCCCGGTTTTCTTACGCTGTGACTAGATGTTCATTTGTGGTTAGCTAATATTTCTTTCATCTTTTTGCACTTCGGCCTAATACAATTCCACCATATCGCTTGGCATTCTCAGATCACCTCTAGGAGATAATGAAACAGTTCCCACCTTTGGTCCGTCAGGTATGCATGAACGCTTAAACTGCTGCTGCCTGAAACGCGTAAAGAATGTTTCCAGAGTCTTTTCTATTTCACCCTTACTTACATTTGCAAAAGCAATCTCTGCAAGTTTTAATATCCGATCCCGGCTTTCTCCATTACGCAGAAAATGATAAAGGAAGAAGTCATGAAGGTCATATTTGCCGATGCTCTCCTCTGTTTTCTGTGCTATGTTACCGTCTTTATCCGGCGGCAGTAGTTCAGGAGAAATAGGCAGGTCTGCTATTTCGCAAAGCACATTTTTCATTTCATCCGTTGACGCGCACTCGCTGGCATAAGCCTGTACAATGTATTTAACAAGTGTCTTTGGTACACTGCAGTTCACGGCATAATTGCTCATATGGTCACCGTTGTAGGTGCACCAGCCAAGTGCAAGCTCTGACATATCACCTGTACCGATTACAAGTCCGTCTACCATGTTTGCATAATCGAATAATACTTGCGTACGCTCTCTGGCCTGAATGTTTTCATATGTCACGTCAAAAACATCATCCGGATGTCCTATATCCTTCATGTGCTGTCTGCATGCAGCCTCAATATTAACTTCCACGGCTGTCACTCCAAATTCTTCCATAAGCCTGTCAGCAATTATCTTTGTAGTAGATGTAGTTCCAAATCCCGGCATTGTAATACCATAGATATTTCTCTTCGGAATGCCAAGTGCTTCAAATGCATCACAGCATACCAAAAGTGCAAGTGTGCTGTCCAGACCGCCGGATATTCCAAGAACAACATTTTTTATTCCGGTGGATATGAGTCTCTGTTCCAGACCTTTTGCCTGAAGCGGCAAAATCTCCATGCAGCGGTTTTTTCGGTTGTTTTTATCACTTGGTACAAACGGATACGGATTAACTTTCTTTGGCCATATTTGATAATCCTTCATCCGGTTTTCACCATTTAAAATTACTTTTATCACATCCGGCACATCAGCCCATGAATCGCTGTTGTATCTGTGGCGGTCATTCATGCAGCGATCAATATCTATCTCACTTATCACAAAACCAGAGCTCATCACATCATCTTCTGATACCTTTTTATTCATACGTTTTGAATAATCTGACGTCTCACCAGCTATTCTGCCATTATCAGCTATGATGCAGTGGCCGGAAAATACCAGATCCGTGCTGCTCTCTCCTGCACCGCTTGACGCATACACGTATCCGGCACGGCATCTTCCTGACTGCATCGCCACAAGACTGCGCCTGTATTCTCTTTTTCCGATTACGTCATTGCTTGCTGATGGATTTATAATGATATTTGCACCGGCTTTGCAAAGCTCCCCGCTCGGAGGCGCACTTACCCATAAATCTTCACAAATCTCAGTACCGACAATTGCGCCTCTCAGATCCTTGATAATAATATTCGGAGAAAAAGGTACTGTTGGCCTGTTTGCGACATAATTTAAAGTAATCTCATCTGATAATCTCTTGTCTGCGCTTGTAAACCAGCGTTTCTCATAAAATTCACCATAGTTGGGAATATATGTTTTTGGCACAATTCCAACAATTTCTCCGCTGTGTACATATGCAGCACAGTTGAAAAGTCTGCCAGCTTCATCTTCTATCGGCAGTCCCACGCATACAAGGATGCTTAAATCCTGCAATGCTGTTTTAATCCTGTCCAGTTCTTGCTGAGCCTGCGCGAGCAGTTCTTTTCTCAAAAACATGTCTGCACAGCTATATCCCGTAATACACAGCTCCGGAAAAACCACAAGCTGCACATCCTTTTTTGCAAGTGACTCTGCAATGTGTATGATATTGTCAGCATTGTTCACGCAGTCCCCGAGATAAATCTCAGGGGACGATGCGGCAACACGGTAAAATCCTGTATTCATGACATTTCCTCCTAGCGGTCATTTTTCATCCTGTAATCAATGCAGCGGTTTAAGTAATCCACATAATCCGGATTTTTGCACATCCCCTTGCCGGGTGTATCAGAAATCTTCGCTACATCCATACCATTGCATATTGTGGTTTTCATGACAATATTGAGTGCAGGAACATCTGTATCATTGCTTAAGTATGTGCCAATACCGAAAGCTACATTTGTTTCCTTGCAGAAATGTCTGTAGAGCTTGTCAGCACGCTCAAAATCAAGACTGTCGCTGAATAAAAGTGTCTTTGTTTTTGGGTCAATTCCAAGGCTCTTGTAATGAGCAATCATCTTTTCACCCCACTCATACGGGTCTCCGCTGTCATGACGCACTCCTGAGAAAAGTGTCGCATAGGTCAGCTGGAAATCACGCAGGAAACAGTCTGTTGTGATTGTGTCAGTAAGCGCAATACCGTTTAATACTCCATACTCCTTGATCCATGCATCGAGAGCATACCAGTTTGAATATGCCGGATTGTGCCTGTGATTGCCCTGTCCTGTGCACATAATCCACTCATGAGCCATGGTGCCTACAGGTGTAAGTCCGTACTTCTTTGCAAGATACACATTTGATGTGCCGACAAACTTTGATGAACTGTGCAGGGTGTCGTTTAAATGTGCGAACTTCTGCACTGCAAGCTCCTGCGCTTCAGCAGAAAGTCTTCTTCTGAGACCAAACTCTGAGAATGTACCCGCGTACCAGTGTCCGTTCTTTAAATTCTCATACTTTGCATCCAAACGCTTCTTAAAGCTGTCAAGCAGCTTATCATAGTCATATGCCATTCTGAAATACACTTCATTTACAATGGCAAGTGTCGGAATCTCATACATTGAAGTGTTAAGCCATGTTCCTTTTGCCTCGATAGACAAGCCACAAGGTGCATCTGTTCCTATCTCAAAATCCTCAAAACGCGGCTGCCAGAGACGAAGAAAATCAACATAAGAGCCTTTGATCCATTTGATATTGTCAAGATATGCAAGCTCATCCTCTGTAAACCGAAGCTTACAGAAAGCCTTAATCTGTTCTGTTATCTCCTGCACCATTTTCTGTGTAAAATGCACATCTTCATTTCTGCACTTGAATGTCCATGTGGTCTTGTAATCCGTAAACTGATGGAATATTGTCTGACCCATGCTGAATTTATACATATCAGTCTCTAAAAGACTTGTGATTATCTGGTTTAATTTCATAATATTCTCCTCCCATTTCTTACACTATTAGTATGTCAGAAACATTTTTAATAAATGGCTTTCTATATAATATTGACCTGAATCATTTTCATTGCTTCTATTGCTGTCTTATGACTTTCAGGCGTTACGCAGGCACAGGCATTTTCTATCACTGACACCTCTGCATCTTTACAGAACGTCTTTGCAATCGCTACGTTGCTGATTACGCATATTCCCGTGCAGAATCCGCAGAAATAAATCTCTGTATCGCTGTTGTCATATCCCGCAAGCAGTTCGCCAAGCTCTTTGCTGCCAAACGTCGGCTTGTCAATATAAGTCATATCATCACAGTCAACTCCACGCTCCTTCATTGCTGCTTTAAGACGAGCGTCTACTTCCCATCCGTTTGTCCCTTTAATACAGTGAGCTACCGGAAGCTTTCTTCCCTCCTGAGTATTCAGATAGTTTTCATCATGCGTATCCCTTGTGAATATCACGTCATCATATTTTCCTGACCTGATTTCATCTGCAATAACATTTGTTGCCACGTTACACTCCTTGTTTCCAAGAACTCCTGTAATAAAGTCATTCTGTGCATCCACTACTACTAAAATTTTCTTTGCCATAATCATTTCCTCCTACATCATATAATCATCATTTGTTGCATCCATAAGGATTTTTCCAAGCTGCTTTAAATCCTTCCACATCCATCGCGGAACCAGATCCCTGACTTTGTCATAATCTTTCTTATACAGCAAATCTCTGATCATTGTACTTGAAATCTCAATATCGCTTCTGCCAAGGTTTCTGATGGTCACATTCTTTAAAATATCATCTGTAAACCAGTTTTCCGCAATCTTCGGGTCGTCGTTGTAATAGAATGTAAAGCTTTTCTCTCCAATTTCATTAGCTATGTTGTAATAGAAGAAAGAACCCCATTCCTTTACATATTGAGCTGCATCCTCCATGCTCCAGTCTGATAATGTCATAACCTTTACATCTGCACCGCTTAAATCCTCTTCCTGCAGTACGTTTTCAACAAGTCTTTTTCTGTATTCGATTGGAAACGGATTTCTCTTTGTATAGCTTTTGTTTGCACTGCCTATCACAACAAGCAGATTTTCGCACTCCGATGCGGCCTGTTTTATCATGTTCAGGTGTCCGTTATGGAATGGCTGTGCCCTTGTGAGTATCACACCGTTTTTATATTTCTTATGCACTTTAACCAGTTTACGTTCATCCATGTTAAGGTCAACATATCTGTACACAGCAGCCGGTTTTCTTCCGACAATAGGTCTCTGCGACCTGTCAAGTGAAACAAGCTGTCCTGCAATCTTCTCACGGAACACCTTTGGATGAACTTCCTTTCCTGAAAGAACCTCAAACACCTTAAGCAGGTCCGGAATGGTAAACTCACGCGGCACAAGGTTAAACATAATGCCTGTATACTCAGCCTTATTCCTTATCCTCATAAGTCCTTCCAGTATAATCTGGTCATGGTCAAAAGCAAGCTTTTCGTCTGATACGCTGACCGGAACAAAGTTTTCCACTGTGATTACACCATTTTTAAATTTCTCAGACCTGAGGGAGTATTCAATTTTAATCAAGTCGTTTGCAAACTCAAGTTTTTCATCTGCAAATTTCACATCGAACCATCTGGCATCCTTTGCGTCATCACCCGCAACGGCAGACTGCTCATATCCATATGGAAGCAGTGCAATGTATGCAATATCAATAATTCTCATACGAGGGTCCCTGTCCGGCTGGCTCATGGTATAGAGCTGCTCAAGATAAATGTCTGTAAGACCTGTTTCCTCTTTAAGCTCCCTGCACGCTGCTTCATATGCTGATTCCTTTATGTTAATAAATCCGCCTGGAAGCGCCCATTTGTCTATCTCCGGATGAGCCTTTCTCTTTATCAGAAGCACCTGCATACAGCTTAAGTCTTCCTTCATACGAAGCACCATCATGTCAACTGTAACCGATGGTCTGTCATAATCGCCCGGCTTATATTCTGCTAAAAACTCCCGTTCTGTTAATCCATTTACATCTACTTTATTCATGTGTTTAACTCCTATAATTACTTTCTGCGTTTCTTATATTTACTTTATGTGCTTATTATAGTAACTCTTAGTAACTATGTCAAGTGCTTTATAGAATTAAATATAATTTTTGCAAATTTATTATGCTTCCACAACCTGTCTGCAGGAGATGCTAATATATAAGCTCAAAAAAAGGGGATGTGAAAAAACTCGATTGAGTTTTTTCACATCCTCTTCCATTTTCTGTGTTTCATGTGCATAAATCTACAGTATCTAAACAGCTTCGCTATACATCAGGCAATTTCTTCGGAGTTACGCTTTATCTGATTCACTATCTCCATTATCTGTTTTGCGGTACTCATATCATCTTTGAAAAGAGTTGTGATACTTCCAACTGATTTAAATGGTTCACCCATCAATACTTTATTATCTTCGATATTTCCATTTGCTACTATATAGTCCACTATCAGATTTACGAATCTCATCTGATTTATGTTCAAGCGCTCTTCTGACATAAAACAACTGAAGGCTTCGTTTACTGCCGCTCTATCTACACCGACTATTTTTCGTACTAATCTGCCTATCGGTGTCTCTCCGTATTCCTTTATATAATCTTCCTTTGAACCAAGCTCAGTCCACAGGATTCGTTCCAATTCCCTTAAATCCGTTTCTGTCAGCTTTTTGTTGTTTTTCAGCTTATACACTGACAATTTGTCACTATGCTCTTTCAGGTAAAATTCGACTTTTTTACGATAATTTTTCAAGTCATTTCCGCCATATAAAGGTTCACCCGGTGTACCATCTGTTATAGAGTCCGTGAAATTTGTATAGTATATTGGCCGTACCTGTCTGTCAAGGTACTGCAACAGACCTCTTAAAGCTTCTCTTACTGTATCAAGCTCTATTATAGTGACTTTATCCCAAAATTCATTTGTCTGGACCTTTTCGATAATCTCCTTTTTCTTTTCCACCTGTGGGATTGAGTATTTGGCAGACAGCTTTTCTGCGGTCTGAACCACTATATTCACCGGACTTTGTATGCTTTTGCTTTGCAGCAGTCCAAGATCTATACTGTATACCAGATAGTCAAATCTTCGCGCCAGCTCATCTTCCTTTTTAGGCCTGATAAGAGGTGCAATATGCTCCCTGATATCCGAAATCTCTATTGTCTCCAGATTATCCCACGATGATGAAGCCCTGAAAAACTCTACATAACGCAGATGTCTTTTCACCATAAAGCTATCATCATTTAAGCTAATTACATCTTCCTTTAAATCATCCACAAGACTTTTTCTGTAATCTGCGTATACCTCATCACTACTGTATACCGGTGCCTGAAGCTCTCTGACAATCTGGGCTTTTGTGTTATATATTTTCTCATTGAGTGATTCTGTTATGCCATTCTCCGCTCCATTTTTGTTCACGCGGAAATATTCAAAATTGTTACAGAAATCAAATATAAGAAATCTTTCTTTGTCCATACCCTCTCCAAGCAGATTAGGGCAAAGCCTGGTTCCCCTTCCAATCATCTGCCAAAACTTGGCATAGCTTTTTACCTTCTTAAAAAATACAAGATTCAAAATCTCCGGAATATCTATTCCTGTGTCGAGCATATCAACAGATACTGCTATCTGTGGCATTTTATCACTTGTGCTAAACTCATCTATCAATGAATCACTGTACTTTATACTATAATCTATCCGCTTTATGAAGTCTCCTCCATATTCCGGAAAAAGCTTATTGAAACGCTTGACTATTGCCTGCGCATGCAAAGAGTTTTTGGCAAAAATTATTGTCTTGCCAAGCTTGTCTCCACCCTCAATTTTTAAGCCCTTTTCCATAAGCTCTCTTAAAACCTTATCAATTGTATCCGCGTTAAAAAGCCATGTATTTACGGCCTCTCCTGATATATCATCACCTACAGTGTCATCATCAGAAAATGTATCCTCATACTCTTCTTTTTCCTCATCTGACAGCTCATCATAGTGAATACCGCTTTCCATTATTTTTGACTTATATTCCAGTGTAGAATAATTGACCAGATAGCCCTCTTCCACCGCTTTTTCAAGCTCATACGCAAATGTCGGAACTCCTCTTTCAAGGTCAAAGACTCCATATGTGTTTTTGTCGATTTCATTTTTTGGAGTGGCAGTCATACCAAGTAACATCGCATCAAAATACTCAAATATTTCCTGATATTTTTTGTAAATGCTGCGGTGTACTTCATCGCAGATTATGAGCTGAAAATGCCCCGGACTAAAGAGCTTCTCACCATATTTGTTTTTCCTCTCATCTATGGCATTCATCATCGTCGGATATGTAGAAAAAATCATCCTGCATGACTCAGGGTCGTCTTTATTGTCAAGCAGATTACAGCATGATAAATCAGGAAGCAAATTCGTATAATTGTTTTTGGCCTGCTTCACAAGAGCTTTTCTGTCTGCGAGGAACAGAATATTTTTCACATAATTGTGGCGCCTTAATACATCAACAATACTAATGCTCACTCTTGTCTTTCCTGAACCTGTGGCCTGCACTATAAGCATCTTGCGGTGCTTATTTGTGATAGCATCGCAGACAGCGGTTACAGCCTCTTTCTGATATGGTCTGTTGGTAATATCATCGCTTATCCGTATATTTTCAAGCGGAATCCTTGAAGTGCGTCCATCAATCTCAAGCTGCAGCTCTTCCTGTGTGAAAAATCCTGAAACCTCACGCCTTGGATATCCCATATAATCATTCGTATAGAAAAATTCAAATCCATTTGTTATGAAAATAAGAGGACGTCTATTGTATTTATTCTGCAAACAGTCAGCATACAGCTTCGCCTGCTGGCTTCCTACCATAGCATCCACAGAAGCCTTTTTAGCCTCCACTACAGCAAGTGGCAGATTATCCTTTCCCCAAAGAACATAATCCACATACCCTGTTCCTGTGCTATTTGGCATTCCTGTAACCGGCTCCTCCTCCGTGACATTTCTGCCAATAACCCATCCTGCCTCCTTTAAGGCAACATCTATATATCTCTTGCGGGTTTCTGCCTCACTTATCGTATCTACATGGAACTCCCTTGTCTTTACATTCTGACTACGCTTCTTTGTCATCTGCTCGCGGAGCTCTTCATTCTCCTTCAATACGCTCTCGAGCTTTTTATCCTTACTGCTTAAGCCCTCATACAGCTTCATGAGCTCATCAGCCTTTATACGCTTTTCATTACCGCTTGCAAGAATCGACTCATCATATGTCTTCTCATCGTATTCCCTCGAATATGAATAATCAATCCAATCGCAAAACTCAAACAAATCACGAAGCGCTATTATTGCTTCATCCCTGCCTATATTGTTGTTGGTATGAACTGCAACATTTCCCAGATGAATGGTATATTTGAGCATTGGAAACAGCCTTGGCTCAATTATCCTTCTAAACGTTGGCTCATGAATAAGACTCGATACATTATCTCTGTACGGAAGCGAAAGCTCCGCGTCATATGAGAAAACAAACCTCACTGCAAGCTCAAGTGCACGCCTCGACAAAATGGCACAAGTGGCCGGTGAAATGGATAAACTTTTTTCTGCTTCAACTGCCTGTTTTGCAAAATCTGCGTATTCTTCTTTCTTTAAAAGGTAATCAAAATTAGTTTCCATGTAATCACCCCTTTTATCTTTCTACAAGCACTTTGCATCTTTTTCTGCAAAATGTAATTCCATAATACATGATATTCTGTCGATCATCATTTAACAGATATTCCTGATATCTTCTATCCTTTATCTGTTTCAGAGCCTTTTCACAGGATTTTTCCATAGCTTTAAAATCTTTTGTGTATTTAAGCTCTGCAATAATTCCTTCATCCGGATCATCTGTCTCCACAATAATATCTGCAAAGCCCTCTCCTGCCTCAACATTTGACTTTACCAGCCAGTCCTCATTGCCACTCAAAATTCCAATAAGCAGATTATGATAGGAGCTTTCCTTTTCATCATTTCTCGCTTTTGTGTCAAAAACGCTCACCGAATTACTCAGCACCTTGTTTAAATACATTTCCATTATCTGTGTATTTCCATCTTTGAAAGCCTTCCAAAAGTCCTGCAACTGCTCGGTATTGGAAAATATTTTATTCCTGAACCACTCCTGTATCTGCAGCTTAAATACTTCTTTAATCTCCTTGTTCGGAATTACAAGGCTATATTTTTTGTCCTCACTTATCTTTGTATATGTCAGATAACCTGTTGTAAACAGAACACTCCATAGATTATCAATATTATTGTCTATTTCGTCATAGGTCATATCCAGACGGATTTGCTTGTCTATAGCTTCTCCCGCGATTAAACGCTCAATTTCATCTCTGGTTGTCTTACCAGCCTTATCTATAAACCTCTTAACAAGCTCATTTCCGCTTGTATTAATCCAATACGCTTCCGGTCCTGCCATTGGATCATCTTTTATTCGGTCAACATGATTGATTACATCCCACGGACAGTATACATCGACATTTCCGAAATGATAACCATCATACCATTCCTTTGTCTCCGCAAACCTGTTTTCCACATGATAAAATGCCAGCAAACGCTCTACTTCATCATCCGTAAATCCAAAGTGTTCATCAAATCTTGTATCAGTAATAGATAAAATCTTGAAATTATTCAATCCTGTAAAAATACTTTCTTTTGAAACACGAAGACAACCTGTTAAGACAGCAAAATCCAATGCCTCATTTGTCTTTAATGCTTTTCCGAATATGGCACGTATCAAAGAAACCATCTCTTTATAATAGCCATTTTGAAATGCCTTATCCAGTGGAACATCATATTCATCTATTAAAATAACCGTTTTTCTGCCATGATGCTTATATAACAGCTCAGATAAAGTTTGAAGCGAAGCATACAGTGCCTCATCTCTCATTTCATATCTGCCATCCTCTAATCGAATTAAAGAAGCATACGTCGACTTATCGTCAATGTCCAGCCTGTCACTCTGCTTCAAATATGCAAATCTCTTAGCTTCCTTTGCAATTATCTCTATCATCTGATACTTTGCAGCTTGAAAATCGAGTCCTTCCACATTCTTTAAAGATAGAAATATCACAGGATACTTGCCCATATTATCATCACACAGTTTTTTGTTGTGCGATATATAAAGACCATCAAATAATTCAGAAGCTGCTCCAATTTCAAAGAAAGATTTGAGCATACTCATGTTTAGAGTCTTGCCAAAACGACGCGGTCTGGTAAAAAGGTTGACTTTTCCCCGGCTGTCAACCAACTGTTCAATCAGCTTTGTCTTATCGACATAGTAATATCCATCTGAACGGATTTCCTCAAAGCTCTCTATTCCCACCGGTAGTTTAATTGATTCTGTCATGCTTGCTCATCTCCTTTCGAAATACCAATATCCTTCTCAAATTTTTTGATATAGCACTACCCCCTCTCTTTTTATTGATTCCAACAATTCTTTTCTTACAGGCTTATCCAAGTCCACTATATCAAATTCCAACAACGTTGAAGTTGTTTCGTCTACATCCAAAATAAAATGACTACTGCTACCACCGCAAAATGCCAAATCTATATCACTTCGCTCTTTATAATCACCTCGCGCTCTTGAACCAAAAAGAATTACTTTTTCAACACAATTCTTCTTCGCCAGCTGGATAATCTCCTGTAATACTTTACATTTTATTCCTGTTTTTTCAAAGGTACTATTTACATCCATAAATGCTCCTATATTACTTCATTTATTCTTCCTCTTTAATCACCTTTAGGAAACGCTTGACCTCCGCCCATGCACGCTTGGACTCCGGGAAATTGAGATATCCCATCTGGAACACATGAAACATGCCTTCATACACTGACAGGCGCACCTTAACGCCCTGATTTCTTGCCTTTGCAGCGGCATCGACCGAGTCAGATAAGAGCATCTCTATCGAGCCCGCCTGTATGAGCATTGGAGGGAAGCCTCTGAAATCGCCAAACAGCGGCGATATGTATGGATCCATTTTATCGTGGTCACCGGGATAGTCATTCACGTAGATTAGACTGTCCCTTGTGTTCCCAAACAGAGGGTCCTTTTCGTAGTTTGTCTCATATGACTCTCCGCCTGCTGTGAGGTCTGTCCACGGTGACATGGCTACTATTCCTGCCGGAAGCGGCATGTCGTGGTCACGAAGATACATGGTGAGGCACATTGCAAGGCCTCCGCCCGCTGAGTCTCCTGCCAGCACAATCTGCGAGCCAAACCAGCCCTGTGACAAGAGCCATTTATAGCAGGCTATGGCATCCTCAAGTGCTGCCGGATACGGGTGCTCCGGCGCCACGCGATAGTCAGGCGTGAGCACTGAGCAGCCCTCACTTACCTCATTATAAAGGCCTGCAAATACATAGTATGCATTGCGCACTGCCCCCATATATCCACCACCATGCAGCTGCAGTATCACACGCTCTGTATTTGGGTTTTCCTTTGAAGATAAAAGCTTCATAGTGAAACCGCCCATATCTATATCCTCTGTTACAAAGCAGTCCGGAACAAGCCATGCAGGTTCCTTCATGCGCTTCCTGAGCTCTCCGGATTTTATTTTTTTGCCGATTGCAAGGTCATTTGTGATATGTCCCATCAGATTAGCAAGTATTTTTCCCTGCATACTGACTTCTTCATCTGCCACAGCTGCATTGCTATGGACTTTTTCCGCATGCTCACTTTTCATGGCAGATAATGAATTCTTAAACGTCTTTTCAAGCTTATTACCCAAAGCTCCTATTATTCCAGTTTCATTATCACCATTACTATCGCCGTTTTCAATTTCCGGATGGTAGTTTCCCATCTCCTCATCCTCAAACATATGCGAATTTCCTATTCCATGAAAGCCTATCATATATGAAATCTCCGTTTCAGCTCTGTTCTGGCTCTTTTGTCACCGATAATCAGTGTTCCGAGAAACAAAAACAGCGATGCGCCCATCGCTCCCATTGCCAGATATGGGAACCATATGACCTTGACTGCCACAAGTATCATCGCAATCACGCTCATCAGCACAAGAAAAAGCTGCATCATCATGTAGCTCTGCCAGTTTCTTATGTTTACTATCATAAGTATAATTGTTGCAAGAACCATCGCCAGTATGGCACTTGGGAAAACAAATGTAAGTGCCCAGCCACTGGCTCCTGTGAGCAGGTCTATGCCCTCGAGAAACAGCACCGTGAACACAAATGTGCTTACAATTTTAAATATATATCCGTTTCTTCCGACTATTGCCAGACGCAGCGTCACATTCGCATAGATTACAACAAGAAGCACTATAAAGCTCCAGTTTATCTCATGGTCTGTCATGTAATCAACAGTTGTCAGCACAATCTGTCCTACTATAGACAGAAACAATATGATATTTTCCAATAATCTGTATTTTCTTGATGCGCCCTTGACGTCAGGATATCTCGTACCGTTGTCATGGCTTGCTGTACTATCTGCCCTATTTGCTGCAATATCTGTATCGTTTACGCACTTATCCGGCACATCATTATGCTGTTCAAAAACCCTTTCAGTGCCCTGATGATTGTCCGATGACAATTCAACCGGTGCCACAACCTGCTGGCAGAGCGGGCATTTATCTGTATTGTCTGCAATATACACACCGCATTTCATGCATTTAGTCATAATACTCTCCATTTGTCTCAATTGTCACTTCCACTCCGTCATTTACAAGCTTCTTAAAAAAGCTTCTCTGAATCATCGTATCGGCCAGAATAGATGAGAAAGTAAACACCAGCGTGTCCTTGTAGGAGCATATGGTGCCCTTCATAGGCTGTCCCTTGGACATTGGTATAAAGGAATAAAATCCTGTTATATACGGCTCGTATTCCGGCTCCACCTTTATATTTCCAATATTGGTGATAGTGGTGGTGTTTGCCAGTGCCGACTGCGTATAGACCGCCTTCATTGCCAGATTTTTTATAAAAAGAGGCACCGGTCTCATCAGTATATTTTTCTGATTTGACACACTGTATGAAAAAAGATCCTCCAGATGCTCCTTCGAAATCTGTGAATTGATGGAATCCGTCACTATTTTAAGCACCTCCTCAAATGTGTAGGAGCTGTTTTGCGGTCTGAACTCTGCAGATATCATGACAAAAAAGTTCTTTGTGGTCACGGAGTCAAAATAAGGACGAAGATTCACAGGAACTGCAACCCTGACAGGCATATCGTTTGGCATGCCGTGAAAACACTCCTGATACACACTCCACACAAAGCATGCTACCAGATAATCATTTATGGAAACTCCATAGCGGTGGCAGACCTGCTTCAGCTGTGATACAGGCATCATGCCATGTATCAGCCCAAACTCTCCATCAGGTACCTTTTCCAGCTTTAAAAGATACGCCTTCTGCCTGTTAAAGCCACTTGGCTTACTTGATTTGTAGTTTTTTACAAAGCTGTCCTCTCTATTTAAGGATGTGCCCTGCGTCAATGAATTGCCCTTTAGCTTTGCAATCTCCGGATGCGTGAGACGCAGATACTGGTAGGTGAGCTCCCTAAGGAAATTGATGCCGCCCATGCCATCTGTCAACACATGAAATACCTCAAGATTTATTCTGTTCTTATAATATGTCACCCTGAAAAGATAGCTGTGATTCTTGTTCGGTCTTATAAATCTACACGGAAATGTATTTTCCTCATGCACCTTTGGTGCCTTTTTGCCATTTTCCTCAAAATAGTTCCAGAATACTCCCATCCTGAGTCTCACATTAAACAGACCAAACTTCGGAAGCACTATATCCAGTGCCTCCTGCAGCTTTTCACTGTCAATCTCATCAGTTAAGGTGACTGAGATCCTATATACATTTGTCATGCTCTCCCCCGCTATACTAGGGAACAGATTTGCTGTGTTGTCCAGCTTGTCCCAGCGGATTGAACGCGTTTTAGACATTTTAAATTCCTCGCTTATTATAATGATATAGCGAAGCAGCACCCTAATCGAGCCTGCCGTACACCTCCATCGGCACATATGCCTTTATCTGTATCCCATCAGCCACATATTCCTCTGACACAAGCTCGCCCTGTTTTCTGATGAGCTGTATCACGCCAGCCTTATCATATGGGATAATTCTCTCAATATATACCTTGTTCTCTCTTAATATCTCCTCTAAAAGAGATTTTACCTCATCTAATCCCAGATCCTTTGCCGCTGAAATGTTAAGAGTATAATCTGCCCTGAAATCATGCAGCGGTTCGTTGTCTGTGCGGGCATCCTGCTTATTAAAAAGTGTGACAAATTTCTTGTCTTTTACACCAAGATCATCCAATGTCTGGTAGGTTATGAACATCTGCTTTTCCCGCTGCATATTTGATGCGTCCACCACATGGAAAATGATATCAGCGTACTTTGCCTCCTCAAGCGTGCTCTTGAAGGCCTCTATCAGATGATGCGGCAGCTTTCTGATAAACCCGACCGTATCAGTTAAAAGCACCTGCTGCTTGCCATCAAGCGCAAGAATGCGCGTTGTAGGATCAAGCGTTGCAAAGAGCTTATCCTCCTCAAGCACATCTGCCTCTGTCAGGTGATTTAACAGCGTGGACTTACCTGCGTTAGTATATCCTACTATCGCAACAACCGGTACTTTATTTTTTTCACGCTTTGCCCTTGTGATATCTCTGTGCTTCTGCACCTCTTTCAGCTCTCTTCGAAGCTGTGCTATCCTGTCATTTATAAGACGGCGGTCCACCTCAAGCTTTTTCTCTCCGGGACCTCTTGTTCCTATTCCACCGCCAAGCCTCGACATGGACTTTCCCAGTCCCGACAAACGGCTTAATCTGTACTTGAGCTGAGCAAGCTCAACCTGTATCTTGCCCTCACTTGTTGTGGCCCTTGATGCAAAAATATCAAGAATGACAAGTGTCCTGTCCATGACCTTTGTGTCAAGGTACATCTCCAGATTTTTCTGCTGTGCAGGACTCAGCTCATCATCGCACACAATGCCTGTTGCCCCTGTACTCTCCACAAGCTCTGCAATCTCCGCCACCTTGCCGGTGCCGACATACGTGCCCGGATGAATCTTTTCTCTTCTTTGGATAAGTGTGCCTACAACTGTCGCGCCTGCTGTCTTTACCAGCTCCGCAAGCTCTGAAAGTGAATCATCTGCATCATCACCGTCCTGCTCACTTACTCCGACGAGCACTACTCTCTCCTCAATATCCTCTATCTTAATAGTATCTGCCATAATCTATCTGGTCTCCAAAAACTGATATTCTCTTGCTGCATCCTCGTCATCGGGATAATCCTTCATGTATTCCTCCATTTTGCTCTTTGCTGTGGCAAAATCGCCGGAATACTCATATGCTATAATCATAGCCTTTGTTATCTGCTGCTTGTTCGGCACACTTTCAAGTTCAAGTGCGTTCTGAAAATAAGTAATCGCAGTGTCATAGTTACCATTGTCCATCTGCGCCTGTCCCATATTCATCAGCTCATAAGAATCCGCCTCACCGCTGTCCAGGTATTTCTTAAAATACTTCTGCGAGCTGTCATTATCGCCCTTCTTCTGATATACCTCACCCATATAGTAGTTTGCCTTGACAAGCTTCTCATCAATAGCCTTTTGCAGACTCTTTATTGCTGAATCATAATCTCCAAGCAGGGTGTATATACGGCCTCTCTGCATATAGTCATCAGCAGTTTTTGCCTTAAGCTTTAAGGCATTATCCAGATATTCCTTTCCCTGGTCATTCATGCCATACTTTGACAAGGTCTCATAAACGCCAAGATAGAGCTCATAATTATCATTATTCTCACTGAGCGCCGTCTTAAAATCCTTCAAGCCCTTGTCTGAATCATTCTTGGCAAAATATATACAGCCTCTCAGATAGTATGCGTCAGAATCCTTATTATAGTCGATAATAGCCGTATATGTATCAATTGCTCCATCCACGTCACCGCTTAAATACTGTGCCTTTGCCTTATAATAACATATGTCAAGCTCCTCTGCGCCTACTGAGCCCACCGATTGGTCCAGTGCCTTCTGAAAAGCATCGACCGCATCATCATAGCTGCCATTTTCTATACAGTTGATGCCATACTGTCTGTACGCATCCTTGTCCTTTGCCTTATCGCCGGAGCCACAGCCGGTAAGCATGCCTGCTGTGAGCACTACGGTAAGCGTGAGTGCCATAAATTTATTCTTTATCATAATAGTTCTCCATGTGTATATTCTTCCCCTTATTATATATGTATTTGCCAAACTTGTAAATCCCGCCCTTACATTTCTGCCAGGGAGCCCGCAGTTCACGGTGGGGCAGGGCCGGTGACGTATACACTCTCGGGAGTGCTACGCTACGCTGCCAAGATACTGTAGGAATTATGCTTTGCAGGCTGTTTATGCTCGACGAAACCGTCGAAACTCGCCTTCCATGGCTCGATTTCTCCTTGTCCCGGCGTCCATGCCGGGCCATTTCTGTGTTACATGAGCATAATTCAACAGTGTCTAGGCAGCTCCGCTATTCGCTCTCACGAGAGTGTATACGTCACCGACCCTGCCCCACCGCGAACTGCGGATTACGAGATTGTAAGCTGAGATGATACGTTTTATATGCGTGGTGGGGGATATACGGTCTCGGGAGTGCTACACATCATCTCACATCTCTCCACAACATAGTAAGACGTAAGCACCGTCCACCGGTGCGCACACGTCACCCCACACATTTTGCCACAGCGTAAGGGACGTAAGCGCAGGGGATGGCGTGCACACATACTCTTGCGAGAGCGCATAGCGAAGCTGCCTAGTGTCTGTAGGATTATGCTTAGAACCACAGAAATGCACCGCCATGGACGGCGGGGCAAGGCGTTATGCGCCACGGACGGCGCATAAAAGCCGGTTTCGTCAGCCTGCGAAACACTCCGGGCATAATCCGTACAGACACTTGGCAGCGTAGTGTAGCGAACGCAAGAATATGTATGCACGCCGTCCCCTGCGCTTACGTCCCGACCTACAAAAAAAGAACCCCCGCGGGATGCACCCGCAGGAGTTCTTAAGCCCAATTTGTA
>ENA-UOOA01003920-UOOA01003920.1-human-gut-metagenome-genome-assembly--contig:-P61old-NODE-3920-length-17632-cov-4.143255_pt1 | contig 17632 bp, 13 predicted proteins | sample MGYA00242467_ERZ724014 | MGnify/ENA metagenome assembly ERZ724014
TAACTTTATATGTAGGAAAGGAGTGGTAAATCAATGCATTTTATTGCTACAGCAGATACCGATATCGGTATCTCTAAAGATACAAACCAGGATAGTGCCCTAATAAAACATGCAAAGTCGGACGGAAAAGAAATTCTTCTCGCCGTCATCTGCGATGGTATGGGCGGTCTGTCAAAAGGAGAACTCGCAAGTGCCACAGTAGTCCGAGCATTCGCAAAGTGGTTTGACGAAGAGCTCCCTTACGAGCTTAACAATGTTGATTTGCAAGTTATTGGTGCCAAGTGGTCGCTTCTTCTCAAAGAACTGAACGTGCAGATTCTTGAGTATAGCAAGGAAAATAACATTGACGGTGTGGGCACAACTTTCTCTGGAATATTATTCATCGATGACCAGTATGTGATTGGTCATGTTGGTGACACGCGAGTATATCACATTGGGGCTTCTCTAACCCAGCTCACAACGGATCAAACCTTTGTGGCAAGGGAAATTAGCCGTGGAACCATGACCCTTGAGCAATCAAGGACTGATAAACGCCGCAATCTCCTTCTCCAATGTATTGGAGCTTCTAAGGCAGTTGAACCGCAGCTTATCTGTGGGAAAGCTGAAAAAGGTGCTTATATGCTTTGCTCTGACGGATTCCGGCATGAAATAAGCGAAGCCGAAATATACGAGTCACTTAACCCGATCAATCTGATGAACAAGGATGCCATGCACAACAATGCGAAGTATCTGATTGAGCAGGTTAAGAAAAGAGAAGAAAAAGATAATATATCTGTTCTTCTGATCAAGGCGGAGTGAGGTGTGGACATATGACTGAGATAGGAACCGTAATCGACGGCAAATATGAAATACTGAAAGAAATCGGTCGCGGCGGTATGTCTGTTGTTTACCTCGCAATGGACAAACACCTAAACAAACAGTGGGCTGTCAAGGAAATCCGCAAAAAAGGCAGCGGAAAGAATGACGAGATCGTTGTAAACAGTTTGCTTGCCGAAGCAAACATGATGAAAAAACTTGACCATCCCGCCTTGCCGCGAATTGTTGATATTATCGATAACGGCGTGACAATTTATGTCGTGATGGACTATATCGAAGGCGAATCGCTGGATAAGATCCTCAATGAGTACGGTGCGCAGCCGGAGGAACTGGTTGTAAACTGGGCAAAGCAGTTGTGCGACGCACTCTCTTATCTGCATTCGCAAAAACCTCCGATTATTTACCGTGATATGAAACCGGCGAATGTTATGCTCAAGCCGGAGGGTAACATCAAAATAATCGACTTCGGTATTGCCCGAGAATATAAAGAGCAAAATCTTGCGGACACGACAGTGCTTGGTACAAAGGGCTATGCACCGCCCGAGCAGTACAGCGGGCAGACCGACCCGAGATCTGACATTTTTGCTCTCGGAATGACAATGCACCATTTGCTTACAGGTGTTGACCCCAGGAATGGAGAGCCGTATGCTTCAGTTCGCCAATGGAATCCGGAACTGTCCGAGGGTATTGAAATCATCATTGACCGCTGCGTGGAGCCAGCAGCAGAAAATCGTTATCAAAGCTGTGCGGATTTGCTTTATGATTTGGAGCATCCAGAGCTTATTACGAAGGGATTTAAAAAGAAACAACGAAGAAAGCTTATTTCTTTTATTGTTGCAATCGGCATGTCTGCGATTATGGCAATCGCTGGACTAATACTCAATATAGCAGCAACAAATGTTAATAATCAGGACTACGATGCAAATATCGCCAGTTCTGACCCGGCAAAATACTTTGCTGCGGTTGAAATTTATCCGGAGCGTGTAGACGCTTATAATAAGTTAATTGAGTATTACAAAAACAACGGTGCATCAAATGATCAAATAACCAAGGTCGGTAATACGATTGAATCGAAAGCCGATTTGTTAGACATCACCAATCCCGAAATTGCAGATATGTACTACGACATGGGAAAGCTCTATTTTTCGGACTATGATGGTTCTTTCAAGAGTAGAGCGGTAAGTGCACAGGGATTTTTCAAAACCGCTGCAGGTGCTCAAGCAAATTTTGATAAAAAAGAAATTGCTGCTTGTTACGATTCCATTTGTGAGTTTATGACAAAGCAAAGCACTACATCCGAGCATTCCTTGCAGGATTATACGGACTTGTTCAATGAAATAAATAAAGCAATGTCCACTGTCGATAAGGCCGCAGACAGCGAAGCCAATTATGATAGGATCTCGCTTTACTATGTAACAATGCTTTTAATAAACGACCAGGCCGAGTATATGGCTGGTGTTGGATTTGAACGGCAAACAGCCCTTGATATGATGGTAGAGCTTAATCAGAAAGCCAACGGGATTACTTCCACCCTGCCCTATGTTAACGAGCTGAAAGATGAGATCAAGTCAAGTTATGACGCGTTCAATGCAAACATTAATGCAAAGTATAACGAAGTCGAAAAACGTCAGCAAGGAGGTAATTAAGAGATGGCACAAACATTGCAGACCCTATCAGTTATCTCTTTCGTGATTGCCGGCGCGTGTTTAGTCCTTGCGGTGTTTTTCTGGCTGTTCTTCAAGATCCCGACAGTTATCGGTGATCTTTCAGGCAGAACAGCGAAAAAATCTATTGCGAAGATGCGCGCAGCGAACGAAAAAACTGGCACTAAATCTTACAAAGAAAGCAGGATCAATGCCGAACGCGGCAAACTGACTGGAACAATACCGAACTTAGGCAAACCGAACAAGTCGCAAAGAACTCCCCATGATGGAAAGCCGGAGACTGGTTTGTTGACAGAGAACAAAGCGGATGGGTTTGAATCGGAAGCAACAGGCATGCTTGATGAGGCAACCAGTATTCTCGGTTCCGAAACAACGGGCCTGCTGGTCGACGACAATGCAACAGCACCTCTTGCATCTTTGCCCCGTAAGTCTCCTGCTCATTCCAGTGGCAAACAGCTCAAAATGATTGAAGAGGTAATGCTTGTCCACACTGGTGAGGTAATTGAATGAAAAGCATTCAGAAGATAAAACGATTATTCTGGTTTGCCGTAGTATTCCAATTTCTAATGTCATTATCCATTCTGCTTATGCCAATAGCGGTTCAAATGAGACAGCAAAACAGAAGAATGACGGTGTTGATTGGAGCGGTATTCTGGCTGTCAGCCATTGCAGGATATGTAATAGTGGCAATGGCCAATTCGGAACGCAAACGGTTCATCAGGTACAAAGTTGATGGAAATATAAAAATGAACTGTCGTCCGGGGATAGCTGAATTTTTTACGAATGTCCCGGCAACAGTTGCCGATGTAACAATGATCATGAGTTTTTTGATATTTGTGACTATCGGCTTCACAAAATTGAGATATGGATATATCACGTACATCCTGTTATTCTTATTGGTTTTTTCGTTGCATATGCACTGCATGTTCAACGGGAGAATATATAAAGCAACAAAATATAGACGAACAAGGAGAGAAAGTAGCTATGAGTAATATTAAAAGCAAAGCTTCGCACAGATTGCTCGCAGTCTTCTTATCGTTTGTAATGGTGTTCTCAATGATACCATTCTCTACGATGGGGGCTTACGCAGCAACCGCAACGCATCCCGATGCCGTAACTGTTACGGTTGTGGATGATGTTACCGGCGAACCTATTGAAGGCGCTAAAGTAACCTATACCATTTATGATAATGATTCAGGCGAAAATGTAATGGGGGACAATGATGTTCCTACTGATGCAAATGGTGAGGTCGTTATTTTTGACGGCTCCGAACCCGGCAACATCAAAGTAAGTTCCATCACTATTACCCATGATGATTATGCGACATATACAAACGACGCATATGATAAAGCTATTACCAGTCTCGATGATAATTTCATCATTGAAATGGCCTGCACAAAGATTAAAGATGTTAAGATTTCTGGCAAGACACTTACTTACACTGGCGATGCGCAGGAACTCGTTTCTGTAACTAAGGTTGAAGGAGATACCGTCGAATATTATTTGAACGGTGCAACTGATTCAGTAACAGAAGTTCCTACCGCAACAGATGCTGCTACATACAGTGTGAGAGTAGTTGTTACCCGCGAAGGAAAAACTCCTCTTGATCAGACAGTTGAAACCGTTATCAACCCTGCTGATATTGGAGGTATTGATATCGCGCCTGTGACTGGACTTAAGTATAACGAGGCTGATCAAGCTCTTGTTACATTAACTGGCAATTTCGATGAACACGATACTGTAACTTGGTCTGTTAATGGAACTGATGAAACCTCGACTACCGTTCCTCATAGAATGGCCGTTGGTTCTTACTCTGTTAAACTGACAGTTGATCGCGGTGCAAATTACAATAAGTTTGAGAAAACTGTCAATGTAGATATTGCGCTTGGCGAGATCAACCTTGGCGATCTTCAGATTGAAGCTGTCAATAGGACCTACGATACAACTGAGAAAGAGTTGTTATCTGTGACCAAGGGTGGCGACTACACTTTGGAATACAGCGATGACAACCAGGTGACTTGGGTTAAAAATGATATTCCTAAAGCAACTAATGCTGGAGAATATATTATTTATGTCAAGGCAACCAAAGATGGTTATACGGATAAAAACACTCCTGCATTTCCAATCACAGTAACCATTGCTAAGGCTGAACAGAGCTTCGATTTTGACAAGTATGACGCAATGGCCGACGATACAAATCCTGAAACTATTGAGTTAAAAGGTGCTGTTCCTTACGGCAAAACTTACGATTTTTCTGCAACGGATGTCGCTGCATTGGCAAATGGAATCATTACTTATGAAGTTGTTGCCAATGAAGATGCTGCTGAAATCGCAGCTGACGGTACTCTTACCGTAAATCATCCTGGCGCGATTACTGTTATTGCTAAACTCTCCGGAAACGATAACTATAAAGAGTGCATAATTAAATATTACTTAGATGTTACCGGTGCCGTTTCTTCAAACGGGCAGTACATCGAATTTGCTGTAGCCGAGAAGAATTTTGTGATTGGAACAAGCTCAACCATTTCTGAGCAAAGGGCAACTAAGAAGGATAGATGGATTACCGGCGATATCACTTATAGCATCAATGATGTTAAGGGCGTTGCTATTAATCCAGCAAGCGGAAAACTTACCGTAACAGACATTGACAAACTGGTTGAAGAAGTTCGAGACGGCCACAACGAAATTCTTGTTACTGCTAAGAAGGCAGCAACAAGAAGATACGGTGCTGATGAGATTTCTTACAAAGTGATTGTTTCATTTGAGGCAACACCTTCTAATCCTTATAGTTTGTCTGATGTAGATGGTACAAACGATTGGTATAAGACAGAAGCAATCGTCACACCTGTTGATGGCTATGCTATTGCGCAAAAAGCAAGCGACAGTTTTGAAACTACAACTGAATTTAGCAACCAGGGGACAGATGTTCGTTATGTATATTTGAAGAATACTGCGACAGGCGGTATCACTGATCGAATTGCAGTTAATATCAAAATTGACAAGACGGCTCCGATTGTTCGCATCAAACATGACAGCGATGGTCAGAAAACTATCTTTACTGTAGTAGAGCACAACTTCCGTGCAAGTGATGTTGTTATTAGCGGCACCATGAAAGATATCAAGGGTGCGGATGTTGCATTTACCGCTGCGCAGCTTACTGATATCCTCAACGATGCCACTTGGACTCAGAATGGTGATGTTTATACATACGAGTACAACCAGTATGTAAACGGTATCTACAACCTCAAGATGGACTATACGGATATTGCGGGCTGGCCTGCAACGGAGGACGTGAAGGAAAAGGAAGTTGAGTTCATTATCGACCATGATAAACCTACTGAACCTACCATTGAGTACATTACCACTCCTACCACTCCTTGGGAGACTTTCCTTAATGTAATTACTTTTGGATACTATAATCCTTCCGTAACTGTAAGATTTACTTCCTATGATGCAAGTTCCGGCGTTAAATCCTTTACCTGGGGATATACCAAGGAAGCTGGCGCAAGCATTATCAATCATCCGGAAACTCTTCCAGAAACTCTTGTAGATGCAACCGTTCCTGCTGTACGGGACCAAAACGATAAATCTAAGTTTACCGCTGAAATCACTCTGACAGCCGAAGACGCTGCTCAGTACAGAGGATACCTTAGTGTCCTGTCTACTGACGCATTCCAGAACAGTAGCGATAAGAAGGTTGACAATCGCAAAATCATTGTTGTTGATACCATTGCTCCTACGCTGAATGTTGAATATAACGAAGCAGATAGATATATTCCGGGTGAAGGTTATTTCTACAATAAATCTGTTGATGTTAAGCTGACTGTAACCGAAGCAAACTTCTATCCCGAAGATGTGGTTGTCTCCGTAACAAAGAATGGCATTGCCTTTGACTATGGCACAATTACCTGGGGTAGCCGTGATGCAGAAGATAAAACCATTGGTACTTTTACTCTTCCTGCACCTGCAGATCATACCGGTGATGGCCACTATGTGATTACCGTCGAGTATACTGACCGTTCCAATAACAAGATGGTCAAGCATGTATCTGATACTCATACAATCGACACCACACTTCCGATTATCAATGTTGAGTATAAAAACAAGACTGTTATCAACAAACTTACCGATCCTGATGGTAAAGAGCGTGCGTACTATGCAGATAAGCAGACTGCGGTTGTTACCATTACCGAACACAACTTTATTGAAGAAGAAGTTGGATTTGATATAGTTGCAAAGGATGTTACTGGTGCTGAGCTTGCTGCGGATAAGTTGAATAGCAAGACTGTATGGGATACTAATGGAGATGTCCATACCATTACCATTGAATATCCTGGTGATGCAAACTATACCTTTGGCGTAAAATATACCGACAAGGCTACCAATAAAGCAGACTATGATAGGATCGATTACTTTACCGTTGACAAGACTGCACCGACGAACCTTAAAGTTGAGTACAGCACCAGCGTTCTCGATACCGTGCTTGAATCTTTGAGTTTCGGTTTTTACAATGCAAAAATGACCGTAACGCTTACTGCGGAGGATACTACTTCTGAAGTCCATTCTTTCCTCTATAGCTATTTGAATGCTGCCGGAGTAAGTTCTGTAAATGCAGAGCTTATCAATGAAGCAATCGGTGCTGCGGACATTAAGTATTCTACCGACAGAAAGACGGCAACCGTGACTTTTGAAATTCCGAAAATGGTTCTCGGCAATGACAATCAGTTCAACGGTACTGTTGAGTTCACCGCAACAGACCGCGCCGGAAACACAACGGATACGCATAAGGAAACCAAGCGTATCGTTGTGGATAATATCGCGCCTACCGCACAGGTAAGCTATAACGAGGCGACCAATGTTGTCGGGGATATCTCCTACTACAATGGGGATATCACGGCTACTGTTACGATCAACGAAGCAAACTTTTACGCCGGCGATGTACAGGTCATGGTGTCTAGGGACGGTGGCGCAGCAACTGCTATTACGCCCACTTGGACGGACAATAGTGTAGATGTTCATGTCGGTACATTTACCATTACCGGCGATGGCGATTATGTGGTTACCATCAAATATTCCGATAAGTCCTCCAATAAGATGGCGACCTATACATCAAAGCAGATGACAGTTGACACCAAGATTGAAGCTCCTACCTACACCATTAACGGTGTCGCCAAGAATGAAGTTGGTGGCGCATATAAGGGTGATGCGGCAATTGGATTCAACTTTAATGATCAGAACTTTGATACCAAGACCATCACGCTCACCAGAACTCGCTTCGATAAAGTTGAAGATGTGACCGAAACGTTCATTAAGGTTAATGACAACGATAAAGGTGGCTCTGGAAGCTTCACCATTCCGACTGAAGTTGGTAATGATGGCATCTATGTGCTTAAGATTACTATGACTGACAAAGCTAAGCACGAGACTGAGTCGGAAATCAAGTTCACAATTAACCGTTATGGTTCCGTATACGAGTATAGTGAAGATCTCGTTGAGCTGATCAAGGATGGCGGTCAGTATGTGCAATCCGTTGGTTCTGACCTAGTTATCACGGAGTACAATGCGGACAAACTGTTGGCCGGCTCCCTGAATATCCTCGTTACCCGTGACGGTGAAAATGTTGATGTGGATTACACGAGCGATCCGGCGGTCAATGAAGCAGCCGGCATCGGCCAAAGCGGCTGGTATCAGTATACTTACACCATCAAGGCAGCGAACTTTGCTCAGGATGGCGTCTACAAGATTTCCCTAACCTCTAAGTACGCTACAGATGACTCTGCTGAGAATGAGTCTACCAGCGTGCCGGACAACTCAATCGACAGTCAGGGCAAGGAAATTATTGATTCGATGAACTTCACTGTAGACTCCGTTGCACCCGAGATCAGAAACATTGTCAATTTGGATAAGAGAATTGCTGACAGAGATAAGATCGTAGATGGCAAGCTGAATGTCAAGTATACCGTAGTTGATGTCGGCGGTCTGCAATCTATTGAAATTACCGTGAACGGCAAGACAATTCAAACGCTTACCGAAAAAGAAATTGCCGATAATACCTATAACTTTACCGGTAGCTTCGATATTGATGAGCAGGACAGCACAACAGCTCAGAAGGTTCGTATCAAGGTAACAGACCTTGCAGGCAATGTGACCGACACGGATTCCGATGACTTCCTCAAGGAGCATTCCGCCGACAACGAAAACAGTACATATGTGTTCTTTAACAAAGTTACTGTTTCTCGCAACTTCTTCGTCCGCTGGTATGCAAATACCGCTCTCTTCTGGGGCTCTATTGGCGGCGTTATCGTCCTGGCAGCTGCCATCTGGTTCCTGGTAACATCTAAGCGCAAAAAGAATAAAGAAAAGTAATTAAATTCGTGTGGCTCCCGTGCAGGAGAAATCCTGCACGGGAAGCCCAACACTATTTATTAGAAGTTGAATCACATCACATATCTATGTGCTCCAACTTGTAATAAATGAAAAGAACTGTAAGAAGGTAAAGCTAATATGAATGTTTTAATTGATAATAACTACATAAAGGAAATGGAGTGCGGCTCTAATTTCGCATATATTTTAAGCGACAATAATGCTTTCTTGTCTACAGAGTATAAGGTCCTGCAAAGCCAAGCAAGTAGTTGCTTTGTCAAATGCATGAAGATGGCGTATAACGGGAAAATTCAGCTATACTATCTTACCAAAGGTCTGAAATCTTTTGCGTCTATGCTCCACTCTTTAGATCCGGAAAGCCTAATGATTATCGTTTCCAGTCTTTTTTCGGACATTATTGATGTTAAGAGCAACGGTTTCCTGTCCTGCCAGAATATTGACATTGCATTTGAGCGTATTTATGTAGATCCGTCGACCTATAAGGTGTTTTTAGTGTATCTGCCTTTGAGCCGACATATTTATGATGAATATTCAAGCTTTGAAAATGAGATAAGAACCGGATTGGTAAAGCTTATTTCCGGGATAGCAGCACTCTCGTCGCCCAAAACTATGCAGCTTTCTGCTGATCTGTCAAACGGAACCTACAGCATTGAGGATATATGCGCTCATATTAAAGGAAAAACTATTCCGCGCGGCGGACAGCCCGAACCGTACCGGGAAGCTGAGCAAACCGGTCTTTTGCGTATTGTTGCGATGAATGCGCCTACGCATGTTGAAATTGCAGTAACGAAGGACGATTTTGTGATCGGTAAGAAAGCGGAGCTCTGCGACGGAGTAATTGGGTTTAATAAAATGATCAGCCGCTCCCATTGCAAATTCAATCAATGTGGCAATCGGTATACCGTTACCGACCTGCAAAGTGCCAACGGAACCTATGTCAATAAGGTGCGGTTGCAGCCGAACCAGCCTTTTCCGATCAAGGACGGTGATATTGTTCGACTGGCAAACAGCGATTTTCAGGTAAGAATCGGTTAAGGAGGAATGGTATATGGCTAAACCAAGGATAATTATTGCAGACACCGATGCCGGATATATCATTCCGTTGCAGCTGAAATTTGCGGAGGACTTTTTTGAAAAGGTCGATTTGGAGATCATTACCGACACAGACTACTTTGAATCACTGTTTTCCACTCCGCAGAAGATTGATATTCTGATCGTTTCCGAGGACTTATACAGCGCGGCAATGCAGCGGCATAACATTTCGCATATCTTCGTTATGAATGAACAATATGAGGAAGATAGAACTGCTGACCTCAATGTCAATCATATTTTCAAGTATACAAGCATCAAAGAGATTTTTAACGAGATCACAGACAAGAGCGTTGATGTTCTCAAAATCGGCACAGCAGAAAAACAGGAAACACGGGTTGTATTGTTCTATTCCGCGAGCGGCGGTGTAGGAAAAACCACGCTTGCAATGGGCGTAAGTGCTTCGCTTACAAAGAGTTATAAACGAGTCTTATACATAAATGCAGCCCGGCTGCAGGTCTTTCAGCATATGCTTGAAAATCATTCTTCGATTACGGCAGCGGATGTATACGCAAAGCTGGTTTCGGCAGGCGATAATATCTATTCCGAGATTAAACACGTCATCCGCAAGGAGTTGTTCAGCTATCTTCCGCCGTTTAAGGCTGCGCTGATGTCGCTTGGATTAAGCTATTCGGTTTTTGAAAAGATCTTCCTGTCTGCAAAGAAAAGCTGCGATTAAGATTTTATTGTGGTATATGCAGATGTCAGCTTTGACGAAGACAAGGCGGCGCTGTTAAACCTTGCGGATAATGTAATTGTCGTGGTCAAGCAGACATTGGCTTCCGTATTGGCGACCAACATCCTGGTGTCTAATATAAACGGGGCAAATGCGGAGAAATATATCTACATTTGCAACGACTTCGACAAAGAGAATGACAACGCACTTATCTCTCCGAAAGTATCTTTGAAATTTTCGACAAGTGACTATATAGATCACTTTGTTCACTATGAGAGTATGATGCCGGAAGATTTTTCCAAAGAAAACTGTATGCAAAAGACGGCGTATCTGATTTTATGAGGTGAGTTCAAGATGGGAAAAGAAACAGCAATCATTATTTTTAACATCATAAAAAGGAGCTTTTCAGTGGATCTTGAAGTTCCGCTTGATATATCTGCAAACGACCTTGTCAATGCACTGAACAGTGCATACAATCTCGATATTGACACTTCGGATATAAAAAATTGCTATCTTAAAATGGAAAACCCGATTTCGCTGCTTAAAGGCAATAAGTCACTTGCGGATTTCGGAATGCACAACGGCAGCGTTATCAATTTCACAGAATAGGAGGCAAGGGGAAATGAACAGATATAAAGTAACTCTTTCGAGCAATACCGTTTATAAAGAAATCGAACTTGCTTCTGATATGCAGCAGGTAAAGGTTGGCACGGGCGTGGATTGCGATGTCCGTCTTCGAAAGGAACTGTTTTTCGGACAGATTGAGCTTGTTTTTGCCAAGAATGGGGACAGTTGGGCGGTAAGCTGCTCGGACAACATGTATTTGACCGTGGGCGATATCCGAAAGCTGATGACAAAAAAGCTCATTCACGGCGATATGCTTGAAACTAAGTATCAAGAATCGGATAACCTTGTGTTTACATTGGAATTCCTGATTGATTTTGATGACGGAAAGAGAAAATACGAGAGAACCATAGATGTTTCCGGTGTGAACTTCGTGACCATCGGGGCTTCTCAAAATTGTAATATTGAAATTGGCGGAGAATTTGTCAAGAATGATTCGCTTGTTCTTAACAAAAATTCCGAAGGCTTTGTCGTTGATATTCAGAATACTACATACGGTGTATATATCAACGGGAAAAAAGCAAAGAGCAAGGATATTATTAAAGATGGTGACTTTCTCTCTCTTGCGGACTATTTTTTCTATTTCAAGAATAGTAAAATCTGGACTCAGATTCGTCCAGAGATGAAGATTAATTCGCTGGGATTTTTAGATGCGCCATTGAAGGGTACATATCCCAAGTTTAATCGAAATACACGAGTAAAAGCAGTTGTATGTGACGAGAAAATCGAGATTCTCGATCCACCTGCAAAACCACAAAAGCCTAAGAACAATCTTTTTATGCGGCTTCTCCCTTCCTTGGGAATGTTGGTTGCGGCAGGCGTTATGGCTTTTTTGGGCGGCATGATGATCATTATGTCTGCAATATCCGGTGCGATGGCCATCTTTACTACAATTATGAGCATCAAAGAAGGCAACAAGGAATATAAGGAAAGTTCCGCAGAACGAATTGATAAGTACAACACTTATATTTCAAAGAAAAGGAAAGAAATAGAAGGAAATAGAGAGCAAGAGCATGCTGAATTGGAAGAACTGTTTGTTTCTCAGCCAGTCGAGCAGGAAAGATTTAGCGCCTTTTCCGCAGATCTTTTTGATCGTTCCCGCGACGATGAAGATTACTTATGTGTGCGCCTTGGTAGCGGTGATGTCCTTTCAAAGAGAGAGGTAAACTATAAGAAGCAAGAAAAGCTGGAAATTGAGGACGATTTGCAACTGATTCCAGAGCAATTATGCACGGAGTATAAGAATGTTCATAACGCGCCTATTGTGTGTGATTTTAAGGAAATCAACGCAATAGGTATAGTCGGTGCGCCTGCGTATAGATTTGAATTGCTCAAAAATATTGTTATAGATATTGCAGCACGTCAGTATTTCTCTGATGTGAAAATGGTTTTTGTGGCTGAAAAAGAGCACAAAAAGCAAATACAGTGGCTTCGTCTACTCCCCCATGTTTATAATGATGCCATTGGCGTTAGAAACATTGTTTGTGATGATGAGAGTAAGAACCTCATTTTTGAATTTTTGTATAAAGAACTCACGATTCGAGAACAAAACAAATCTTTTGCCGAGAACATTATTGTGTTCTTTTACGATGAATATGGCTTTAAGAGCCATCCGATTTCAAAGTTTGTAGATAGAGCAAAAGATCTTGGTGTTACTTTCGTGTTCTTTGGTGATACAGTAGCCGATATTCCTCAAGGCTGTGGATATATTGTTTCAATTAAAGATAATCAGAATGCAACATTGGTTAATACTCAAAATAGAAGCGAGATGTCAGAGTTTATTTATCCCAATATGCAAACGACACAGGCCGAGGAAATTGTGAAGCTCTTAGCGCCTGTTTATACTGAGGAAATTTCCCTTGAAGGAACGCTTACCAAGAATATTTCTATGTTTGAATTGCTGAATATCCTTGCCGTCGATGACATCGATCTTAAGAGCAGATGGGAAACGTCACAGGTGTCCAAATCAATGGCTGCCCCATTAGGTGTCTCGAAAACTGGTGTGGTTTCTTTGGACTTACATGACAAAGCACATGGTCCTCATGGCCTTGTTGCAGGTACCACCGGTTCTGGTAAGTCTGAGATTTTACAAACATACATTCTTGCGATGGCTACTTTGTATCACCCCTATGAGGTCGCTTTTGTAATTATCGACTTCAAAGGTGGTGGAATGGTAAATCAATTTAAGGGGCTGCCTCATCTGCTCGGTGCAATCACCAATATTGATGGCAAAGAAATCAATCGTTCCTTGAAGTCAATCAAGGCGGAGTTACAGAAGCGTCAGCGACTGTTTGCCGAAGCCGATGTAAACCATATTGATAAATACATCAAAAAATTTAAGACTGGCGAAGCTCAAATTCCGCTGCCTCATCTTATTATTATTGTTGATGAGTTTGCAGAGTTAAAAGCAGAACAGCCCGAATTTATGAAGGAACTAATTTCTGCTGCACGAATTGGCCGAAGCCTTGGTGTGCATCTTATTCTTGCGACGCAGAAACCTTCCGGTCAGGTTAACGAGCAGATTTGGAGTAACTCCCGGTTTAAGCTCTGTCTAAAGGTTCAAAGCCAAGAAGACAGTAACGAAGTGCTTAAGTCTCCTCTTGCTGCTGAAATCAAGGAGCCTGGTCGTGCTTATTTACAAGTGGGCAATAATGAGATTTTTGAACTGTTCCAGTCAGCATATAGTGGTGCGTCCGAGAAATTAGATGATTCAAATGTTAAAGAATTTACAATTTATAGTTTGACTGAATCCGGAAAACGAGTGCCCATATACTCCCAAATAAAGAAAAAGAGTGGTGAAGGCAGCGCAACGCAATTAGATGCAATCGTTAAATATGTTACAGGCTATTGTGAGAAAATCAAGTTAGCCAAGCTCCCAGATATTTGTTTGCCCTCCCTTGGAGATTGCATCAATTTTACAATTGCCACGGAAGAACCTTCCAATCCTGGTAGTTATGTTGTAGAAATCGGTATATACGACGATCCGGATAATCAGTATCAGGGAGTACATACCGTTGCGCTTGGTAGTAATAATCTAATGATTATTGGATCTTCTCAGACTGGCAAGACCAACATTTTACAAGACATAATTCGCAGCTTGTCAACAAAATACACACCTGATGAAGTGAACATTTATATAATTGATTTCGCTTCTATGGTTCTTAAAAATTTTGATAAATTAAATCATGTTGGTGGGGTGGTATGTCCTTCTGAAGATGAAAAGCTGAAGAACCTATTTAAGCTTCTCAACACGGAGATAGAGTCCAGAAAAGAAAAACTTATGTCTGTAGGTGTTAGTTCATTTGCAGCATATAAGGAGGCCGGAGAAAAAGATCTGCCGCTTATTGTGCTGATGATTGATAATCTGACTGCACTGAAAGAACTATACTTTCAAGATGACGATGAACTTCTTAATCTTTGTAGAGAAGGCTTGACGGTTGGTATTAGTATTGTGATTGCAAACTCACAAACCGCGGGTATTGGATACAAGTATTTGTCTAATTTCTCCGCAAGAATGTCGTTATATTGCAATGACTCGAATGAATATAGCTCATTGTTTGACCACTGCAGTGAGCGAATTGATAGCATTCCGGGAAGAGCGATTGTCGAAATCGATAAAAAACATTTTGAATGTCAATCCTATCTTGCTTTTACTGGTGAGAAAGAAATTGATAGAGTTAAGGAGATAAAGAAGTATATTTCTGGAGCAAATGCCGCAAACGAACATATGATGGCGAAAAGAATTCCGTTAATTCCTGCGTCTCTTACCAAAGGCTTTATGGTGGAGCAGTTCGGGAATTATATGGAAGACAAATTCTCAATTGTCACCGGTTTGGATTATGCGACGGTCACTCCTTATGTGCTTGATTTCGCTGTAGTGGGGCTGTTGGCAATTACAGGACGTGAGGGTGCAGGCAGACATAATTGGCTGAAGTATTCGGTTGATATGCTTTCCACCATGTACCCTGGTATGTCCAAAGTTTATGCTGTGGATAGCATCGGCAAAAAACTTGCTTCTCTCAAAGATAGTGATAACATTGCTGCATATAGCATAATAGCAGATGACGCAGTTAAATACATCAAAGAAATCGAGATGCAATTAAAGGAGCGCTATGATGCACTTGTCGCCGGAAATGAAGATGTGCTTAATGATGCAGAACTTCTGATGCTGGTGATTGACAATCAGGATGCTTTGCTCGCTATTTGCAATAATTCCGATGGACTCGCTGCGTATAAGAATATTATAGGCAGATACAAAAACATGAAGGTGTGTATTGCTGTATTTATTGAGAATGCAAGCATACCTTATAGTGCTCCAGAGATTATGAAGAACATTCGTGATCAGCGCAATATTATGTATTTTGATGATATAAGCAATATGAAGATTTTTGACGTGCCGTTGGCTATGTCGCGCAACTTCAAGAAGCCGATTGAACTTGGTGATGGTTACTATATTAGGGATAACGACTGTGTTAAGCTCAAAACCCCCGCTTCAGGAAAGCAGATAGCCACTCTATAGAAAGGAGGAGCAGGTCTAATTTAGATTTGCATTTTTGCCATGGATACAGAAACATACAAAAAAGCCCTAAATTGTTACGATTCACAAATTTTGGAAATGGAGAATACAATACGGAACATCCGCAATGAAATTGCTGAAACTGAGGAAGCCAAGGAAAATGCTAAAGGAATACGAAATGATTTTGAGCGCTTTGTAGAAAGAAAAAAAAGAAGAAATAGCGAACAAGTCAAAGGAAAACTTGTCAAATCGTTTTCGAGTTTTATTGCAAAGGCCACAAATCTTTTGACTGGCACAGAATATAATCAGGCAAATGAGAGAATTGAAGAGATTAACAGATTGCTGTCCTCTAAAATTAGAAGTTTGTACGATGACATGGATTATTGCAAATTTGAGTTGTCACGGTTAAAACAACAGCGAAATGCCACATATTCAGAGTATATGGCATTCTTAAAATCGATTGAAGAGAAGGTGGAGTAAATTGAGTTCGGATTCTGTAAAAGTTTGCGACTTGGAGCTTGAAAAATTGGCCGAGTTAGCTGAGTGTTGGGATGAAATCAACTCGGTTTTGAATCAATATTCTAATATTATGAAAAAGGTTCAAGAGGAAGCCATAAAAGCAGGTCATATTCATTCTGCTGTTGGAAACCTGTATCATTTCTCCACAAGATTTCATAATTTTGCGGAAGGATTAGGCGCGGAGGCTTCGAAGTATGCAAAAAAATTAGTGAGTAAGGTTGAAGAGATAGATCTTAACCTATATAACGAGGTGTAGCTATGACAACGAAAATAGATATTGATTTTGAAAAGATAGATTGCTACATCAAAGAACTGGAGACATTACGCTCTCAGCTTGATGAACCATCTTATAAAAACTTGAAATTCTGGCTAAGTGGTACTTCAGGAAGCGGTATGGTTCTTGATTATATGTATAGGTTTTGCAATCGTACTATTGAATTTCATGACGGCGTTTATGAATTAATCACTAATACTATTGCCTATTTGAAAGAAGTTAAGAAGTTAAAAGACAAAGACGAGGCAATTGCGAGTAGTCTATAGGAAGAAGGTGTAGTCATGGGAGTGCGATTAACAATTCTTAAGAAAATCAGGCGTCTTGGAGATCCTCTTGTAAGGGATTTTACCGAGACTGCAGAGGCGGAAATGGTAGAGATCGCGAATGATGTTAATGACAGTGATGACCTCTTCTCGAAGTACGTTACTGACCCGATTGGACGCTGGCTTGATAAAAAGGGATATCTGGAAGTTCTTTATGGATTAGAGAGATATCAAGAGGGCGTTATTGATTGCTATAATTATAGTGCGCAAAACATAAGCAAAATATGCTCACAAGCAAGACACTTTGATTCATTGTACGGGCAAGTAGTTGCAGATTGCGCTGCCCAAGGAGAGAATGTCGTTTTTCTTGTGAAAAACCTTGCTGAGTGTATTGATGCAACTTCTAAATATTACGATGACGAACCAATATCGCAAAGAATATTTGGGTTCTTCAGCAAAGAATTTGGGGGCAAAAAGATTGCTGTAGTTGCAGGAAATGCAGATCAACTTCACGATAACGATCTGAGAAAAATTGACATTTCAGAAGATGACATAGCCTATTTTTGTCATGACTCTGATAATATTACGCTGTTTGAGGATTATACAGATTATATCTTCGATCAAGAAATGGATTGGGGGGCATTGGATATAGTTTTCCTTGCAACTGGTACTGTAAGATATAAGGGAGTCGAAATGACAATTGACGAGTTCATGGGGATTTTTTCAAAAGATGGATATAATGAAAAAATTGTTCGTGAACAATTAAATATAATAATATCATCCGTAATTTCAGCTGACACCTCTGCT
>ENA-UOOA01003921-UOOA01003921.1-human-gut-metagenome-genome-assembly--contig:-P61old-NODE-3921-length-17631-cov-4.414998_pt1 | contig 17631 bp, 16 predicted proteins | sample MGYA00242467_ERZ724014 | MGnify/ENA metagenome assembly ERZ724014
GATTCCGATTTCCGTTTAACCCCGCTCGGCTACGCGTGCGGACTTGTAAGCGAAGAACGCTACCGAAAATATTTACGGCGCAAGGCAGACTACGAAACCGCGCTCGCCATGCTCGAAACAAAAATCGAGCGCGAAAAATGCCTTGATTTATTGCAGAAGCACGGCTACGAGCCGCCGCATTCCGCGCTTTCGTTCGCCGATTTAATCCGCCGCAACGTGCCGCTTTCGGAAATTTTAGAAGAATACGCGGGCGAGGAATTGCCCGGCGAAGCAAAAAATCTTCCCGCCGACGTATTGGAAACGGCGGAAATCTCGGTGAAATACGGCGGCTATGTGAAGCAGGCGCAGGAACAGATTTCCCGCGCGAAAAAGCTGGAAGAAAGAGCCTTGCCCGCCGATCTCGATTATTCTTCGATCGAAGGCTTGCGCCTCGAAGCGCGGGAAAAGCTCAATCGGATCAAACCGCTGAATTTAGGTCAGGCCGGGCGCATTTCGGGCGTCAACCCCGCCGATATCGCCGTTTTAATGGTATACCTTTCGAAATAATGCGCGCAACGTAACGCGCACAATGATTTGGAATACATCAAGGGCGAACGCGAAAAAAGGGCGAAAATGCCGCCTTTTCAGGCACATTCAAGCTTATTTTCATTCGGCTATCAACGCGATTGCGGCGATGCCGAGCAGTAAACTCAGCCATTGCCGCAAATTTAATTTTTCTTTGCAGATCAAAAACGCCGCCACGCCCGTAGCCAGCGTAACCGCCCCGTTAAACACGGGGTAAAATATCATGCTCGGCAACGCGCCCGCAAGCGACAAATTCACGCGGTTGAGCGCGGCGGCTACCGCTCCCGAAGCCACCGCAAGCCACGCTTCTTTCACGCTCACGCCGACGGCGGCGATTTGCCGCGCCGCTTTCGCCGTATTTTTTTGCACTACGACTTCCCCCGCCGCCGTTTCGTCGTTTCCCGTCGAAGCAGGCGCAACCTCGCCCGCGGGCTTAAACACAATCGCAAGCGCGCAGGAAATCGCGGCGCAAAGCGCAAACGTAACAATCAGAAAGCCGTCCGCTTCGGCGTGTTGCGCGGAATTTTGCTGTACTTTCTGCAAAATTCCCACCGCGCCCGAAAGAAGCGAAGCCGCTGAAATCAATGCCAGCCATAGCTTATCGAACCGACCTTTTTTCGGCAACAAATATAAATACATCGCCCCGATCAGCACAATCAGCCCCGCGATCTGCGTGATTTTCACCGCTTCGTGCAAAGCGGCCACGCCATACACTACCGGCACGATAAACCCGCAACTATACAAAAACGTGTTCAGCGAAACGCTTCCCCGCCCCTGCGCGGCGATATAAAAAATCTGCGCGCCGAGCGTGCATAACGCGAACGGTACGGCAAGCAAAAACGTAGCGAGCGAAAGCTTCAACCGCCCGTTTTCGAACAGTCCGCCACCGCATGCGGCAATCGCAGCAAGAGCAAGCGTAGCCACCGCGAAAGACACGGCGTTTACAAACCAGAACCCGCGCCGATTCGGTTTCGAAGCGGAAACGCCGCGAAAAATCAGCGATTTCGAACAGGACAGCGCAATCGCCGCCGGCAAAGCGATATAAGATTTCATAATTCTTTATCAAGATACAGCGCGCGCAACGTTTCCACGATCTGCGGCGTATTCTGCCACACGCAAGGCGCGCCGTACAAAAAATGCCGCGCCAACTCGCCCGAAGAACACCACGTAGTGAGAAGCACGCCCGCAATATTTTCGTAGCCGCTCTGCGCCGCCGCATTCACGAACGCCTTTGCGTTTTCAAGGTTTTTCCAAGGCGAAATCAGCGTTTGAAACCCCGCGTTTTTAAATATTTCAAGCGACGGATACCTGCCGCCGTAATTTTCATAATGCCAGTCGCACAAAATTATATCTTTCGGCACAAGCGCAAGCGCGCCTTCCGTGCCGTTCGCCGAAGCTTCGTAAATGTTGCGGTATGTTTTTTCCGAATTCAAAAACCGATCCGACCACATTAAAGTTTTCGCCCCGCGCGCCGCAATTAAATCGTGTATCGACGTGATCCAATCCGCGAACAACCGCGCATTTCCTACTTTCGCGCAGCGCGGACACGTCCCCAGCGAAAACGCCTCGTCGCAACCGATATGTATCGCGCGTGCCTCGAACACGCCGAGAAGCTCGCCGATCAGATCGGACAGCACGCCTTTCACGCGCGGGTGCGTGGGGCAGATACTGCGACTGTAAAGCACGCGTTCGTTGTTTTGCTCTTCGTCGAATTCGGGGTATGCCGCCAAAAGTCCGTCCTTAATCGTGGGGCGATCATCGGGCGCGCCGTGCAGAATCCCGTCGTCCGGCACGTTCGGAAGCCCCGATTGATGCCCGAACAAATTCATTTTCGGAATCAACTCGATTTTGGCGTTCCGGCACGCCGATAAAATACGCTTCACGTCCTTTTTTGAAAGCGCGTACCGCCCTGTACATTCGGGGTGCGTCTTGAATTGATACCTGTACCGCGTTTGCAGTACAAGCAAATTGATTTTTCCCGCGAGAATTTTTTCGATAAATTCGCACACGGTTTCTACGTCTTCGGGCAAAGGCGCAGTCAGTACAATACCCCGAGTTTTCCACGGCATCGAAACAGACATTTTCGTCCCCTCCGTTTTCGTTGTTTTTATAAGTCTATTATACGATAATTTTTGCGCGCCGTCAATGCACCCGCGTGATTTTTTTATAGATTTTTGTGACTTTATCATTTTTGATTGCTTTTTTAATCGATTCGATATATAATAAATATGCGGCAAGTACAAACCGACGAAAATACAAACCGACGAAAAGGAATCTACTATGTATTATTGTGAGCATTTATTTTACGGCAGAAATTTCGAGCGCACGGCGGGCATATATTGTTGCGGCAAACGAATGAACGCGCCGGCGCATACTTTTCCGCCCGCGGCGCGCGCGTATTACTGGATTTTGTATTTGCAGAAAGGCTCGGGCAGCTACACGATAAACGGCAAAACGTTCCGCATTAACGAAAATCAGGCGTTCGTTGCGTTCCCCTATTGCAAAATTTCGTATTCTGCCGACGTCGGCTCGATATGGGATCTTCGGTGGGTTTCTTTTTCCGACGAAACCGTGGAAAATTTTCTTTTTTCGCTCGGCGTCACGGAAAACTCCCCCGTGCTTACGATTTTGCGCCCCAAGGAAGCGGAAAACATTCTCGAAAAGTTGTTTCAGTCTCTTTCGCCGAGCTACCGCGATTTTCCCGAAAAAGAATGCAAAGCCATCGGCTTAGCTTATCAATTTTTGGGGCTTTTAGCCGAAAGCCGCACCCGCGCGCCCGTATCGCCTGCTTTGCCGGCTTCGTCCTTTTCGCCCGTTATGCCCGCAAAAAAAATCGCAAACCGTGCGGTGCTTGACGCGATTTTCTACATTTCGCAGAATTTCGATCGGACGATCGGCGTAGCCGATGTAGCCGCCGCGGCAGGACTGGAAAGAAGTTATTTTTCAAGGCTTTTTAAAAAAGAAACGGGAATCGCCTGCGTAAAATGGCTGAACAATTTCCGAATGGAAAAGGCGGCGAAGCTGTTAAAATCGGGAAGACTGAACGTAGCGGAAACGGCGCGTTCGTCGGGGTTTTCCGATCAGTTTTATTTTTCCCGCGCCTTTAAAAAACATTTCGGCGTTCCGCCTTCCGCCGCGAGCGTCGATGTCTCCGAAATCAAACGTCCCGAACGCGCCGAAATTTCCAAAACAAAATAAAAATTGCCCCGACGGAAATTTTTCCGCCGGGGTTTTCTTATCCTTCGCTTATTTTCGATGATATTTCAGTTTATTTTCGCTTATTTTTCCGCTGCCGAAATGCGCTTATACATATCCTGCATCTGTGCGTCGATCTCGGCGATTTTTTCGGAACATTCCAGCATTTCTTCGTTGATGCCCCCGGGCAGTTTCGATTTATCCGCCTTATAGCGCACGTCGTGTTCGAGACTCGCCCAGAAATCCATTGCAATCGTGCGAATCTGCACTTCCGCCAGCACGTATTCGGTGCGATCGGATAAATACACCGGTACTTTGATATCGAGATGCAGCGATCGGTAGCCGTTGTAATTCGGGGTTTTGATATAATCCTGCCGCTTCACAAGCTCGAGATCCGTCTGCCGGAGCAGCATTTCCGCCACGGCGTACACGTCGTCGATATAGTTGCACACCACGCGCACGCCCGCCACGTCGTTCACGTTCTTCTTCGCCGATTCTATGGTAACGGGCACGCCTTTTTTAATCAGTTTCGCAATAATGCTGTCCGCCGATTTCAGCCGGCTCTCCACGTGGTGTATGGGGTTCCGCGCGTATAAAACGTTGAATTCGTTGTTTAAAACTTCCAGTTTCAGTTTTAAAAGCCGCACCGCCGAATCGTATACATTCTGCATTTCCAGATACTCGTGCGAGCCGTAAAACGAGGAAATATCGCCGTTTCTGCCGTTTTTGCTTTCGTACATTTTGCACCTCCGCCGTTCCTTTCCGTACAAGTATAGCACACACGCAAAAATTTTTCAAGCAAACGTGCCGCCGCGCCGCAAAATTTTTATGCGGCAAATTTTTTCACGCAGCCGCAGCAGCCGCCTCCTTTCGCGCAGGATTCCAAACGTTCGTAAGATACAAAATAATCGCGTACACCGCTTCCGCCGCCCACGAGATCGCCCAGCCGAGATAAAATCCGTTCATGCCCGCTTTCGCGATCAGCAGCGCGGAAGCAACGTAGCGCACCGCCGCGCCCCAGAACGTGGAAGTGAAAAGGCACACCGAAGCTTTCGTGCCGCGGAACAGCGCGTGAAAAAGATTATTCGTACCGTACAAAAACATCAGCGGCGCATACACCCGCGCGAAGAGTATCGCATAATTTTTCGTGACGGCGCTTGCTTCCGGCTTGAAAAACAGCGAGCAAACCGCCTCGGGGAAAAACGCGCAAACCAAAAGAAACGGCAGCGAAAACGCCAGCCCCTGCAATGCCCCCGCGCCCAGTCCTTTTTTAATGCGATCGTACTTTTTCAGCCCCATGCACTGCGCCGTGTAATTAGAAAGCGCCTTTGCCGAATTGCCGAACACCGCGGCAATCAAATTAAACAGCGTCAGCGCAACGGAATACGCCGCGGGGGCTTCTTTTCCCAACCCGTTTACAAGCGGCGATAACAAAAGCGAAGATAAATACATCACCATCTGCTGCGCCATATTCGGCAGCGCATAGGCAAAAGATTCCTTGAATCCCTGCGTTTTCAGCGACAATTTTTCGCCCGCCGTTCCCATTTCTTTATAGCACGCGCGCAGCTTGAAAATATAGCAAATATCCACCGCTACCCCGGCAAAAACGGAAGAAATCGCAAGTCCGCGCACCCCCATTCCCAGTTTCACAAGAAGGATATTTCCGCCGATATTGAGTACGGTTGCCGCCACCGACATACAAAGCTGAAAGCCGCTGATGCCGAACGCGTTTAAAATGCTTAAAAAAGAATCGTTGAATACGATAAAGCAAAGTCCCGCCACGTACACCGAATAATAAGCATACGCCTCTTCGCGCAGCGTTTCGTCCACGTTCAGCAAGTTAAAAATCTGCTTGTGAAACCCAAGGCACACCGCCGCCATCACCGCCGTAAACGCAATCTGAATTGCAAAAGAAACAGCCACCGCGCGGCGGATTTTTCCGTACTCTTTCGCCCCGAAAAGCTTCGCGATATAAATGGAAAACCCCGTTCCGTATCCCCAGTACACCGAAGATAAAAACGTGGTGAGCGGAGACGTAACGCCTGTTGCCGCAAGCCCCGTTTCGCCGATCAGCTTGCCGGCAATCGATGTATCGATAATGCCGTACATCTGCGAAAGCAACCCGGAAAGCACCATGGGAAATCCGAATAAGAAAAACGTTTTATAAATGTTTCCGCGCGTTAAATCTTTCATGCCGAACCTCTAATTCGCCCGTTTTTCCCGCAGTTTTCTTAACGCCGTCACTCCGAACGCCGCCAAAACGGCAACCGCGGAAAGAATAAGCAGCAAAACGAATACGCCGTTCCACCCCGCCGCGTCGGCAATCGCGCCCAGCCCGTATGCGCTGATCGTGCTGCCCACATACGCAGAACCGTTCAGAATCCCCGCCATTTTTCCCGAGTCGTATTTATCGCGCAGCAGCATCGGCGCAACGCTCGTCAGCGCGCTGTTCACCGAATGAGTGAAAAGCGAAACGCAGCCGAAAAGAGCCACCGTCGCCGCGCCCGCGAGCGCGCCCGTGCTTCCGCTCCGTAAAATCGCCGTGATGCCGAAAATCGCCGCCGTTACCGCCAGATACAGCACTCCGCTGAGCGTAAGATAATCATCGAACTTTTTATGCATGAAAAGCGCAAGCGCGCTTCCGCCCATGCCAACCAAAGGCAGTACCAAAGTCAGCGTAAGAGAAAGAGAATCGCCGTACCCGAACGACGTTTTCAAAATCTCGGGTACCCACGTGTTCAAGCCGTCTTTGATCAGATTTACGATCGCCACCAGCACTCCCGGCACGATAAACACCGTGAAAAGCACCCACCCGTCCACGGGAGATTTTTTCGCCTGTTTTTTCGCCTGCGCCGGTTGTTCTGCACCGCTTTCGGCTTGCGCCGCCTGTTCCGCCCCCGCCGTTCGTTCCGCACCGCTTTCGGCTTGCGCAACCATTGCCGCGCGTTCCGCCGCCCTGTCGCGCTGAAGCGGCTTCGTTAAAAAATCGTAGCATAAAATCCAGCACACGGCAAACGCACCCGTAAACAACGCGGCGAATAAAAACGCCGCCCGATACGTGGCGAATTTCAAAAACAGCGCGCTCGTGCCGTAAGAAATGCACGTGCCTGCCGCCACGGACATGCTCATTAAAAGCACGCCCCGCTTTAAATAATCCCCGTCGAGATGCGCCGAAAGAATTGCCACGAGCGACGACCACAACACAGAAAGCGCAACGCCGTTTACAAGCCACAGCCATTTGAATGCGGAAAACGCGGGCGAAAAGAAGAGCGCCGCGTTCACCGCAGCCGAAACGAAAAGCGACGCCGCGATACAGAATTTTTTATTGTATCGCTTACACAAAAGCCCGTTCACCACCTGCCCTATGCCGTAAGCGAAAAAATAAAACGTACCGACAAGCCCTGCCGACGCTTTGTCTACCAGGTAGTTCTCGCGAATCGCAACAATATTCGAATTATAGCTGTAGCGCGATACGTAGCTCACCGTATAGGCAAAAAAACACATAAAAATCAGCCACGCCTGCAATGTTCCGTTTTGTTGCTTCTTACTTTTCATATTTTCCTCGCTGCAACGACTTTTTCTTTTTTCCGCCGGAATCGGCTTGACAACTTGATTCTTTCACTGTATAATTATATTCGACAAAGAAAAAAAGTCAACTTTTCTCAAACTACGTTTGAAATTATGCTGATTTCTCAAAAATTCTCAAAACGAGGGCGATAAAATGTATCAGAATGAAAGACTTGATAGCATCACGGAACTTGTGCGGCAATACGGCTACGTCACGGTGAAATATCTTGCGTCTAATCTGCACTATTCCACCGCCACAATCAACCGCGATCTCAACGTACTCGAAGGGCGCGGAATTTTAAAGCGCAGCTACGGCGGCGTGGAAATCGCCGACGAAGGCGCGTACGTGCCGCTTCCGTTCCGCTATCATTTAAGCCGCACGGAAAAATTAAAAATCGATAAAAAAGCCGCGGAACTGATCGAGGACGGCGACGTGGTATTCATCGACGCCGGTACAACCACGGAACATATCGCGCAATTTCTCGCCGAGAAGAAAGAACTCACGGTGATCACGAATAATATCGCTTTGGCGGCAAGGGCATCGGAAATGAAGATCCGCACCATTGTTCTCGGCGGCCTGATCGCCGAACCGCCCGCTATGATCTGGAGCTGCGAAACGGCGGAAGACGTGCTGAAATACCGCGCGGACAAACTGTTTTTTTCGTCTTCGTCGGCAACGAAACGGGGCGAAGTTTATTTTCGGGAAAGCGAAGCGAAGCCCCTGATGCGGAATATGATGAAGCAATCGAAAAAGACGTATTTTCTTATCGACGGCGATAAACTCACCGACGCCCCGCAGAGCGGAATCTATTATTTTTGTGATTTTTCGGCGTTTACGGGCGTGATTTCGGATTACGAATTTCCGCCGGAGATAAAGCTCGCCTTTCCGCAAACGGAATTTATCGGAATATAGTGTAAAAATTTCTTTCGGGCGGACGCCAAAGCAAGCGTCCGCCCGAAAGATTTATTGATGCAAAAATACTCCGTTCCCCAAAAATTATTATTGCTTTTCGTGATTACTATTTCTCAACCGCGCATGTATCGCGGAGAAAAATTTTCTGATAAATTCCATCAGGAATTCATCGCGAAGAAGCAATAGTATTGCAAAATATATGATAACGCCCGCCGCAATCAGAAGCAACAGCGCAGAAACATTTACCGGCAAAAGCAATTTCAAGAGATCAATCGCCGCGAACATGATTATTCCCGCAATCGTATATTTGATTGCCGGCAAAAAAACATTCTTTGCGTTGAGCAATTTTTTTCTGAAAATATAAATAAACTGAATACAAATACTGATAAATTCCGCTATCACCGACGAAATCGCCGCTCCGACGGAATAAAATCCGGGGATCAGTATGAAATTCAAACATAAATTGACGGCTGCGGCGGCAACAACCGATACAAGATATACGTTTTGCTTGTTGATCGGAATAAGGAACGATACTCCTACAATATTTGCCATTCCCACAATAACGATAATAGGCGCAAATATTTTCATAAGTTCTGCGGATTTTTCAAATCCTTCGCCAAGGTACACGGGAATAAAAACATCCGCAAGCGCAATAAACCCCGCCATGATCGGTATCCCTATCAGCCAGACAAATCTGATCGCCCGGTAAACAATCCTTTGCACCGTTTCGTTATCGCCCTCGGCGTACGCTTTCGACAATCGGGGAATAAGTACGGCGGCAAGCGACGAAATCACAACAATGCTGATTCTGACAATTTTATCGGCATATTCGTAATATCCGTTTTCCACACGCGTAGAAGTCATCCAGCCTAACATGGGTTTGTCAAGTATCATATACACCTGAGAGGCTATCGACGGTATAAAAAACGAAACGATTGTTTTAAGGTGTCTGAAAGGTTTTATTCCCTTCACTTTACAAAGATATTTTCTCAACGGCAGCCACATGATTAAATTCGCAGCCACGATAGTGCCGCTCTTGCTAAACGCGTACACCCACAAATCGTCCGGAACTTTTACAAATAAGAAAACAAACACCAGATTCAGAATTTTCCCGATGAGTCCGCAAATCACGCTCATTCTGAAATCTTCAAGGCCTTGATAAAACCACATGATATCTACAACTACATTAACAAGTTCCAACGCAAGAATCATGCAAATAACAAAGTTTGTTTTAACAATGCAAACGTACCCTATATATACAGCAATCGCAATCAGGCTTGTAATCGTTCTTACAATCTGTACTTCCCAAAAAACCTTGCTTCGCTCCTCGAGGGAATCCTGCACTTTGCCTATTTCTCGCTGCGCGTAAACAGACGTACCGAAAACAGCGAGAATAATGAAATACGTTACGATCGACTCCGAATAGCTGAAAACCCCCACCGCTTCCGGCTGCAACATGCGCGCCAGATAAGGCATGGTAATAAGCGGAATTATCAAAACTAATACTTGATAAGTTACGTTAAATATATAGTTTTTCTTTAAATTTTTTGTCATACAACCGTAAACGACCTACCGAATTCTTTTTCTTCTCTTATTGTTTTCCCAAGGACCGCGCGGACGCAAAATGTTTTCGATTTTAATTATCCGTCTTGGATTCAACATCCGTTGTTGCGCTGCCGTTATTAAAAATACTTTCAATATACGCTACTAATCAGCACTTCGACTCTTACGTTTCCGATTTTCATAAATTTTAAAACCCGCCATAATTCCGATATATAAGAATTATCCATCTCAGCAATATAACAAACATGGTAAAATATATTGAAATGTCAAACATTATACTTTCATTGCGATTAAACGGATCGTGCAATATATTTTTTTTGCCGCCGCTCAATTGTCCGCATAACATTTTTCTGTCTGCACTATTGATTTGTTCGCGCAATTTGCCGCAAAAAATCGCAACGGGAACATAGAAAAAGGCTGTTGCCCTATACATCCAATACGAATATATCATACATAAATACATTCCCGCAGCCCAAGCAGACAGGAATAAATATAAGTCGTATTTTTCTATTTTTTCTATAAACTCGTCCCTTTTAAGAACGCCAAAAATAAGCACCGCATAAAACGGCGTCCCTTTTATAAACGCCAACGGACTTGCTCCGGCTTCATGGCTCGAAGTTGTAAAATAGCCTTTCATTTTTGCCGCAATATCAGGCACCAAAGGAGAAAGAATCTCGGAACATAAAATTACTATTTTATCAAAGAATGCCAGAATCACCGCCAAAATTATCAATACGTACATAATTTGGGAATTTGCTTTATCCCGTTCAAGAAACAGCGCGCCCAGGTACACGGGAATCAAAACGATCGCACTATCATGAAATATACAGGAAAGAAAAATCGAAATCCAGCACGCTATAGAACGTTTTACGCTTTTTTTCTTTGTAAGCAACAAAAAACAAACCGAAGCAAACATGCAGGCGTAAATCTGTTTTAAAGCAGTAAAGCTAAAAAAAATCGCATCGGTTAAAACAAAGAATGTTAATGACGCCTTATTGTTTCCGGAACCGTATATGAAGACGTAAATACAAACAAAAACATATAAAAATGTAGTGATATAAAACACCTCATAGATGCTTCCCGAAAAAAATTTAACTGTTTTAAAAACAAGCGTCAAACCAACAGAGGTTTTTCGTATGCCTTCAAATTCAACGCTATAATTAAATCTGTCTCCTCCCATGTGTTCGCCTGTTTTTGTACAATAAACGTTATAAATTGTGTACATCACAGAAAAAAGAACGGCTATGCCGAAAATTTGTAACCTGTGCAACCGTTTTTCCTTGCGAATTTCACAATTATCGCAGCAATCCGCAGACAAGCGCTTGCCGGATTCGGTTTCTCCGACAATCCAAACAAATACAACAGAAATCAAAAAATAAATGCTTATGCTTATAAACGCCGTCATTCTTATCGCTACCTTTTATTCCATTTTAAATACAAAAACCAACCGACCGGAATAAACAAACCCACGATCAGAGGATATCCGCTTGATTTTTTAATTTCACTCGATTTCATTCCTGCCGCAAATCCATAGCAAGAATATAAAATCGCCTTTTTAATGCGTGTAGCCAAGCAAATTTTATGATTTAATTCCACTTTGGAACTAACCATTCCGCCGCGCGGATTTTTCATTCGCATTTGTCTGCCGCTTTTTGTTAATCCGCCTTCAAGATACTCGCAAATATAAATAATTTTCTTTATATATACCGTATCATATTTCAGCGCCGAATTTACCCACAGATAATTTTCCCCTAAGAATTTTTCGCCTTCAAACTCGGGAAACGGAAATTCTTTTAAAACTTCCGTTCTTATTATCTCACAACAATCGCCTTTGACGTGTTTGTTTATACGATACGAAATATGATCCGAAAGAAATACATCTTTTTTGAAAACCGCAACGGGCGTATTTGCATCATAAGCCTTTAAAAAACTCAGCCCGCAGATTTTTTTATTGTGTTTGTACTGCTCCCAATACTCGTAAACCGACGCAACGGCGTCGGAAGTAAGATAATCGTCGCTATCGAGTATAAGCACTATATCTCCGGCAGCATACCGCGCTCCATAATTCAAAGCAGTATGTTTTCCGCCATTCGGCTTGAAATAACAACGAAAACGAAAAGCATGCTCGTTTTTTTTCGCTAATTTACGAACGACTTCTTCGGTATTATCAGTCGATCCGTCGTCGATAAGCAACCATTCGAAATTCTGATCGGTTTGCGCCACCAAACTATTATAAACTCGCTCTAAATATTCGCCGCGATTATATGTCGGCGTTAAAATCGTCAGCAATTTATTCAACCTCGTAATATAATTTTTTTAAAATTGCTTTATAATTGTCGCAATTATCCAACATATCCGCGTAAAGATTTGCCGCTTTGCATTTTTTTTCAAAATACTCATCGTCAAGCAATAGCTTTTCGATTTCTTTCACATAGTCGGCTTCCGTATCACAAATTTTTCCGCACTCATCATTAATAACGGTCGGCAACCCGCCAACATTGCTGCAAACCACCGGAAGCCCCAGCGCCAATGCTTCTACGGCCGCCAACCCGAATCCCTCCCACAACGAAGGCATCAACAATAATTTACAGTTTTTCATAATGGGATACGGATTATCTTGAAAGCCGACAAAATATACTTATCCGTCTAAGCGCACTTCTATTATGTTTAATAAAATATCATCTTTTAATTAGCCGTCGCCGATCAGAACGGCAGAAAAATCCATAGTCAGCTTGCTTAAAATATCCAGCATCAGATATGGATTTTTTTGGGTTGTTAATCTACCGCAAAAACAAATATCATAATGACTTCCATAAATATATTCGTCTGCTTTTTCTCGTATCGTTTTTATGCTTATAGGATTAGAAACACAAACAACTTTGCTTATAAAACGTTTTCCGAATATAAACTCATTAAAAATACTTTCGGATACCGTTAATATCTTTTTGTATTTTTTACAAGACAATCCGTAAACTATCGATTTCAAACAGAATTTTTTAAGCCACGGCACATTATTGTGTAAATGCGATACAACCGATATTTTTTTCGAAAACTTAGAACAAGCGATGCTCGCGCGAAAATCGTGAGCATGAATGATATCGGGGGCGAAATCCGAAATCGCTTTTTTCAGTTGTTTTTTCGAAAAATCCTTTACCGGATAAAAAATTATCCCCTTTTCCTTCAAAACTTTGCCGATTTTCCCATCGCGACTACAATATGCCATTTCGATATTTTCGTCGTTTTTAAACATCTCGATGATCTGACATACTACATTTTCTGCACCTGAATATTGATTAGAATGTAGAACATGAAGTACTCTCATAATATCTCACCTATGATTTTCTCGTTAATCTTCCGTTGATTGAATTTTTCCTCTGCGAACGCACGGGCATTTCTTCCCATCTCTTCCGCTTTTTCCGGGTGTTCGATGCACCATATCGCCTTTTCCGCCATTATTTCCGCATCCCCTTTCGGCACAAGAAATCCGTTATACCCGTCCTTCACCGTTTCTTTGCAACCGATATTGTCGCTTGTAATCACCGCCCTGCCAACGGCTTCCGCTTCCATAATCGACATCGGTACGCCTTCCCGATAGCTGCTCGGCAACATAAAAATCGTGCAATTTTCCAGATACGGGCGAACATCCTTCGCCACGCCGAGATAATTCACGCTTCCGTCATCAAGATATTCCCGGATATCCGCAAGAGTCACGTTGCTTTCCGCCCCCAGATAATCGAATACCGCGTCGGGATATTTCCGCTTCACGATACGCGCACATTCGCAATACTCGTAAATCCCTTTGGTTTTCAGCATTCTCGCCACCATTAAAAACGTTCTCTGATTTTTCAACGGCTTAAAAGCAAACCGATCGAGATTCACGCCGATCCCCGGAAGCAATGCGCACTGCTCTTCTTTCACGAGCCGCCGCCCGACAAACTCCGTCTGATCGTCCCGATTCAAAAAAATCACCCTTTTGCAATAGCGGAAAAATTTTTTATACAAAAAACAAACCAGTTTACGAAGGATCGCCCATTTCAGCCCGCGATTGATAAAAACGTCGCCCGCGCCTTCCACCATCGAAACGATATTTTTAACGCCGGCTTTATGCGCCGCCGCCACGCCGAAAGTATTCGGTTTCAGCATAAACGTCATTACGGCTTCCGGTTGAGATTCTTTAATGATTTTTTTATAATATTTTTCTAACCGAAGCGCCGCAAAAGGATTCACGCTCCGGTTATTTTCTTCGGCGCAGTAAAGATTTTCTATCGCCAGAGTCTGTATTTCTTCTTTGAATTTCGAGTCTAACACCGATACGGAAACTTGCCACCCGGACTCTATTAAAGCTTTAATCAATCCTACGCGAAAATTCAACACCGTCTGAGAAGCGCCGCAAAGCAATAAAATTTTTTTCATGTTTTTCCGGCCCCTCGCATGCCGAATCTTCCGAAAGCATAAGTTCTGCTTATTTACCGATTTGCTTATTTTTGCCCGAAGCTCGTATGAATCAAGCAATCGCTTTTATTTCAGCGCATTTTTTCCGTGTCGTTTCCCTCGCGGCGAAGCACCGCCACCAATGTGCGGAAAAATAATTTTATATCCAGCCAAAGCGAAGCGTGCTTCACGTAATACGCGTCCATAATCGCCTTGTTTTTATAATAAACGTCGTCCCGGCCATGCACCTGCGCGTACCCCGAAATTCCGGGTTTCATCGCAAATACCCCCAATTTCGCTCTCATATCGTTGCAATGCGCTTCGCTTAATATCAAAGGCCGATATCCGATTATGGACATTTTCCCCGAAAGGCAACAAAACAACTGCGGCAGCTCGTCCAACGAAAATTTTCGTAAAAATTTCCCCACGCGCGTTATATACGTTTCCGGGTGATCCAGAATCGAAGTAGCGGTATCTCTCGGCGCCGTTATTTTCATCGATCTGAATTTAAGGCATTGAAATACTTTGCCGTTTTTTCCTACTCTCTCCTGTCTGAACAAAACAGGACCTTTCGAATCGCATTTGATTGCAATCGCGATAATCAAAAACAAAGGCAACAAAATAATAATCGAAAAAAGCGATATAAAAATATCAAGCAATCTCTTGAAAAAGAAATAACAGTGCCGCTTTTTCCGATTCGGTTCAAAAGCGGCAATATATTCTTCGTAATATTCGTCGGAATATTTCTGCGTAACGTCAAATTTCAATTTAGAGTCTTTTTCCGAAAATACTTTATTTAATTCGATTTTCTTATCCGCCACACAAGAGCCGGAAGTAGGCATAACTTCGGCGGCGGCAACTTCTTTTGCTGCCTTCCCCTCGTTTTTTTCCGAATTATGCTCCAACGTAACTGTTTCCATCGTATCCAATATTTGCTCCATTTCATTCATGAACGGCATCTGTCATCTGTCTATCGCTGCTCCGATGCATAAAAACGTATAAAATCGCAGTTTTCCGATCTACACGCCTCTCATTGTCAGCGCAAAGCTATTATATCACTAATAAACTTATTTTGCAAGTAAAATAGCGCCTTTTCGATTTTTTAATATTCCCTTCGCATTCGTCCGACAAGATTTTTGATTTTTTTAATCAAAAACAACAAAAAATGATATTTTACAACCTTTTTTTGCCAACTTCTCCCAACTTAACCGATTTTCTTCAAGCAACGTTTTTTCTGTCTGTATCTGTCTGTATGCGATACGCTACGCAAACCGTATTGTTTTGGCACAAAGAACGTACGATCCGTAAAAATATTTCCATTTACCGGAAATATTCCCGAACGTAACCGCTTCAGGGAATACTTCACTGAAAAACGAAATATAAAAAACGAACGTCCGCCATGATATGCACCCCGCGAACGTCCGCCTTTTCATTTTTTCTTGCGCGCCGCGCCCCCCGGCCGTTACCGTCCCGCCGACAACGCAGTCCGAAAAAACCGACTCACGAAATATTCGTTCGAATATTTTTCAATGCGGTTTTTTGAAGTCTTGAAACCTGTGGCTGAGGAATTCCCACTTCCGATGAAATTTCCGTTTGCGTTTTCCCTTCGAAATACCTGAGAAACAAAATTTTCTTTTCTCGCTCGCTCAGCTTTCCCATCGCCTCGCGAAGCGCCACATGTTCCGTCCACGCTTCGTCTGTATTTTTCGTGTCCGCCAATTGATCCATCAGAAGCAGCGCGTCTCCGGACTTATTATACACCGGTTCGTACAGCGACACAGGATCGGAAATCGCGTCCAGCGCATACACCACTTCGCTCTGCGCCACCCGCATTTCGGCTGCAATTTTTTCCAAAGTAGCCACCTCGTCGCGGGTTTCGATCTTTTCGCGCGTTTTCAGCACGAGATACGCCGTATCCCGAATACTGCGCGATACCCGAAGCGAATTTCCGTCGCGTATAAATCGCTTGATTTCCCCGATAATCATCGGAAAGACAATAGTATGGGAAAAACGCCGACCGGTTTTTAATTAACCTTTTCTTAATTATAGCACATTATTTTGCCGTTTGCAAGTAAAATTTTTATATATTTTTTGGAAATTTTTATCCCGTCAATTCTTTCTGAAATAGAACGTCGCCTTGCCTTTGCCTTCTCTTCCGATAACGCCTTCGCGGGTTAAAGTTTTCAGAGAGTTTTCAATAGACGTTTTGCCTACGGACGGCACGCGTTCCATGATATCGCTCTTCGTAAACTTACCGATTGTATTGTTTACCGCATTTCTCACCAAATCGATCGCCGAAGTTTTACCATCCGTTAAAGTCACTCTTTCTTCAAAATCACTATAAGCCGCCAGAATCGTTCCGAGCATATATTTTATGAAAGGCGTTATATCGTTTTCTTCGTTGTTCCAATTCATATCGCTTTTTTCAAGCGTTTCATAATAACTTGCTTTTGTTTTCTCGATTTTACTTTCCAAACTCACATATTTACCCACGACAAAGCCCGCACGATACAAAAGCAATGTTGTGAGCAATCGCGACATTCTTCCGTTCCCGTCATTGAACTGATGAATACACAAAATATCAATAATAAACGCCTGAATGAGAATAAGCGGATCGATTTCGCAAGAATCCGTTTCACGATTAAAATTTTCGCATATCGCATCTATCGCCATCGGCGTTTCAAACGGATCAAGCGGCATAAAACGCACGATTTGCTCGCCGTTTTCTTTGATTTCCGCAATATAGTTTTGCGTATTCTTAAATCTGCCGCCGATACACCTTTGAGAATAACGATATAATACCTGATGCAATTGCAAAATATATGAAGATTTTATCGGAATATACTCGTAACTTTCATGAATTAAAGAGAGCGCGTCGCGATACCCCGAAATCTCTTCTTCGTCTCTGTTTCTCGGCGTAGTCTTTTTGTCGCATAACTGCTTGATACGAGTAGCCGTGGTTACAATACCTTCTATTTTATTAGACGCTTCGGTACTTTGTATTTTTGCTATATCTACAAGTTTTTCAAGCGTTGCAGGCTTTTGTTTCAAGAATAACGTCTGCTTACCCTTATATTCGTGAATTTGTGCAACCAGACCTAATATTTCACTATCCCACTTAATATCCTTTAATTTTTTGTAATCAAAGTTTCGCATACGCCTGTCCTCCCGACGATTAGCACAATTATACCACAAAATTGGGCGATTGTCAATAGGTTTGGGCAATTATACGCACAAATTCAATTAAAATCGGGCGAATTATGTGGAATCCGGGCAATTCCGCTTGCATTTATACTTTCCATCCTTTTAATAAGGACAAATAAAAGCCGTGCCGACACACTTTCAATATGCGATTATTTATCTAACTAACACCGTAACCAACAAAGTCTTCTCAATAC
>ENA-UOOA01003930-UOOA01003930.1-human-gut-metagenome-genome-assembly--contig:-P61old-NODE-3930-length-17611-cov-3.676008_pt1 | contig 17611 bp, 22 predicted proteins | sample MGYA00242467_ERZ724014 | MGnify/ENA metagenome assembly ERZ724014
CCCAATTACTTCTGGGACGTACATTTTCTCAGTTAAACTGGCGATATCCCCATATAGCTTATCAAACGCATCCTGTGCATTTGTCTCTGTAGCTCCGCTGGTTGAATTATCATAAGCCACTGTAGCAGCATTCGCGGTTCCCGGATCTCCTTTTGGCCCAGTTGGTCCTTGAATACCTCTTGGCAATACAAAATTTAGCACTGCATCCTGTTCTGTTCCGCTATTTGTTACTTCCGGATCTGACCCCGGATCTGAAGCTGTAACAGTTCCAATCTGTATCGTAGCAGCTTCTCCTGGGTCTCCTTTTAGCCCGGTCTTCTTCAGCTCCTGCACTTCGGCCAATGTAGTTACCAATGCCCGAAAGCTGTCCTGACTGGTAATCTTTTGATAATCAATATTAGACTTCTGGACATTGACCTGGAAGATTGGTGTCGTGATACTGTTTCCAGAAGTGTCCACCATTTGTAATTCTACCTGCAGTATTCCGGATTCAACCGTCATCTGTTCGTCAAAATCAACCTGAATCTGATTACCTTTTAATGTACATGTATTATACACTGCTGTGCCATCTGACTTTTTTGCGTACACATACAGAGCCTCTGATTCTGGTACCACCACAGCACCTGCTGCCGTGAATGTGATCAATGCGCCGCGTCCAACATTATTCTGCTGCAAATTCAGAACCCGTAAAGGATATATGTTATACAGATCAATTGTGATCGGCATGTACAATTTCATTTTTCCATTCCTCCAGTTCTTTCAAACGTTCATTCTGTTCCTGTATCAACTTCAGAAGAGCCGGAACAATTACCCTGCTGTTCCAGGATTCCGGCCGTCCTTCCTCATCATAATCAACTGCTGGTTCATAGGTTTCTGCAATATCCTCCGCAATGAATCCAAGAAACGTCTGACCATATCTTCTGTCATTCTCAGAGAGATAATCATCGTTATACTTATAAGTTTTTACCGGAAGATCATACAGTTTTTTAGGATCCATACAGCTCACATCAGTAGATTCACTGTGTTTATATCTTCTTGATGAAGAACCGCATTCCAGGATCGTTCCAGCACTATTGATATGCACATTCGGCGTGGCACTTCCCTTTTTCCCATAACGCGTCTGAATCATTCCATCAGAGTCAATCCTTGCTTTTTCCTCTCCATAGCTTCCGAGCGTCAATCTGGCCCATCCATCTTTGCTGTAATACATCTTTGCATAATGGTCACCGGAATCTCCGTTAAAATGAACTTCAAATCCATCGGCACCCATCTGCATATAACCACCATCTGAATTTCCGATTGTAATTGCCGGTACAGATGCAGACTGATCTACCAGGTTAATGCCCAGCTGTCCGTTTGCCCTTATCCAGAATGGATATACCAGACTTCCATCACTTTTTTTCAGTTCCAGGACTATGAAATCTTTATTCGCATTGGATCCGTTCCCCAGATATACTTTATAGGCTGACGTATCATTTGACATGTCGTTCTGCCCGATCGTCCAGCCTCCTATCTTCCCCTTCGTGGCTGTGATTCCATTCAAAGAAAATGACCCGACTTCTGTGCCATTTCCATCATAGATTTTGCAGACACCGTCTCCATTATTTTTTCCACCCAGAGCCAGAGTGCCTCCGTGGATCCGGTCTGCCAACAATGAACCGGCCACGATCCAATCCGCAATAAAGCCGCCTTTTTCAAAGCTCCAAACCGAGTTGAATGGACCATTTGCACCGTTGTTGGAATATGCCATACCATTCAGATTGAACCACAGGACCTTTCTTGCCGTTTCCTTTGAATCTGTATCCATGATCAGAATCCCGTTCGGTTTTCCATCAGCATTCTGGGTGATCAGAAGATTTCCGCCATCGAAACCGGCAATAGATGCCGCTGTATTATCAATAATTGCCTGCATAATCTGCCGGAAAGTGCTGGACGGCTTCTCGATCTGGCTCTGCAGATTTTTTACGGATGTCTGAATACTTGGTGCCACCGTAGAAAGTGTAATCTCATTCTTTTCCGGATAGAATGGATATCTCCTATATTGCACCACCTGATGATTCAGTGACTGACCTTTGACATCGTCCACCAGTTTAATCACCTGCATCAGTTCAAAATTTTGATGTCCGTACAGCTCCGGATTTGTTTTGGCCAAATCAAGCACATTGCAGGAATACGATACTGACGGCACTGACATCTCCTTCAACTTCCGTTTCATGTCCGCCAGAAGGTTCTCCTGGACCGTATAGCGCTCATCTTTCCAATAGGCCGAGATTACCTTGTCCGAATATGAGAAGTTCTCCACATAAGGCTTCCCACCATTGATAGAAGCTACGGACAGATCATCCTTTCCATAGCCGTATAATCTGGTAGCAAAATCAGAACTCTTTCCCTTATAGTTGACCTCTTTCAGATTCAGATCGCGGCTGGCAAATGCCCCGATCGGTGAAAAGCTGTCCGGGTCCCAGATATGAAGCTGCTTCGCCTTCACGTCGTACCGCACAATGATTCCATAAGTATCTTCGCATTCCTGGATAATTTCCAATGGTGTAGCTGCTTCCAGTTCAATCGTTCTTCGACTGGTGATATGGGCATGATCTATAATCATCCATCCGGCCGGAAGAACCTTTTCTATTGTTCCGGCCACGGTATCACTTCCATTGGTATATGACAGGTACATAGCTTCCCGGAATGCGTCCACATTCAGCTGGCATTTAACTTTTGCCGTACTGCTGCCGCCATCAATGGCTTTCACCAGATATGGCTGTTCATACTCCACCACCGCTTCTTCCAGGATAGATTTGTATGCCGGATCCGTGATCGGAATGTCAAAGACCAGCTCATCCAGTCCGGACCAGAGCTCATCAATATAGAAATTGTCAATATTCAGAACCGGATTGTCCTGGCCATTTAATAGTTTCAGCATAACATCCTCCTAAAAATATGCCGGATAGAATTCCACTGTGGGAACATCCTGACACACAATAGTATTTAAGCCTGGCTTCAGGTAAGGGAACTCCATCCACTCTGCCCTCTGTGCTGCCGGCACTCCATTCACCAAAATCCTCTTTGTAATTCCATCCACACACAGATTTTCCCCTGCAGTAACAGTGGAAAATGTCACCGTTCCAATCTTATAATTTTTTCCGGACGCTCCTACTTTCACAGATAAAATACAGTCTGTTTTCGGCAGTGTACTTTCACAGAATACCGTTTTCCCGGAAACCTTCTGCCTGGATCCGTGCCGCAGGCCCGTAAGCTGATAGGAAACTTCCAGAAGATTCGGACCGTGAAAATCTTCCTGGCCAAGGCTGCTGCAGACACAGCTGTACTGGAATCCGTCCGGAAGAATCAGCTCACAGTTTCCAAAGATCTCTGCATCAAACATGGATTTTTTCAATGCCATCTCATGCTCATCTGTTCCATGGAAATCCACAGAAAAAGTGATACTCTTTAATCCCAGAACCGTATCATGGTAAATCAGCGTGCTCCTGTTCCGGAGATGAGAATAGGATGCCTCCGCGATCTCCATGCCGGTTACGGTATAGCCCTCTTTTAAGGCGGCATCAAATTCCGACGCCGCCTTTCCATTCACATATAACATCAAATATCCTCCCAGTACTGCTGCTCTCCCATATATTCCGCTGTCGACCTTGCCACTTCACGGCCATCAATCTGAACCGGTACCTCAATCCTCGTTACCTGCCCTGCAGTACCTGCTCTCATTCCCTGGGACAAGGCTCTCTCCATTCCGGCAAGCCCTCCCATAGCATTGAATCTGGCGTTCTCTCCCTGGGTCAGGACTCTCTCGCCATAGTCCAAATATGCTGGGAAATAGTCTCCTGGGACAAAATCAATACCAGTCTTCAGTCTTGGAATGGTTGGAATATGAAATCCCTTTCCACCGATTCCGGGTACCCAGTCAGGAATTTCAATTTTGTTCAGTCCTTTCAGGAATCCATTGATCAAATCAATCAGCGCATTAATGGGTGCTTTAAAAACGAGCCCCAAACTGTCCGCTACAGCAACGAAAATATTTTTAATATTTGCCCACGCTGCACGCCAATTCCCAGTAAATACATTTTTCACAAAGGCAATCAGATTGCTGAATATGGTTGTCAAATTTTGTGTGTACTTCGTAACGTAATCAACAATTCCAGAAAACACTTCTTTAAACACTGAAAGTGTTAATTGCAGCACCGGAATCAACATCTGCAGCAGTAAATTTATGAGTGGAGCAATGGCTTCAATCATTTGTGCTATTTCTGGAAGAATCTCCTGTAAAATTTCCACCAGTAATGGCAAGATTGCACTGATAATATTCATCAATGGAGGAATCAAGCCATTAACGCATTCCATGATTCCAGGCAATAATGTATCTATAAGCGGAGCCAATTGGGTAATCATTGCTGCTGCAGAGTCCATCAATGGCGGAAGCATTTCCTGGATCACCGGTAAAATAGATTCTATCAATTCGGTCAGGATAGGAATCATCTGCTCGCCCAGCGGGATTAAAAGGAGTTCCAGGCTGCGCTTCAATCCCTCCAACATGGATCCCAGATCATCATATTTGACCTCTTTGATCTGCCCCATCGCGTCTGCAGTGTCATAAGCACCATCAGAAATTTCAGCAAGAGCAGCCACCGCCTCCGGTCCCAGATCTTCCCACATGGTTCCAAACAGATTGACACCAGCCGTGTTCTGTTCCAGTGGATCTTCCATTTCAGAAAGACCTTTTACCACTTCTTTAAAAGCCTCTCTGGCTGTATCTCCTCCTGCAGCAAATTTTTTAGCTGTCTCATCAGCATTTAATCCAAGTGCCTCAAATCCAGCCTTCGTAGTCTCGCTTCCATCAATTGCCCGGATGGAGAACTCTTTAACCGCATCACCGACTTTATCCAGATTAAATGCACCGGACTCTGCACCTTTTTGGAAGATGCTGAACATGTCATCTGCACTGAGGCCCAGCTTTCCGAACTGAACCGAATATTCCGAGATACTGTCCAGCAACTCTCCCGAATAGTCCAGACCATTCTGAGCGCCAGCAGCAATAAGGCTCATGGCCTCTTCTCCAGACACACCGAAGTTATCCATCATAGCCTTGGCTGCACGGGTAGATTCCGGAATGTCATAATCAAAGGTATCTCTCAAGGCATATGCGGACTCCGTTACCTCCTGCAGAGCAGCGTCGTCCATGTCACCCATCTGTTTGGTGACTTCTGCCATTGCCTGGCCAATATCCTCAAAGGATTCTCCATAATTATTTTTATAGATTCCTTCCAGGACTTTCTGGTACCGCTCCGTCTCTTCCGTGCTTTTCCCGGTAGATGCAACAAACTGATTCATCGCCTGGTCCATATCCGTGGCGCCTTTAATTGCCATCCCGGACGCCGCCACTGCTCCCGTGGCTGCGGCAAGCATTCCGGCGCCGATTACTTTAGCAGTTCCGGATGCAATAGATTTTATTTTCTCACTGGTTTCCTTCTCGGTATTTTCCCGCTCTTTTCCCGTACTCTGGTCATCCTTTTGACGCTCATCATTCTGCTGCTTATGATGCTCAGTGACTTTTTCTTTTTCCCTTTTTACGGTTTCGGACGTTTTTTCTTCTGTCTGCTCAGTCTTTTTTGCTGTTTTTTCCGTAGACTGCTCAACCTTTTTCTGAGCAGCATCCAGATCAGAATCTATTTTGCTGTCATCCGCCCGGATCTCATATACAACCTCGCCGTCAGCTGCCACTCATACCACCTGCCTTTGTCTCTTTGAATCAGACATCGGCACATGGCACTACCTGTCCTGGTTAATAACGATTTCAAATATTTTTCTGCACTGCCGTCCCTGGCAGCGTACAAAAATACCCCGGCATTTTGCATCCGGGGCATACTGTTCTTTCTGTTCCTGCCCGCAGTACGGGCACTTTACTTTTTTCCTGTCCGTCATACGCAGCACCTCTCCAGTGTATTGAAAAGTCGGTTCAGTCCATCGGCACCGTTCGCCTCATGATATCCAAGGGCATAGTAAGCTTTCAGTTCCATGATCTGCTGGATCTCTTTCTGATTCCGTCCATTTCCTTCTGGAATATCCATGCCACGGATCCGCATGACTTCTCTGATCTTCGTTTTCTCCGGAAGTCCCTGGAACAGGGCAATAAAGTTCTGCCAGGGAAGTTTTCCCTGCTGTTCAATAAGATCAAGTCCATAGGCCTGCAGGAAAGAAGCATAGATGTACTCTCCATCATCCTCAAAATCAAAAAGTCGCTGCTGCTTCCCTACTCGCGGCCTCTTTCTGACGGCGATCTTTTCCCTGCAGATCTTCTCCAGCAGATCCTGTCTCTCCTGCCAAGTCGTCTTTTCAATGATCTTTTCCGGAATCCGGAACAAACGCAGGGACTCCAAAATAAGATCAGCATCATCAAGAAGCTTCTCCCGATACATCCGCTGCACATTTAATACCGTGTCATAAGCCAAATCTACCGGATAATGCTTTCCCTGGAATTCCACCTCTCCATTTTCATAATCCGTCAGAAATCCCATAGCATCCTACTTTCCGAAAAGCCCCATTGCTCTCCGCTGCTTCCGATTGTATTTGGATGCGGCGGCGGCACGATCCTCCTGCGCCATCTTCCGAACCTTCATAACCACTTCAGCGATAAACGGGAATACTTCCCGCACCATTTCCGTATAGCGGCCATTATAGAAATCAATAATGGTTTGCGCATCCTGCTCCCCAAATACCGCCACGAGGACGTCTTGTGCCGCCTTTCCTGCTGTCTCAATTGTCTCTTCCGGATTCTTCTGCGGATCCAGATGTTTAAGGCTCTGCTGCGCCTTCTGGAGATCCAGATACTTCACGGACAGATCCTTTGCCCTGGCATATGGGTCAAGTGATACATGTAACGTATGTACCACTGTACCATCTTCTTCCGTCAGTTCCAGGTCCTCTTCGTAAATCTTTTTACGTTTTGCCTGATATGCCATAAACTTCCTCCCTATACCGTGGTTCCAATCCACGGCCGTCCATTACCATGAATCGTAAGACTCAGGGAATTCGGCTGGTTACTGTCTCCATAACCAGGAGTAATGTTCGCCAACGTTACCGGCCAGATAATGACTTTTTTGCCTTTCTGCAGTTTCAAGTAGGTCTTTCTCGCATCTCCCAGCCCGTACAACACATCGTCGGACAGAAGATAATCCGCTGCAGTATCCCCCGGCTTCACATCTCCGGTTACCGTCAGAGTCATCTGGGCTCCAGTAACCTCTGTGCTACCATACCCCTTATTTTTGTAATAAGTTGCCTGGTACAGTACCTCGTTCAGACTCTGTGCCATATTTTTCATAATATTTCCCATGCTGGCCCACACAGGAGCGCTTTCAGACGGAGCCGTATTGATAAACGCTTCCGTCTCATAGTTAATCTCCGGAGTAATAGGATTCTCCGGAAGTGTTTCTGCGTACATCTGCAGATTCATTTTCATAATCAATTCCTCCTAAAAATACAGCTTGCATCTTAAAATGCAGGAATAGTGATAGACGCCATCTTCATCCCGGCCAATCTTCGACGGAAGCTTTGCAATTTCCATATCCAGCCAGCTGAATTGTTCTCCATTCGGATGTTTTTTCAGCTTCTGAAAATAGTTGCAGATGGACTCCAACTGTTCCAGACATCTCAGCTGACTCTTATCTCTGCAGAGGAAAAGCACCGGAACTGTCTTGATCTCCATTTTGTTGTAATAAATGGTATCTGTGAAGCCTTCTCCAAGCTCTGCGTAGATTCCTCCGGAAGCCGGCAGTTCATCCAGGCATATTTCGGAATCCAGAATGCAGTTTTCCTCTGCAGTCTTTTTCAGAGTTTCCATAAACTCTCTTAATGGTGTCATCCCAACCCCTCCTTCAATGCTGCCTGATAGATCTTTTTCCAGTTCTCACCGTGTACTTCTCTAGCATACTTGGCCCATTCCTCTCTGGCCAGCGCACTAGTAAAACTGATCTTATCCGGACCGTACGTCCGATTGGCAGGATTGCCGTGCATCACATCTCCATGCCAGAGATACTGTGCATAAGGAGTGGACCAGCGGAGATCAAATTTCATGCTCTCCGCCGCTTTGGAACTTCTGGACAAGCCACTGCTCTGCAAAGTTCCCTGATCCATTGGAACATACTGCGTCACATCTTTTAATGCCTGGTTTCCCATAACCGTCAGTGCATCATTGGCAACCGCACGGATCCGCACCGCTGCTGCTTTCTTGTCAAAGGTTACTCTTGTACTTATCTTAGGCATATTTCACCAGTCCGATCTCGTAATGATGCAGATGTTTGTCATCGTACAAAGGTTCCACCATCTGCACCCGGTATTTCTCATCATTGAATGACAGAATATCATCCACCTTCAAAACCAGACCGGCCGGACGACTGTTTTTACAGTCATAAAACAATGTCGCAGCCAGCTGAATCTCTGCATTATTCTTATCCCGAACAATCTTGCTTGATGGTTCCAGACGAACATGCGTCAGCTTCATCCCATCATCCAGTACTGCAGCACCCCAGCCGTCCTTCTTTACTACTTTGTGCAGTGTAACCGTATGGATTAACAGTCGTTTAAAAATGGGTCTCATACGCTTCCTCCCCGGTAAGTTAATCCCGTTGGCCAGAGAATGCGCTCCGCACGTGGTGAAATCAGTGACTGCTCCGAAGATCCTGTCCCGGATGTTGCTCCGGAGTAACTGAATTTTCCAAGCGTTCCTCCCGAAATACCTGGAAACAAATCCAGCTCCGCTCCTCCATTGGCATTCAGATATTCAATCTGGGCACAGACAGCATCTTTTACCCGTGTCTGCGTGTCCTCCGGCATTGCAAGAAATGTGACCGGAGTCACCCGATACAGTGTCAGTTCTTCAATAATCTCCTCTGCTCTGCGACAAAGAGAAGGGAAGTCAGCATCTTCAACTGACTCCCCACTGAAAGAATTTTTATAGTACGCTGCATCTACATAAGCCATTTTATCAGCTCCTCTTATGCTTCCGTTCTCTTTACATACACCGTCTGCGGTTTGGAGATCTTCAGACCGTAAATCTTACGGCCCTGTACTGCAGATGCACCAATGAATTTTCCAGAACCAGCAAGATCCTGAACATGAACTGGTACAGCCCACTCCTGGACACGATGGCACCAGTTCGGATGACCTGCAATAAATTCAGTCGTGGTTTTCTTAGAGGCTACCAGATTGGTATCTTCATACATGGTATTACCAGATTCAAACAAAGCAAAACCTGCTACAGATCCAACTGCACCAGCATTTTTCAGTTCCTGGGACAGATCTCCCTGACGAATGAAGTGATCATCCAGCATCAGAATTGCCATAAATTCCGGAGAGCAAATCATCCAACGTCCAGCCTGTGGTACTCCCTTTCTGGTCAGATAGGTTTTCGCCGCCAGAACTTCTTTATACGCTGTCTGATCAGTTGCCGCCGTTTTGGTAGCACAAATCTTGATTCCTGATGTAGTCTCTAAAAGATTGATACTCCTCTGATCCATCTCCAGCGCAAGAGAATAACCGGAAGAATCCAGTCGATCTGCTACCAAATTATCCGGAACTGATGCGGCATCATATCCGTCAATCAGCTCATTTACGGACTTGTCCTGATCAATATCAAGATCCATATAAGTGGTTGTTCCATTTTCAAGATCGGCACCGGTTGCTTTGTTATAATCCTTTACAACTACCTCCGTATCTCTTACCGGGATCTTAACTTTTCCCGCTTTCGGATTACCATCATATTTGGTATTAAAAATATAATTATCTCTGGTTACCAGCGTCTGTCGCAGTTTTGCGTCCACCAAGGTAGACCATCTCTCCTGATGTGCATGTGCAAACAGCTGTAAAAACATTAAATATTTCATACTTTTATCACTCCTTAATCAATTTTAAGCCCAGGGTTCTGTTTCAGGAACGCAGCCTCTACCCCGGTAAGCTTTTTATTACCACCGGATTTCTGACGCTGTCCCCAGGACTTCTTTTTCTCGGTTTCATCCTCGTCTCCCTCTTCTTTGGAAGATCCGGCTTTGAACTGCGGATACTTTTTCAGTACCTCATCAATGGCATCCTCGATGTCCATGTCCTCATCCTTGGCCATGTGCACTTTGGCCAACGCCAGAACATCATCTACGCAGGATTTATCCACATCATGTTCCAGACAAGTCCACTTCAGCTCCAGATCATCAGCCTTTGCCGCTTTGTCCTTCAGCTCCTTCGTTTCCTTGTCATCTTCATCTTTTTTGCCATCTTCTCCGGCTTTTCCCTTGCCGTCAGGTTCCGCTTTTTTCTGATGCTCCCGCTGCCATTTACGCTTTTCTCTGGCAAGACGCTTCTTCACAGCATCGTCAATGTCCTTCTGGGAATATTTCTTCTCATCCGGATCATCGCCTTCGTCGTCATCGTCATCGTCATCGTCGTCATCCGGATCATCACCGCCATCACCATCATCATCAGGTGCCGGATCATCAGCAAACAGCTGCAGGTTCATTGAATAAAATTTTTCCATCATAGTTTTGTATTTCATGTGAATACCATCCTTTCCGTTTTACGCCCGTTCGGCGCCTATTTTCACGTAGTCATCTCCGTAAGTAAACTGTATGTCACTTATGGCAATAAAAAAAGAATCGACCAGAAGCTTTCCTCTTTCTGATAGATCCTTATACGTTATTTCCGCATGTCCGCTTGCAACTCTGTAAGAGATCTCATCATCCGTCAAAGCTTTGAGCGAATGTATCAGTCCCAGTGTCAGACTCGACACTGCAGCACACACGATATCATTTCCGGTTTTTGCATATCCCGCATGGCCATCTACCGTAAGACCGTGTTCTGTGATAGTTACCGTTATCACCACGTAGTCCTCCTTTCCGGAGTCATCTGCTGTTTCACGGACAGCTCCGAGATATCTGGATCACCGCCTTTCTACGGATATCCGTCTGCCATCAAACATGATCGTGTCACCGATCTGTGCCACCTCATCACCTTTTATCCTCACTCCTTTCACTTCTGCATGTCCATCTCTGGTCCGATACAGGATTGTTGCTATGTGTCTTTCGATGCGGTCTGCCAGCCATGACGGTGCCAGGATATCCGCATCTTTTGTTACCGTGTAATATTGATTCATAACTTTTCCCTCAAAATGGGTATAAAAATACCACCAGCCTATTGACCAGTGGTATCATTTCTTTTTTTATCTTTTTTCTTCAGGAATTCCGGAATCGGAACTTCTGGAGGCTTATCATTCAAAACGAATTCTGTTCTAGGGGGATACTCTTTTTTCGGATCGTATTCTGACATATCAATCTTCGGCATCTTTCAAGTCCTCCATCTCATATTTTAATCCAAATCGTTTCGCAAACTCAGTTACAACTTTGTTTTGATAAATAATTTGGTAATCTTTTTCCGTAATTTTGTCAAGATTATCTAATGCCCATTTTTCCATAGATGACTGCAGCTCGTCAACAATTTTATTATACTCATCGGCAATTTGAGAGGCAGATGAAATTTCTTCTTTCCACTTGTCCGGCTGAATCATCCGATACACTCCATCACGCCCTACCGCCCGAATTTCTGACAGTTTCGATGATCGAAGCATATTAATATCCGCTGCGGATAACGATGCTCCTCCTGGATGATTATGCGTCAATACGCACCCTCTCATCCTTTTAATTTCATCTTCAGTAAATGATACATCATGAGCACTTCCGTCTTTTTTAAACACATTTCTTCCAGATGAGTCATAAATCAGTGCTTTTTCTTCATTCAAGCTTCGTATACTATTTTCATCTTTTGATAATCTCTCCTTAGCATCTGATTCCCAATTGCTCGTATTTATTTTAACAGATTTCTTATACGCTGTGTACTGTTTATTCGCAGCCACCGCTTCCACACTGATCTTCCGATCAAAGCCGATCACCTGCTCCCGGTCTTTTCTACGGTGCAGCTGTTCATTGTCACCGACATAACTCCGGAGTTTTGCTTCCTTGGCTTTCAGCTGAACTGCTGCCTGCTCAAATGCTTCTTCGTCACCCAGTTCCTTATACATCATGCATTCCCGCTTCTGCTTCCGGACATCCCGCTCCAGGGCCCGCTGCACCTGCGTCTGCTTATACAGGCGGTCACTAGCTTCCTGATCCTCCACCGGGAAATATGTCTGCAGGCTCATTCCAGGAACGAACGGATACTTATGATGCCTGCAATTGATTCCTAGAATTCCATCCGGTTGTCCATAGCTGGTAGAGTTCCAGGGATAATACCGGACCTTCCGGCCAGAAGCATCCGTGGTGTACCCGCTGTTATTATTCAAATCATAAATCTTTCCCTGGTCCTTCGCGCATTTAGGTCTGGCTCCGGAATGGGAATCAATCTCAATCAGATTCACACCATAATCACGGCATCTGGCTGTCTGTACTTCGTCTGCAGTATTCTTGGCCGTATTCCTCATGGCCATATTCACATACGCTTCCGGAGTCCATTCACGACCACGCTTATCAACAAATGCCGGAATACCTTTATCTACAAATTCCTTAATGCATGCTCTCATGGCCTGCTGCCGGGACTCTGCGCCAATCGTTGCCGCCGTTGCATGAATATTCAGTCGGTCCAAGAACGACTGCTTATTCGCAATCTCAGAAGCATCTGCAGCCACCTTATTTACCAAGGTTTTGTATGCATCCTTTGATTTGTAAAGCATCGTGGTATTGCACAGATTAAGAGTACTCTTTGTCTGCCGTTTCATGCTGCTCATAGTCTCTTGGACATTCTTGCTCTTCCTCAATACTACCGGCTTTCCAGCAAGCCCTTCACGTGTCAAATAAGCAAGTGCAGGCTCTACCTCTTTCAGTGCCTTCTCCGATGTCTCATTGAGCATCCGTTCCATCGCTGTCTGGGACAGTCCCGTCATTTGAGCAATGATCTGGATATTCTCCTGGGTGTGCTGCCCAATCTGAGCAAGCATCTGCAACAGCCACTCATCCGTGGCAATAGGCTGATTATAACTCTGGCAGTGTCGGATAATGTTCTGCATCAGTAGCGTTTCCAAATCCTGAAAGACCGCATCTACGGATTCAGCTGCTGCCTGGTTTTCCAACATGTCCATGACGGATCACCTTACCCTTTATCTTCTGGAGTATCTTCTTCAGTATCCTGATTATCATCGGTCTCTGAACCTTTTTCCTTTTTGGTCTCTTCGGCCGAATCATCCTTCTGTTCTGATTCATCGTCATCCCCCTCTGTCCAGTCAATGTCCTGACCTGTGATCTGCCCTTCTTCGGCAATCCTCTCCAGTTCTTTTTGGGCTTCCGCTTCGGAACATTTATTGATTTCCATAATGGCTGACAGCTTCGATCTGAGTCCAGCATTCACCAGTTTGATATTCTTATCAATCGTGGCATTGCTGTCCTCGATAATAGAATCATCAAAATCCACCGTTGCATCAATAGCTCCACCTGTGTCCAGGAATGAAATAATACGGACCATGCTTAAGATGGCTGCCGACACTGTGATGCAATGGCGCTGCCGGCTTTGATACAGATCCGACTTATCCGAGATCACTTCCGTGGCTGTCTTTACACCGCCATTTTCAAACTTATAACGCCCGGTACCCATACCGGCCTTAAAGCTCAAAAGATCAAGGCATCTCTGAATGCCAAGTTCATGCTCTGTCGCACGAATCTTCATATCAACCTCTGTCAGCTGATTATTGCCATTTCTGTCTTCCGGAATTATGTAATATACCGTATCATGCGGATCAAACGTCGGCGCTGTAGATCCATCCTTCTGCATCTGCATCTTTGCCTGGCTGAGCGGTACCATGATTCTCTTCCGACCAAGAACGAACTGATTCATGTAACTGTCGAATGTAAGATCGCAGCCTTTCACCTGGTCAATTGCATTCGCATAAATGGAAATACCAAGTGGACTATCCAGTTCAATGTTATTACAGATATTCGGTGCAATGATCTGGAAGAGGGGTTCTACCGAACCGGTATTTACAAATACCTCGATATCCTCCGGAAGATCTGTTTCCTTTCCGGATTTCGCATCGATATATTTATTCTCGATGTAATACATATCTGGATCCTCTCCATCACCTTTTCCCAGACGATGGATCTGCAGATAAATGTACTCTTTTCCGTTCAGAGTCTGATAGGTACCAAACGCACACTCTGTAATATCTCCGTTGTCCCATGCCAGTGGGTAAATCATATCTGCCCGGATGTAGTCAATCACCACTGCACCTGCAGCATCTCTGTACTCAACAAAAGCTCCGGTACCAAGTGCAAAAGCCAACTCAATGAGCTGGTTCCCTTTTACATAAAAATTATTTTTATTCAGGATCACAGCCAGCTGTTTATCGTATGATCCTGCTTTGATCGCAACTTTCTCATTCAGCAAAAGGTTCGCCCAATCTTCGCAGACCTTTTTCGCCATACCAAGCTTATAGCGCTCCTGTTCTGTCACTACGCTGCCGTTATACAGTTTGTAGTGATGGAATTTCTCCACATCATTCTGGTACCATTCCAGCCATTCATCAATATGGCTGTATGTATCATCAGCCGGCACTGTATATTTCTGATCGATCAGGTATTCCCTGATCTTATTTTCTGAATTCATACGCCCCTCCTAAGCAGCAATGTACAGGATTTCCTCCTGGACACTTTCCGTGCTGTATTCCGTACTGTCCAAACTATCGACGTTCATCTCACCGTCATCAAGCCGGACATCCATGTTCTTTTTCTTCTCGTCGTATACAGCCTCTTCAAAAGCTGCAATGATGTGGGTACAATGTTTCATTACCTTCCAGCGTCGCTGAGCAATCAGGCTGTTATAAAATGCAATTCGGTCATTGATCGGACCTTTAATTGCATTCCGGATGTCAATCGCCACATGTGCCTGCATGCATGCCATTTCCAGGCCGCTGATCAAAGTCTGCTCTGCGGAATCGCAGTAGGCTTCCAGAACTTTGTACCTCGCCTGCGCCCTCTTGACAAAATCTATAAAATCATCCTGCAGCTGCTTCGGGTTAATCCGTTTCTTGCAGTAATACTCATCCAGCACTACCACCTGCTTATACCCTTTCGTGAACCCTGTCAGGGTAAAAGAATGAGCCGACTTCGTTCCTCCGAAATCGACTCCAATAACCGCATATACAATTTTGTTTTCTTCCAACCATTTCTGGTCAATGAGGTAATCCTTCGTGTGATCTGCAAACTGCTGATAAATCAAACCATCAGCTGCTACCCATTTACCCAGAATAAAACGCTTATAGAATACACTGCCGTGCGGCCATGCATTCTTGTATTCTTCTTTACGCTTCGGAGAGATCGACAGGTTGTCATCCATCGTAAAGTGCAGATGATATACTTTCTTCTGCTTCATGGCTTCTTCGGTCAGATACTCCTCGCGGATGAAGTGGTGCGGCCCCGCCGGGTTACAGTTCATCCAGAACTTCCAGCCATCCACAGAGCATCTGGCAATTGCCTGATCCACAAAGCTCTTCGGAAACAGTGCAGCCTCATCCAGATATGCACCTGCTGCAGTTAATCCCTGCAGTGCATCCTGCGCTGCCTCTGTGTTTGCGCCGTACAGGTAATAGGTATTGGTTCCGATCTCAAGCCTGGCATCTGTGCCAGATCGAATGTATTCATAAGGCCATCCCCATGCTTCCAACATCTGCAGCATCGGCCTGACCACGTTCTTCTTCAATGCACCCATTGTCTTTCCGGCCAGAATAAAAGACTCTCCCGAAAACATCTCCTGTGACCAGGTCAGAAAACCAATAATACAGGCAATCGTCTTTCCAGATCGAATGGATCCATCTGCAATCACATAATTGTTCTCCGAAGCTCTGATCATCGGTCTCCACCAATGGATCAGTCTCTGCTGCTGCGGAGAAAACGGTTTGAAATTAAACTTTGCCGGTCTCTTCTTCCGCTTCGGCATCTGCTTCATCCTCCTCAAACAATTCGGCCAGATCTTCCTCTGTCGGTCTCATGGCTTTCAGGAAACTCTGGATATTATCATTCTGATTGTCTGTGTCACCAACTTCCTGATCCCTGGCTCTCTTTGCCCTGTCTGTCCGGATCCGCTGCTCTTCATCATCCGCAGCCGTCTGACCCGACTGTCCTGCGTATCTGGCCACAGCTTCATAAGCCTTCACATTTCCGATAAGCGCTTCTTTGATCATCGCCATATTGATTGCTGCTTCCAGTGTCGGATCCAGTCCTAATGATTCCAGCAAAGGGCTCCATTCAGGGCTATCTATTTTCGCTGTCAGAAGGGCATTCAGTGTCTTCCGGAAATCCGCCTTTCTGCGTCTCGCCGCTCCCGATGCCTTGCCTCCTGCTCTTCCACGTTCTCTTGCTTCACTCTTGGTTCGTACTGGTTTTAAGTTTTCACTGTTTGCCATCACCTCACCTTCCTTGCCTTGTTATTTGCATATAAAATAACCGCCGAAGTTTCGACGCCTCGGCGGCCTGGTAGAGAAAGGTTGAATCACACAGCCGTATCTGTAGTGATTTCAGCTTACACTATAACACAGGAAATCGTAACAAACGTAACATTCGTAACAAACTTTCAGTTTTCTTTAAAAAATCTTTGAAATTCCATCTTTACACTTGCTTCCGTCGCCCGCCGTCCCATCTTCATAGCTACCTGCTTCCATGACAGTTCCTCAAAAATCCGGTACCTGATAATCCGCTGCATCCGTACCGGAATCGTATTAAGCCAAGCTTCCACCTGGCTCTTAATCTGTACTGCAGCTGCCTTCCGTTCTTCCAAAAGTAGCTCCTCCAGGTCAAGCTGCCCCGGATCCACGACAACATCATGGGCAATACCCGTAACCTTAAAGCTCTTCGGAGCAAAAGGGAAGTCATGCATGGACCCTTTCACAGTATCGACCACCACCGTTTTTCTATTGTTTTTCAGCCGCCGGATCTGTTCTTCTGTCTCCTTCACCAGCTCACATGCATCTATGTACTGTTTGAGTATATCCTTGTCCATTGCTACCGCCTCCCTGTCATTATTGTTACTGTCTGGTCATAAACCGGCGCCGGATGAAATCTATCACCGCCTCTGGCATCTTACTACTGTGTTTTCTTGTCCTGTTCCTCTGATTCCCGATATGGCTCCGGAAATAGCATCCAGGCGACTATCTCTTCGCTGCCAAACAAAAAATTATCTGCTTTCCATTTCCCATCAATGGTTCTTGCCACGTGTGTTCCCCTGCTTCCGTCACCGCAGACAACTGTAACAAGTACTTTTTTGGAGTTTTTTTCAAACATTCCATTTTTCCATTTATCTGTTCCATATCCGCCGCCTCACGCAAATCTAAGCTGCCCTGTCTGTTCTGCTGCTATGCTTATATTGGGCATCCGCTTACCAATCCTCAGATACGGACAGTTTGCAGTCACAAGCACTTCCGCCATTCGCGGCACCACACTGTTCCCAATTCTGGCAACCTGTTCCTTGATTGGATATGGTTTTCCGTATGCATCCCGGTCGATGATGTAATCTGCCGGAAACCCTTGCATCAGCTTCAGTTCTTCCGGTTTCAGCATTCTGAGAAAAATGTCTTTGATGATATACT
>ENA-UOOA01003936-UOOA01003936.1-human-gut-metagenome-genome-assembly--contig:-P61old-NODE-3936-length-17572-cov-14.285837_pt1 | contig 17572 bp, 18 predicted proteins | sample MGYA00242467_ERZ724014 | MGnify/ENA metagenome assembly ERZ724014
CCCTGCTGCTGCTGGTCTACCCCCTGAACGCCTGGCGCGATGCCCCGCTGTTCCCCACCCCGCCCGACGCGCTCAATGACCTGCCCGACTGTGCCCCCCTGGAGCCCGGCGCGCGCGTGCTCGATGCGGGCTGCGGTCTGGGCGACGGCCTGATTGCGCTGCGCCAGGCCTACCCCCTGGCCCGGCTGGAGGGGCTGGAATGGAGCCGACCCCTGCGCTGGCTGTGCGCCCGCCGGTGCCCCTGGGCGCAGGTGCACTGGGGCGACATGTGGCGTGCCGACTGGAGCGGTTACCAGCTCGTGTACCTGTTCCAGCGGCCCGAGAGCATGGCACGCGCCGCCGCCAAGGCACAGGCCGAGATGGCGCCCGGCGCATGGCTCGTGAGCCTGGAGTTCGCCGTGCCCGGTGTGTTGCCCCATGCCCAGTTGCGTGCTCCGGGTGGCCGTGTGGTGTGGATTTACCGCCTGCCTTTGCGAGGACAGAGGAAGTGAACGCTATGGCCTTGGTGCTTTCCCAGCCTCACTGTCCAGCTCTGTGGAGGGGCCCTTAGGGTTGTAGAAAAGTCACAGCGGTTTGATACATTCCCACTTGGCGACATTTGCCAACATAACTTCCAGAAAACTCACAGTTTGAGGGGACTGCCTGACACGCTTGCGCACCGGGAGGGGGCGCACCGTGGCACCGATTCACCTTTCACCGCTCGCAACCCTTACCTTGTCTGCCCGCTTTGGTGCGCGCAGCAGGGCTGACGTCAGCTTTGGCTGGTAGCGTGCGGTGGGGGCTGCAGGGCTTTCTGACATCCCGTACATCGTTCTTGTAGGAAAAAAATGAAATCTCTTGCGCACTTTCGCCCCCGTCTGCTGTGGGTATTGACCTTGAGCGCGGCCTTGACCGGTTGCGCCAGCATGCAAAGCCACGACAAGCTGGCCAGCGATGTGCAGTCGGCAGGCCGCACCGGCGGCATTCCTGCAGCCTTGGCCCAGCTGGAAGCCTCTGCCAAGTCCGAGGACGATAAGACCGCGCTGCTCTACAACCTGGAGCGGGGCGAGCTGCTGCGCATGGATCGCCGCTACGAAGACAGCACCAACGCCTTCTTGCTGGCAGACATCAAGGTCAAGGAATGGGAAGAAACCGCCAAGACCAACCCTTCCAAGCTGATGGGCACGGTGGGCGCTGCGCTGATCAGCGAGCGGCTCAAGAACTACGAAGGCCAGGACTACGAAAAGGTGTGGCTCACTACCCGCCTGGCCATGAACCGCGTGGCCCTGGGTGATTTTGAAAACGCCCGAGTGGACATCAAGCGCACGCACGAGCGCGAGGCCATCATTGCCGAGTTCCGCTCCAAGGAAACCCTGGCGGCTGAAGAAGAAGCCAAGTCCAAGGGCGCCGCGGCAGGCGGCAAGGAGCTCAACGGCTACCCCGTCGAAACCTTGAACGATCCCGAAGTGCTGGCGCTGAAGAATGGCTACCAGAACGCCCTGAGCCACTACCTGGCGGGCTTCATGTACGAAGTGCTGGGCGAGTCCGGCCTGGCCGCTCCCGGCTACCGCAAGGCGATTGAGCTCAAGCCCGAAACCGGCGTGCTGGAAGAGGGTTTGCGCGGCCTGGACAACCGCACCAGCTTCACCTGGAAGCGCCGCCAGCGCATGACGGACGTGCTGTTCGTGGTGGAAGCGGGTGATGCGCCCGCCCGCAAGCCCAAGGCGTTCACCATCCCCGTGCCCACAGGCCGTGGCATGGTCACTGCCAGCATTTCCTACCCCGTGATTGAGCCCTCGAAAGACCCGCTGCTGACCACGCTGTCGGCCGCAGGCACCGACCTCAAGCTGGAAAAAGTGGTGGACGTGAACGTGATGGCCCGCCGTGCCCTGAAGGACGAAATGCCCGGCATGGTGCTGCGCGGCGTGACCCGTGCCATCGCCAAAGGCGTGATGCAGAACGAGTTGCAAAAGGGTGGCGGTCTGGTGGGTGGCCTGATTGGCGCTGTGGCCTCGGCTGCGACCGAGGTGGCCGATGACCGCATGTGGCGCATGTTGCCCGGCCGTGTCTACATCGCCCGCGGCTACCTGCCTCCGGGTGAGCACGTCGTCACAGTGAACGGCCGTGCGCTGCCTGACCCCGTCAAGATCGACGGCCAGTACGCTCTGGTGCCCCTGCGCCTGTACGAAAACACCGTGCTGATGGGCGACGTGGCCAGCTTGGGCAAGCTCGCTCCTGTGGGCTCTGTGCCCGTGGAAGCCGCAGCCCCTGCAGCCAAGCCTGCTGCCCGCACAGCCACACGCACCACGACCAGCAAGCCTGTGGCCAACTCCCGCACGGCTGCCCCGACACCTGCTGCTAAAAACTGAGCGCATACCGCCCAGTCCATTGGCCCATTTCACGATTTGTCTGAAGGAATCTTTTCAATGACCAACCGCATCTTCCTGAGCGCCCTGTGCGCCGCCTGCGTGGGTTTGGCCGGCGCTGCCGGCGCCCAGCAGCACGACCCCGCAACCCCTGCCGCCGTGGCCGCCAAAGTGGCCCTGCGCGGTGAAGCCAACGGCATCGCCGTGCGTGAAATGCGCCTGGTGCGCAAGAACGACATCCTGTCGGTGCAGGCGGACCTGTCCAGTTCCGTGCGCAGTGACCGCACCCTGTTCTACCGCTTCAAGTGGCTGGACAACGTGGGCAACCAGGTGGGCGATGGCGAGTCGTGGAAGCAACTCACCGTGCTGGGCCTGGGCCAGCAAACCATCAAGAGCGTGGCCCCCACCGGCGCGGCCGTGGACCTGCGCCTGGAAATGAACGTCGAGCCGCGCTGAAGCGCTGTTCACACAACGCATTGACCGTCTTGTAGAGAGAGAAAACACCATGCAACGCAACTTCCAGCGCACCGCGCTCATCGTGGCCTTTGCTGCCAGCACCCTGGCCCTGTCGGCCTGCCAGAACCTGTCGTCCCCCACCGTGCGCTTTGACCGCCAGGTCAACTACGGCGACGCCAAGGGCGTGGAGCTGGTGACCAACGAATTCGGTTCGTCTGACCTGCAGATGATTGCCGAGAAGATGACGGGCAGCCTGCTCGAAACCGGCATCTTCCAGGGCCGCCCCACGGTGACCATCTCCACCGTCAAGAACAAGACCAGCGAGTACATCGACACGACCAACGTGATGAACTCGATCCAGACCGCGCTGGTCAAGTCGGGCAAGGTGCGTTTCACCCGCTCCATCAACGAAATGCAGCAAGGCGTGGACGAGCTGCAGCGCCAGAATCAGAGCGGCCTGTACAAGCAGAACACCACCGCCAAGGTCGGCCAGATGACGGCTGCCAAGTACCAGCTTGAAGGCGAGCTGACCAGCATCGTCAAGCAAAACAACACCACCAAGGATGTGTTCTACAAGTTCACGCTGAAGATGTTTGACGTGCAGGAAGGCACGATCGAATGGCAGGACGAGAAAGAAATCCGCAAAACGAGCAAGAAGTGACGGAGCACACCATGCAACGCAGAACCACTTTGCACACGGCCCTGGCCGTGGTCGCCGCCACCACGCTGGCCTGGGGCAGCAGCGCCTTCGCGCAAAACGCGGCCCCCAAAATCGCCGTGACCGATCTGGCCTACGCACAGCGCGTGTCGGAATACTTCGTGGCCGGTGCCTACCAGCGCAGCGCCCAGATGAGCGCCCGCAGCAGCCAAAGCGGCAGCCACAGCCATGGCATGTACGGCGGTGGCGGCTCGTATTCGGGCAGCCAGTCGGTGCAGGCGTCTGAGCAGGCCAGCGGCACCTACGTGGCCGGTACCTACAGCTACATCGAGCAGCGCGAGCTGGGTGGCTACACCAACGACATCAAGGGTGCCTTGCTGCAAGGCACCTACTTCCGCCTGGTGCAGGGCAAGGGCTTTGACGCGGGCACGCCGCAGCCTTCCAAGGCCGAGCAGGTGCTCAACCAGGTGCAGGGCGGCAAGATGGCTGCGCCCAAGGCGCAGCCCCAGGTCACCGACGTGATCGCCCGCATCAAGAAGGGCGAATTCAACGGCGCCGACTACGTGCTGTTTGGCGTGGTCTCCAGCATCGACTTCACCGATGCGCTGCACCCCATCCAGGGCACCAGCAACGCCACGCGCCAATACGGCCTGCAACTGCTGGCCGACTTCTCGCTCATCAACACCAAGACCTACGAGATCAAGGCCGCGTTCTCTGCCCAGGGTGAAGGCAACGACACCAAGATCCTCTCCACTCGGGGCGACATTGCTCCGCCCAACCGCGCCAAGGTCATCCGCGAGACCTCGCAAAGCCTCGCGCAAGACGTGTACCTGCAACTGGCCAACCAGCTCGGCTACACTGACGCGCACCTTTCGCGCGGTGTGCGCCCACCCCAGCCCATGGGGTACCCCGCCGGTGGTGGCCAGGCTCAGCCGATGCCAGTGCCGCAGCAGCCTGAACAGGTGCTCATCCTCAAGTGATGGGTGGGGTGGGCCGGGTTGCACAACGTGGGCATGACGTGCGCTGCTGAGGTGACCCAGCCCCACCGCCCCGGCGTTGCCCAGGCCAGCCTTGTGCTGGCCTTTTTTCTGGCGGCGCTCAGCCTGCAAGCCTGCTCGGTTCCGGGGCCTGCAGCGCCAGCCAGTGGCCCCGAACAATTCTCTGCGCAGCGCCTGCCAGGGGCCCACGGTGAGGTGCTGTGGGCCCTGCAGCGGGGCCCGCTGGTGCCACCCCTGCGCTACCGCGTGGTGGTCGTTCCTGGCTCGGGCTGCGCCGGTATGGGGCCCTTTGCTGATCGCTACTTTCGGGGCCTGTTGCACGCGCAGGTGACTGTGCTGCACAAGCCGGGCGTACACCCTGCAGACACCACGCCAGCGGCCGATTGCCCCGCGCGCTTTGTGCAGGCTGACCACCTTTCTGCATGGGCCCACCACGCGCGCGCCGCGCTGAAACAGCTCACCACGACGCAAGGTCACAGCCATACCGACGTGCCATGGCTGCTGGTGGGTATTTCGGAAGGGGTGGAACTGCTGCCTTCCCTGGCAGCCAGCACAGGTCCTGGGCTGGCGGGCCTGGTGATGATGGCGGGCAGTGGGCTGGACCCGCGTGATGCCGGCCAGATGCAGGCCGAGCGCCTCGGGCATGCAGCAGACTGGGCTGCGCTGGGCCGTGCCCAGGCCGGGCCTGGTGCGGACACGCAGGTGGTGCAGGGGCGCAGCCTGCGCTACTGGCGCGACCTGTGGCAATGGCCGGTGCAACAACCCTTGCTGCAGGGGCCATGGCCCGTGCTGCACGCCTGGGGCGATGCCGATGACATGGTGCCCCCCCCCGCCTACGAACAATTTGCCCAGCGTGCCCAACACCGCCACGCACCCTACTGCGCGCTGCGCCTGGCCGGTGCCAACCACGGCCTGCAGGCGGGTGAAATGGATGGTTTGCAGCAGGTGTGGGGCGCTGTGGAGGGCTGGGGCCGCGCACCCCAGCGCGGGCTGTGCGCCAGCGTGACCTTTCGTTGACCCGATTCTCACAGGCCCTATACTCGCCCCCGTTGGTGCTCGTGCCGTTATTGCAACGGCACAGTTAAACGGGAAACAGGAGAGCGCGGCCCACCACGAGTCGCGCTTAACCTGAGCTGCCCCCGCAACGGTAAGCGAGAGAAGGCTGCATGCCTTCAGCCTGCTTCACATGTCCACTGGGTTCTGAGAGCCTGGGAAGGATTCGCAGGAACATCTCGCCAGCCCGGAGACCGGCCGACAAGCGGGTGAGCCACGTGCCCACCCATTTCACAGAACCTGCGGGGAGGCAGGGGTCTGGGTCAGTCCGGGTCGTTTTCATGTTGAATTTCTTTGTGCTGGCGACGCAGCCAGCGGCACAGCATTTGGCGGGTCATGGTGCATCCATGGGCAGCTGGGGCTGGCGCCAGCCATGACGGTCGGCACCGTCTGGTTTGTGGGCGCGGGACCGGGTGATCCGGAGCTCATCACCGTCAAGGGTCGCTCTCTGATTGAGCGCGCAGGAGCCATCCTGTTTGCAGGTTCGCTGGTCAATGAAGCCGTGACCCGCTGGGCACCGCCCGGCTGCACCATTGCCGACAGCAAGGACATGACGCTGGAGCAGATGGCGGCATGGCTCATTGCCCAGGCGCAGCAGCACGCTGTGGTCATCCGCCTGCAGACGGGCGACCCTGCCTTGTATGGCGCGCTGATTGAAGTGGTGCAGCCGCTCGATGCCGCTGGGGTGCCCGTGCGGGTGGTGCCTGGCGTGTCCTCGGCCATGGCCTCGGCCGCTGCGGCGGTGGAGAGCTTCACGCTGCCCGAAGTCACGCAGAGCGTGATCTTCACCCGCGTGGAAGGCCGCACGCCCATGCCCGAAGGCGAGTCGCTGGCCGAGCTGGCGCGCCACCACTGCACGCTGTGCATCTTCCTGTCCATCACCCTGCTGCACAAGGTGCAGGAGCAACTGCGCGCCGCGGGCTGGGCCGATGACGCCCCCATGCTGGTGGTGCACAAGGCCAGCTGGCCGGGTGAGGAGCTCATCATTCGCGGCACGCTGGCCGACATTCGCCAGCGTTGCCGCGACGCCAAGGTGGTCAGCCAGGCCATGGTGATTGCCAGCCCCAACCTGGGTGCGCGCCACTGGCCCACGCTCGCCAAGTCCAAGCTGTACGACGCCAGCTTCACCCACCGCTTTCGCAAGGCCAGTGTGCCTGCCACGCCCACGGAGACTTCCTGATGCAAACCCCAGCCACGCCCCACGGTACACACCACGGCGCACGCCACGAAGACACCATCCTGCTCATCGGCCACGGCTCGCGCGAGCCTGAGGGCAACGACGAAATCCACCGCTTTGTGGCCCAGTGGCGCACACGCCAGCCCGGCTGGAACATCGAGGTGTGCTTCATCGAGTTTGCGCCGCCCAGCCTGCACGACGGCTTGCTGCACGCCGCACGCAATGCCCGCCGCGTGCTGGTGCTGCCGCTCATCCTGAATGCGGCAGGCCATGTGAAGATGGAGATTCCTGAAGCCATTGAGCACGCCCGCGAGCACTGCCCCGGCACCGAATTTTTGTACGGCCCGCACCTCACGGCGTGCGACCCTATCCTGGATGTACTGCGCCGCAACCTGCGCAAGTGCATGAGCGAGCTGGACATGCCCGACCCCACCACCACCGGCGTGGTGTTGCTGGGGCGCGGCTCGTCGGACCGCCAGGCCAATGGCGACGTGGCCAAGATGGCCCGCTGGCTGATGGAAGAGACCGACCATGAGCTGGTGGACCTGGCTTTCACCGGCATCACCTGGCCGCGCCTGGAGCGCGCTGTGCAGCGGCAGGTGATGCTGGGCATGAAGCAGGTGGTGGTGTTGCCGTACTACCTGTTCACCGGCACGCTCATGCAGCGCATTGCCCGCCAGGTGGATCATCTGCGCCAGCAGTACCCGCAGGTGCGGTTTGCCCAGTCTTCGTACTTCGGGTTTGAGAAAGAAATCTTTGCCCTGCTGGAGCAGCGCGTGGCCGACCTGCGCGCGGGCGTGCCCGACGCCAAGCTGCCCTGCGACGGCTGCAAGTACCGCGAGATTGCCCACGACCTGGGCCACGGGCACAGCCACGAACATACCCATGTCCACGCACCGGCCACAGAGGCGGTGGTGCATATGCACGGCCATGGGCCTGCGCATGACCATGCACACGGCCATAGCCATGCCCACCATCACGGGCATGACCACGAACATGGGCATGTCCATGCTGTCCACCACCCCGTCCATGCCGACGGGCAAGCCGCATGAGCACCATTAACACCGTCACCGAACAGCTCACGCGTGCAGGCCAGGCCATCGAGCACGACAGCTTTGCCATCATTGACGCGGAGGTCCAGGCGCACAGCTACACCGCAGAGCAGTGGCCCATCGTGCGTCGCATGATCCACGCGAATGCGGACTTCGACTTCAACGGTCTCACGGACTTTCACCCGCAGGCCGTGCAGGCTGGGATCACCGCCATGCTGCGCGGCGGCACTCCGGTGGTGGCCGATGTGGAAATGATCTGCTCGGGCCTGTCCATTCCGCGCCTGGCGCACTTTGGTATGCACACCCACCAGTTCATATCGGACGCGGACGTGGTGCTGCTGGCCCAGCAGCAAGACACCACCCGCGCGGTGCAGGCCATGCGCAAAGCCCATCGCCTGGGCTTGCTTGAAGGCGCCATCGTGGGCATTGGCAATGCGCCCACCGCACTGATCGAACTGGCCCGGCTGATTGCCGAAGAGGGTGTGCGCCCGGCACTGGTGGTGGGCATGCCCGTGGGCTTTGTGTCGGCGGCCGAGTCCAAAGACCTGATCGCCAGCCAGCACACAGTGCCGTGGATGGTGATCCGGGGGCGCAAGGGCGGCTCGACCTTGGTGGTGGCCGCACTGCATGCGCTGCTGGCCCTGGCCGAGGCGCGGCAGAAGCAAACGATGGCGCAAGGCTGACACCGCCATGATGGAAAAAACCGTTCGCCGTGGCACCCGAACCGGCTTCACCACCGGGGCTTGCTCTGCCGCCGCCGCTGCGGCTGCTGTGCAGGGCCTGGTGCATGGCGCTGTGCCTGACGCGGTGGACTGCCTGCTGCCCAACGGCGACACGGTGCGCTTTGCGGTGAACGACGGGCGCTGCGATGTCTGCAATCCAGAGGCCCCTGCCACGGCCCACGCCATGGTCATCAAGGACGCAGGCGACGACCCCGATTGCACCGACAAGGCCCACCTCACCGCCGATGTGCGCGTGCTGCCCGGCGAGGCAGGCGTGCTGCGCCTGTGTGGTGGCTTTGGTGTGGGCACCGTCACCATGGCCGGGCTGGGCCTGGAAGTGGGTGGCCCCGCCATCAACCCCGTGCCCCGCCGCAACATTGAAGACAACGTGCGCGCTGCAGGGGCGCCGCTGCTGGCCCATGCGGGGCTCGAAGTCACCATCTCCGTGCCCCAGGGCGTGGAGATGGCGCGCAAGACGCTCAACGCCCGCCTGGGCATTCTGGGCGGCATCTCCATCCTGGGCACTACCGGCATCGTCAAGCCGTATTCCACCTCGGCCTACCGCGCCAGCGTGGTGCAGGGCGTGCAGGTGGCGGCCACGCTGGGCCACGGCGTGGTGGTGCTCACCACGGGCGGGCGCACCGAGCAGTTTGCGATGAAAGAGCGCGCTGCGCTGCCCCCCGCCTGCTTTGTGCAGATGGGCGACTTCCTGCGCTATGCGCTCGATGAAGCCGTAGCCCAGGGCCTGCCCGAAGTCGTCATTGGCGGCATGGTGGGCAAGCTGACCAAAATCGCCCAGGGCGAAACCATCACCCACGCCAACCGCGCTGAGGTGGACACCGGGTTGCTGGCCCAACTGGCCGCAGGCATTGGTGCCTCGCCCCAGGTGTGCGCCGAGATTGCCGCCGCCGAAACCGCCCGCTTTGCTGCCGAGCGCATGCAGGCCCTGGGCTTGGCCACCGTCTTCCATGAAGCACTGGCCCAGGCCGTGGTGCGCACCCTGATGGCCCCCGACCGCTACGGCGGCCAATTCCGCCTGCAGGTGCTGGTGTGCGACTTTGACGGCATCAAGATGGCCGAAGCCGCTTCTTCAACTTCAGAAACGACATGACCGACCCCCAACCTTGCCGAGTGATCGGTGTGCTGGACGATGGCGCTGCCAGCCTGAGCTCTACCGCACTGGCCCTGCTGCGCCGTGCCGATGTGGTGGTGGGCGGCAGCCGCACGCTGGCCCTGCTGGACGACGACATCGCCCCTCACGCGCAGCGCCGCGACCTGACGGGCCAGCTCAGCGCCGTGCCCGGCTGGATTGCCGCCGCGCGGGAAGCGGGCCAAACCAGCGTGGTGCTGGCCACGGGCGACCCGCTGTGCCACGGCATTGCCAGCTACCTGGCATCGCGCCTGTGCATTGAGGCGGTGGAGGTGCTGCCCAACCTCTCGACCGTGCAGCTCGCCTGCGCCCGCCTGGGCCTGGCCTGGCAGGATGCGCGCATTGTGTCGGTGCACAGCAAGGACGCAGGCGAATGGCACGTGGGTGCCGAGCCCGGCCACGGCCTGTATGCCCTGGCGCAAAGCCTGCGCCAGCACGACCGCCTGCTGGTGCTCACCAGCCCCGACAACACGCCGGACCGCATTGCCCGCCTGATCGTGGCCGAAGGGCTGGGCGACGATTTTCAGATGGCCGTGGCCGAGCGCCTGTGCACGCCCGACGAGCGCGTGGTGGCCGAGCTGTCACCGCACGACGCCGCGCAGCAGACCTTTGCCGACCCCAACGTGGTGGTGCTGGTGCGCAGCCAGGTGCGCCCGCAGCCCGTGCGCATGGGCCTGGCTGACAGCGCCTACCACCAGCGCCAGCCCAAAGGATTGGGAGATGGAGGCCTCATCACCAAGCAAGAGGTGCGCGCCGTGTCGCTGGCCCGCATGCAACTGCGTGCCGACAGCCGCGTGTGGGACATTGGCGCGGGCAGCGGCTCGGTGGGGCTCGAAGCCGCTCGCCTGTGCCCGCAAGGCCATGTGTGGGCCATCGAAAAGAACGAGGCCGACCATGCCATTGCAGGCCAGAACGCCCGTGCCTTTGGCGTGAGCAACCACACACTGGTGCACGGCAAGGCTCCTGAGGGGCTGGACGCCTGGCCTGACCCGGACGCCGTGTTCATCGGTGGCTCGGGTGGTGAACTGCAAGAGCTGATAGCGCTGTGCCTGCGCCGCCTGCGCGCCGGTGGCTGGCTGGTGATGAACTTTGTCACGCTCGAAAACCTTGCCAGCGCCACGCAAGCGCTGCAAGCCCAAGGGGCGGTGTGGGATGTGCTGCAACTGCAGGCGGCCCGCAGCAAACCCATTTTGCACATGCACCGCATGGCGGCAGAAAACCCCGTGTGGATCGTGTGCGCGCAGCGCGGCGAGGGCAGTGCGATGCCGGCCGCGTCAGCCGTGCAAACCGCGCAAGGGGAGGCCGCATGAGCGAGACCATGCTTCAGAATCCCCCTGCACTGGGCCGCCTCATCGGCGTCTCCCTCGGCCCCGGCGACCCTGGCCTCATTACCCGCGCAGCGTGGGCGCAGCTGCAGCGCACCGATGCCGTGTGGACTTACCCCGCGCGCAGCACCAAAACGCCCAGCTATGCGTTTGACATCGTGCAGCGTGCCGGGCTTGCGCCGCCCGCACAGCACCAGACGCTGCTGTTCCCCATGACGCACGACGGCGACAAGCTGGCCCGCGCCTGGATGCGCGCCGCAGAGACGGTGCTGCCCTGGCTGCTGGCGGGGCAGGACGTGCTGTTTCTGGTGGAGGGCGACGCCAGCACCTACGCCACCTTTGGCCACCTCGCCCGCACGGTGCAGGCGCTGGATGCGCGCATTGACGTGCCGGTGATTGCAGGTGTGAACGCCTTCGCGGCCGCTTGCGCCGCCCGTGGCATGCCCCTGGCGGAGCAGGACGACACCATTGCCATCGTGCCCGCCGCCTACGGCGTGAGCGCGGTGGACCGTTTGCTCACCGACTTTGACACCTTAGTGCTCATGAAGGTCAAGCCGCTGATGGACGACCTGATCGACTGGCTGACCCAGCGCGGCTTGCTGCCCCACACCCAGTTCATCGAGCGCGTGGGTGCGCCGGACGAACGCAGCGTGAACGGCGTGGACCTGCCCACCCTGCGCGGCACCAAGGTCAGTTACCTCTCGCTCATGATCGTGAAGAACCCGCACCGCATACGCGGTGAGCGCATCAAGGGCTGCCTCAAAAAGACATCGCCTGTGCCGTTGCCTGCTGTGGATGGCAGCGGCCTCTGTGCCGAACAGGAAACCGCTGAATGACTGCATCCTCTGTATCACCCGCCGTCGTGCTCTCTGCCCCCGTGAACCCTGAGCAGGAGGCCCGCGTCTGCATCGTCGCCATCACCCGCCACGGTGCCGCGCAGGCCGCCCAGCTGGCGCGTGACTTGCCCGAGGCCCATGTCTGCACCGCCGCCAAGTTTGCGCAGGCGTTTGACGGCCTGCCCAACCCCGTGCGCGCCTACGAAGGTGCTCTGCGTGACGAGATGGCCCCGCTGTTTGCGGGCTACGACCAGCTTGTATTCTTCGTCTCGCTCGGCGCAGTGGTGCGCCTGATTGCGCCAGTGCTCAAGTCCAAGGACGAAGACCCCGGCGTGATGGTGGTGGACGATGCGGGTCAGTTCGTCATTCCCGTCCTCTCCGGCCATGTGGGCGGGGCCAACGCCATGAGCGAACGCATTGCCGACTTGCTTGGCGCTACGCCCGTGCTCACCACCGCGTCCGATGTGGGCAAGACCATTCCCGTAGACATTCTGGGCCGCCACCTGGGCTGGCAGGTGCAGGCCCCCAAGATCAACATCACCCGCGTGTCGGCCCATGTGGTCAATGGCGAGCCCATTGCCCTGGTGCAAGAGGCGGGTAGCACCCGCTGGTGGACCCGGCCCACGCCGCTGCCCGCCAATGTGGAATGCCTCACCGCGTTTGCGCAGGTGCGGCCCGACCACCACAAGGCCGTGTTGTGGGTCACCCACGCTGATGTGCCCGAGACCCTCTGGGCCGACTGGGCGGAGCGCCTGGTGGTGTACCGCCCGCCCATGGGCCAGACTGAAGACGCCACCACGGCCTGAGCCATGTCTGCGGTAGCAAGCCAATCATCCGCGCCAGTGGCCCTTGCCCTTGCCATCGGCCTGGGCTGTGACCGGGGCACGCCCCTGGCCACGGTGCAGCAATGCCTGCAGCAGGCCTTGGCGTTGGCCGGTAGCACGCTGGCCGATGTGGCGGTGCTGGCGAGCATTGAAGCCAAGGCCAACGAAGCCGCCTTTCTGCAACTGGCCGCGCAGCATGGCTGGCCTCTGCACTGGTACAGCGCCGCGCAACTGGCGGCTGTGCCCGTGCCCAACCCCTCGGCCACTGTGCAGCGTTACATGGGCACCCCCTCGGTGAGCGAGGCCGCTGCCCTGCTGGCTGCACAGGCCGATCTGAGCGCCCTGGTGGTGGAAAAGCACAAGTTGCGCGGGCCCGATGGCAAGAACGCCACCGTGTCCATCGCCCGCATGGCCGCTGCGTCCTCCACCCCTTTTTCACCCCCGTCCGTTTCTTGAAAGGAAATCTCCATGCACATCGAAATCGGCATCATCTCTCCCGAAAAGCTGGCCTACGCAGGCGTCGCGGCCACGGCCCTTTTAGGTGCTCACACCATGGGCCTGCTCAAAAGCCCCACCGCCTGGCTGCGCACAGCGCTGGCCGCGTTCTTCTTCAGCGTGCTGATGCAGGCATGGCACCTGCCCGTGGGCCCGTCGGAGCTGCATCTGGTGGGGGCGATGCCGGTGTACCTGCTGTTCGGCTTCATCCCCACGCTGTTTGGCTTTGGCCTGGGCCTGCTGGTGCAAGCCCTGGTGTTTGAGCCGCAAGACATGGCCCACCTGGCCGTCAACTTTCTGAGCCTGGCCGTGCCGCTGGTCACCGTGCACCACACCCTGGGCAAGAAGATGCAAGGCATCAGCGTGGCCAATGTGCTCAAGCTCGATGCCGTGTACTACGCAGGCGTGACGCTGATGGTGGGCTTCTGGCTGTCCATCAGCAACGATGCCGCCCCGGTGGCTGACTGGGCGCTGTTTGCCGCCTCGTATACCAGCCTGGTCGCTGTGGAGCCGCTGCTGACCATCGGCCTGGTGGCCCTGGCGGGCCGTCTGCGTGGCACCCGCGTGGGTCAACGCCTGCTCGCCGCCTGCATTGACGAAGGCCTGCTGCGCCGCGCAGCGCCTGCAGTGGCGTCTGCTTGATCTGCACAAGGGCTGACCCCATGACCGCAGGAAAAATCATGCTCGTGGGCATCGGCCCCGGCAGCACCGAGCACATGACGGCGCGCGCCCGCGCCGCCATTGCCGAGGCCGACACCATCATCGGCTACGTCACCTACATCAAGCTGGTGGCTGACCTGATTGAGGGCAAAGAGATCATCCGCAAGTCCATGACCGAAGAGCTGGACCGCGCCATCGAAGCGCTGGAGCGCGCCCGCCAGGGCAAGAAGGTGGCGCTCATCTCGTCGGGCGATGCGGGGGTGTACGGCATGGCTGGGCCCACGTTTGAAGTGCTGTTCCAGGCCGGGTGGACGCCGCCCGCTGTGGACGACAACGGTGTGCCCGAGGCAGGTGGCATCGTGGTGGAAGTGGTGCCCGGTGCCTCGGCCCTCAACAGCTGCGCGGCCCTGGTGGGCGCGCCGCTCACACACGACTTTTGCGCCATCTCGCTGTCGGACTTGCTCACGCCCTGGCCCACCATTGCGCGCAGACTGGATGCCGTGGCTTACTCCGATTTTGTGGTGGCCCTCTACAACCCCAAAAGTGGCCGCCGCACGCGGCAGATTGTGGAGGCGCAGCGCCTTTTCCTGCGCCACCGCAGCCCTGATACGCCCGTGGCCATCGTCAAAAGCGCCTACCGCCGCCGTGAGCGCATCGAGTTCACCACGCTGGCGCACATGAGCGATGCCGACATCGGCATGCTCAGCACCGTGCTCATCGGCAACAGCAACACCGTGGTGCACAACGGCCTGATGGTCACGCCACGCGGTTACGCCAACAAGTACGACGTGCAGGCCGGTGGCACCACGCGCGAGGGCGAGCGCCCAGGCCGGTCGCTCTCCACCGGGCTCAATGGCTGGCTGGAGAATTTGTTTGCCGACCACGCAGCGGGCGACAGCATCGAAGCCCTGGCCCAGCGCCACCGCCTGCCGGTGGAATACATCCGCGACACCCTTGAAAACCCGCTGGAAGCCGCAGCGCAAGATGCGCCCGAAGAGGCCGAAGCATGAGCACTGACAACACGAATGCGGCTGTGGCCGCAGATACCGCGACCCCCGAAGTCGTTCGTCCCAAGATCAGCGACTACCGCCGTCACCTGCTCATCTGCACCGGCCCGCGCTGCGCGCCCGACGGGGCCGCGCAAGACCTGTTCGACAGCTTGGGCGCCAAGTTCAAGGCTGCGGGTTTGAACGATGGAGAACTGCGTGTGAAGCGCAGCCGCGTGGGCTGCTTTGCGGCCTGCAAGGGCGGCCCGGTCATGTGCGTGCAGCCCGACGGCACCTGGTACTACAACGTCACCCCCGCCAACATGGACCGCATCATCGACCAGCACTTGGTGGGCGGGCAGCCGGTGCAGGAGCTGGTGTTTCACCAGGGGCCCACCGGGGGGTGATGGATTGCTATTTGTTTTGTAGCTGCTAGCGCTTATTGCATAAGCGCTAGTAGCCAATTTGGCTGGTGGCCATTCTCTGCGCGTTCAGCGCGGCCGGTGCATCTTGAACAACTGCTCAGGCCCCACGGTGAAGTAATCGGCCGGGCCGCCTGCGCGCAGGATGTGGCCTGCGCTGGCCGTGTCGTACACGCCGTCTTTCAGCAATGCGGTGTCGATGTGCACCGCCACCACCTCGCCCAGCACCAGCCAGGTGGGCACCTGCACGCCGTCGGCCCCTTGCAGTTGCAAGACCTGCGTGCGGCGGCATTCCAGGGTGACGGGGCTTTCGGCCACGCGTGGCGGGCGCACCTGCGTGCTGGCCAGGGGGGTGAGGCCCGCCAGCTCAAATTCGTTTACCTCGGGCGCGACGGCGGCGCAGGTCTGGTTCATGGCCTCGGCCAGATCGCGGGTGGCCAGGTTGCACACGAACTCGCCGGTTTCCTCGATGTTGCGCAGCGTGTCTTTGGCGCCGATGCTGGCAAAGCCCACGATGGGCGGCACGTAGTTGAAGGCGTTGAAGAAGCTGTAGGGCGCCAGGTTGAGCGCGCCCTGTGCGTTGCAGGTAGAGATCCAGCCAATCGGGCGCGGGCCGACGATGGCGTTGAACGGGTCGTGCGGCAGGCCGTGGCCCTTGCGGGGTTCGTAGCTGTGCAGGGTGCGTGCGGTCATGGGTTGCTGTCCTTGTTCTATGTGGTCAATTTGCTATTAAAAACATAGCTGCTTACGCTTGCTGAATGAGCGCTAGAGCCCGATTTTGCTTGAAGGTTGGCTGCGCTGGCACCGCGTGCCTCATTTGCCCTGGCGCGCCAGCCACACGCCGGCCACGGCCACCACCATGCCCACCAGTGCCATGCCCGACAGCGTTTCGCCAAACAGCGCCCAGGCGATGAGCGCGGTGGTGGGCGGGGTCAGGTAAAACAGGCTGGCCACGTTCACGGCGCTGCCCCGGCCAATCAGCAGGTTCAGCAGGCTGACTGCGCCCACCGACAGCACCAGCACCAGCCAGCCCAGGGCAAACATGAACTGGCCCGTCCACTGGATCTGCATGGTTTCAGTCAGGCTGGCGAGCACGGCCATGGCGGCCACGCAGGGCAGGTACTGGATCACCGAGCCCGAGCGCAGGTCAAACGCCGGGCAAAAGCGCTTTTGGTACAGCGTGCCGCAGGTGATGCCCACCAGCGCCACCACGGCGGGCAGCAGCATGGCTAGCAGCGCCTGGCTGGGCACGGAGGCAATTTTCTGCGCCACCACCAGCGCCACACCCGCAAACCCCAAGGCCAGACCGCACCACTGCGCAGGCCGCACCCGTTCGCCCAGCAACAGCCCGGCGGCCAGGGCCGTGAGCAACGGCTGCAGCCCCACCACCAGCGCCGTAATGCCCGAAGGCAGGCCGTGGCCAATGGCGGTGAACACCCCACCCAGGTACACGCCATGCACCAGCAGGCCCGACACCGCAATGTGCAGCCACTGCCGCGCACTGCGCGGCCAGGGCGCGCGAAACCACCGGGCCACCGCCAGCATCAGCACCGTAACGATGGCAAACCGCACCGCCAGAAAAGTCAGCGGCTCCACAAACGGCAAGCCCAGCTTGGCGCCGATGAAGCCCGTGCTCCACAGAGCCACGAACAGCAAGGGGTAGGCGGTGTCGCTCAGGCCCGGGCGGGGCGTGCTCTGCACAGCGGAAGAATTCATGGGGCGGGCCAATCAGGAAGAAGCCATGGAAACGACGATGGGGGCGGATCCGTCCCACGTGCGCGGCGCTGGGGCTTTTTGCCGCGCAGTGCGTACTCTGCCACGCCTGGGCCGCCTGCGCAGGGCTGGGGTCACGGGTGGCTCTCCTCGCGCGCCTGCCTCAATGCGGCCCAGGACCTGCTCCCCGCCGTCTTGTTGGTGGGCGGCAGGTCGCCGAAAACCCGTTGATATTGCTGCATCAGCGCAACGTTGTTCCGTTTTGCAGCAACGCCAGCGGCCCGTTTGCCGATCAGCCCCCTCGGCATGCGCAACAATGTGCGGATATCGCCCGCCATGAACGACACGCGCTCCCCGCTTTCAGAACCAGAGGTCACCTCCAGCGAATTGGAGCGCCTGCGTGCCGCAGTGCACCGGGCTGAGCAGGCCGAGCGCCTGCAGCGCGCCCTGTTTGCCATCTCAGAGCTGTCCAGCTCCGACCTGGAAATGCCCCACATGCTGCAGCAGTTGCACACCATCGTGGGCTCGCTCATGTACGCGCGCAACCTGTTCATGGCGCTGTACGACGAGGCCAGCGACAGCCTGGACTTCATCTACATGGTGGACGAAGCCACCCCGGACCAGCCCCAGAGCGGCCAGCGCATCCCCATGGCCGACTATGCGCAGGCGCTGACCTGGTACCTGGTGCGCGACGGCCTGC
>ENA-UOOA01003948-UOOA01003948.1-human-gut-metagenome-genome-assembly--contig:-P61old-NODE-3948-length-17548-cov-5.447093_pt1 | contig 17548 bp, 7 predicted proteins | sample MGYA00242467_ERZ724014 | MGnify/ENA metagenome assembly ERZ724014
AATCGGAATGACTGAGGAGTTCCAGAAACATATTTTTGAACCATTTGCACAGGAACATGCAGGAAGCCGCACAAAATTTACCGGAACAGGCCTGGGAATGTCGATTACCAAAAAACTGGTCGAAAAAATGGGTGGGACCATTGCCTTTGAAAGTAAAGAAGGTGTTGGGACGACATTTGTGATCCGGGTTCCATTCAAAATAGATCCGGATGCGGATAAACGGGAAGAACAGAAGGATGTATCAGAAAAATCTATAAAGGGACTGCATATTCTTCTGGCAGAAGATAATGAGCTGAATATGGAAATCGCTGAATTTGTGCTTCAGAATGAAGGGGCTGAGGTGACAAAAGCATGGAATGGGCAGGAAACCGTTGAACGATTCAGAAATAGTGAACCGGGTGAATTTGACGTCATTCTTATGGACATTATGATGCCGGTCATGAATGGTTATGAAGCCACGAAGATGATCCGTTCTCTGGACAGAGAGGATGCAAAGACAATACCGATCATTGCAATGACAGCAAATGCGTTCACAGAGGACAGACGGAGAGCGAAAGAAGCAGGAATGGATGAACATATCGCTAAGCCTGTTGATGTGAAATCACTGATAAAAGTAATTCGTAAATTAGTGGAAAATAATTGAAAGGGCAGTGTCAAATAAGCGGTGAAAGATAGACAGGAGGATAGAAATATGACAATGCGGACAAAAAATTCTGATTGCAGATGATGCAAAATTCAACAGGGATATATTGAAGGCGATTCCCGGAGAAACTTATAATTATCTGAAAGCTGAAAATGGAAATCAGGCAATCCGGATGATAGGAAAATGCATATCAATCGTAATGCAGAGTGCCGAAATCCGATAACGATTTTTATGCAAAATCAAAGGCATCCCTTTCCCGCATCGTCAATGCAAAAACCCCCGTAAAGAGCCAATCAAGCGTTAAGGGCCTGGCCTTCGGCACGGAAAATCCGAAGGAACTGCTGCAATTCGAAACTGGCCCCGGCGGCATTGAAATAACCGTTTCCAGAGGGGACGGCATCCAGGTCTCCCTGGAAGACGGGGAAGGCGCCATCACCTACAAGGAAACGTGCCATTTCTTCCGGGGACTGGGACTTTTCATTGAAGCGGCCCGGGAAAAGAAGGAATTCCGGATTGAGGAAACTCCCCGCTTCGAAAAAGTGGGCGTTATGCTGGACGAAATGATCCGCACCGGCATCGGCAACGAGTGCGCTCCTTATAATCTGGTGGCAGAAATCTCGCCCTGTCTGCTCAAGGCCATTCCCCAGATGGGCCGCATCTGATTTCTTCCGACACAAAATGCGCCCCACTCCTTGCGGAGCGGGGCGCATTTCCTATTTTCGGGGTTCAGCCGACCCAGGCGCCGGAGGCGTCTACGCGGTAGCCGTCGGGAGTGATCCCGTCCGACAGCATGCCGCCCCAGGAGCGGAGATAGTACCACTTGCCGGAAACCAGCTTCCAGCCCGTGACCATTTTGCCGTTGGGGTTCAGATAGTACCAAACGCCGTTGACAAACTGCCGGCCGGTGGTCATGACGTGATCGGTGCCGAAGAAGTACCAGGCGTTGTCAATGAGCCGCCAGCCCACGGCATAGGAGCCGTTTTCCGCAAAGGCCCACTGGCCGATGGCATCCCGCTGCCAAGTGCCGCTGCCGTCGGCGGCAGAGTACTGGTATCCCGCACCGCCAAAGGCGTTGGACAGCTCCCGGACCGCGCCGGAGTTGTCGGCAAAGTACCACTGGCCGTCTACCTGGAACCAGCCGGTGAGCATCCCGCCCCAGCTCCGGAGATAGTAGGTATGGCCGCCCTCCTTCAGCCAGCCGGTCGCCATTTCGCCAGTGGTCTTATCCAGGTAGTACCAGCAGCCGTCGGCGTCGTGGTGCCAGCCCTTGACCACCCGGCCGTTCTGGCCGTAGAAGAACCACTTGCCGTCCGAATCCTTGACCCAGCCGCGGCGGGACACGCCGGAGCCGGAATCGGAGCCGCCGGCAGACACGGTCACAAGGAAGGTCTCCCGGACCGACGGGTCATCCTTGGAAACGGCGATGACGGTGAGGGTGCCGGTCTCGTCTGCGCCTACAGTGAGCAGGCCGCTTTCGGAAACGGCGGTGTCTTTGGAGGAAGCGCCCTCCACCTGCCAGGTAACGTCCTGACTGACGTTTTCGCCCACGACTTCAGCGTTCAGCTGGAGGGTATCGCCGGGCTTCACGCTGGAGGTGGGAGCCGTCACCACGACTTTTTCCACAGTGGAGACCGTGGAATCGCCGGTGAGGATGAACTGAGGCCAGCCCTTGGCACTGGAGCCGTTGGAGGTATCCGAGGTGGTATAGGCCAGGGCGGATTCCTCGGGAGCCGCGGGATCATCCACGTCCTTATCGTTGAGTTGGGCCGTAACGGCGATGAGCTTTCCAGCGGCGATGTCGTCCCGGCCAAAGGCGGCCCAGGGGATGAAGATCTCCACGGTGTAGCCCTTTTCGCTCTTGGCGGATTTGTGCTGGATCAGGGTGCAGTCGATGGCGTTCAGCGCCGGATCATAGGGTAAGCCGCAGATGTAGGTAGTTTCGTCGTCATAGCGGAAGGTGAACTGTGCCGTGGTCTCGCTGGCGCTGCCGTAGGCCCCGCCTTTGCAGTCCAGATCCACGAACAGCTCCACGGAGTCGTCGTCCCAGCAGTATTCCGCGCCGGAGTTGACCACCACAACGTCGACGACGTCAAAGGCCGCATACAGGCCGGTTTTGTCCCAGAGAAGGCCGAAGGCCGCTTCGTTGTTGCAGTCGCCGTAGAAGTGCTCGGCCAGAACCTTGTCGATGCTCCAGGCGGCTTCGTCGGGCACGCCGTCCAGGACAATGCCGGAGGCTCGGCAGACGGGTTTCGGCCGTTCCTTGGAGATGGGAGTGCCGTCCAAAACGGCGGTGCCCCAGTTTGCCGAGGTTTCCTCGTCCTCGGCCCGGGCCGCGGTGATGCCGATGGACCCCTTGGCGTCGGAGACCTGAACCGTCAGGCCGATCTTCTGACCGTCCTTGGGGGCAAAGCGGTTAAGGGCCGCCCAGGGAAGGGCAATCTCCACCACGGCGGAGCCCTCGGCCCTGCCGGTCCGGACCAGAACGCCGTCCAGGGCGGCGTCGGGGTTTCCGCTGACCGTCGCGGTCTGGGAGGTCAGGTCAAAGGAGTAATGTGCGGTGTATTCATCGTAGCTTCCGCGGCGGAGGCTGCCATCCAGGAAGAGATCCAAGCGGTCCCCTTCCCCTTCCAGCACGGCGGAGAGGTAAAGGGCTGCGTCGTCCCAGAGGAAGGCAGCGTTGCCGCTGACGGCGGGTTCACCGGCGGTGCGGTTCAGGGGGTAGTGCTGCACGGCGGAATCGGACCATTCTTCCTCATTCAGCGCGCCGTCGATGGTCATGGCGTTGCCGGTCTTGGCAATCCACAGGCCGGGAGTCAGCGGGCTGCCCTCTGCGCCGTCCAGAAGGGCGCGGCGCTTGGCGGCCACTTCTGCGACGCTGTCGTCGTAGTTTGTGGCGCTGCGGACGGTGCTGTTCACCAGGTTTTCGGCTCCGGCTGCGTCCTTCTGCTGGTACAGGGCAAAGAGCTCATAGTCCTCTGCCGCTTCGCGGATGGCTTCCAGACGGATGGAGCTGGTGATGTCCATATTTTCCTTGTCGGGATAGATGCACCAGGAATCGCCGGGGCGCTTGACGTTCTGATCGCCCACGGTGGCGTCGTTGACGTCGAAGTCCTCCCAGACGTACCACTCCATAAGACCCCAGTGGAGGTAGCCGGTAGCGCCGTACTTATAGCACAGCCAGCCCAGCAGCTCCGATTTATAAAGTTGGGTATCGATAAAGCGGTTCATGAAGGCCTTGCTGGGCTCCTGGGCCGTATAGAGCCAGATTTTCTTACCGGCGGCAAGTTCCGCTTCGTACTGGTCCTTATAATCCTCAAAGGTGCTGGTCATGGGGACCCACACGTCCATGGCGTCCTCGAAATCGGGCATATTGTCTCCGTAGAGAGCATCGCCGGTGGTCACGCCGGGGCACAGCTCATGAACCAGCTTAGCGGCCTTCTTATAATGGGTGGGCATATTGCCGTAGGTGGGCTCGTCGCCGATGTGCTGGTGCCAGATATGGGACCAGCCCTTTTCGGTCAAGTGGCGGTTCAGCTCCGCCAGGTAAGTTCTCAGGTACTCCTCGCCGCCCTGGTCGAATTCCAGGTAGGCGTCGTAGGTGTTGGTTCCCTGACCGGCTACGATCTCCACCTTATAGCCCTGAACGCCATTGACGGAGCTCTGGGCGCAGAGATGCTCGGCGCTGATCTGCTTGATGCCGCCCTTTTCCAAGAACAACCCCACAAAGCGGTCCAGCAGCGACCAGTCGTAGGTGACGGCGCCGTCGGCGGCCACGGAGGTGCCGGGAGCGTCGGCCAGAAGGTCCGCCACGTTGACAAAGAGGGAGTTCAGCCGGTTGACCCGCATGAATTCCGCGTAGGTCTCCATAAGGCTCCACCATTCATCGCTGTAAGCGGTGATGCCGTAGGCTTTGCCGATGACATCCAGGTCGTTGCCGGTGTCCTCGAAGCACTTGACCAACTGGCCCCAGAGCTCCAGGTTAAAGGTTCCGACCTGGGGATCGGGAAGGGTCACGTTCCGGACGGTAAGGCTCACGGGGACCACAAAGTCGCCCATGGTGGTCTTTACCGTAACGGAACCGGTATAGAGCCCGGCGGCGGCGTCCCTGGGAACGGTGTAGCGGACCCAGATGGGCTGGGCGTTATCCGGCTCCACGTCGATGGAAGCGTCGTTCAGGAGCTTTTCCGGGAACCAGCCCGGGGCTTTCTGGATGGGATTGAGCAGATTGGGGTTGTTGTTCAGCAGCTTGACGTAGCCCACGTAATGGGCTTCGGCCAGACTGGACGGGAGCACCGCGTCGCCGTTTCGGAGGTCGGAGAGAATGACTTCCGAAATGGTGAAGTCGCCGTCGGCCCGCAGGACGATCTGGGCGGGCTCCGACTCGTTCCGGGCGGCTTCCAGGGCGATATCCTGGGGCGCGTCTGCGGGAGCGGCGTCGGAGCGGAGAATCTGCTGCCGCCAGTCGGCGGTCCACAGGCTGTACTCCGTTACGGGAGTTTTGGGCTTATCCAGTTCGATATAGGGCTTCTGGGGCTTGGCATAGAGCTTCTGCACCATTTCATCGTTTAATTTCCGGGCAAAGACGTGGACGTCGTCCACCGCGCCCCGGAATTTCTCGTGCTTGGGGTCCAAGGGAGCCGTTTTCACCGTGCCGCCTACGGAGAAGGAGGCCACGTCGTCAAAGACGCCCGCGCCGGTGGAAACGGTGCCCTGGACTTCGCCGTCGATATAGAGCACCGCCTGGGCCTCGTCCATGGTCACAACCACGTGATACCACTGGCCGGGCTGATATGCGCCGGAGGCGGGGTAAATCGTCTCGGAATAGGTGCCGCCGGGGCGCACGGTCCGCAGCACCAGATTGCCCCAGGAGCTGTCCAGCGTCAGGGCGAAGTCGCCGTTCCGATTCTGCAGGCCCGCAATATAGGCGAAACTGCCGTTGCTTTCATCCGCTCGGATCCACAGGCTGATGGTCGCCGCATCCGCCTGTCGGATGGCAGAGGTCAGCCCGGCCATGGAGCCGCCGGTTAGGGCAATCTTACCGGTGCCGTCAAAGGCAACGGCCTTGCCCTCCTCGCCGTCCTTATCGGCGGTCATGGCAATGGAATTGTCGGCGTCGGCATGATAGCCGTTGCCGCTCTGGTCCATAACGGCGGTAGTTTCCTGAGCAGGCTCCGAACCGCCGCCGGAAACCGTTTCCAACGGATTTGCAGACGCATCGCAGAAAATCAGCGGTGCTGCGGAAATGCTTTCCCCGGAGGCCAGAGCCGCCGCATCCTCCGCGGAAAGAGCACGGTTGTACAGCCGGAAGCTGCCCAATCCGCCTGTGTATGCGGTATACTGGTCAGCGGAGCCGCCCAGCTGGATGCTGCCCAGCTGCTCCAGAGTCTCCGCAAGAGAGATTTCGTAGGTGCGCTGCTTCACACCGTCGATGTAGTAGGTGATTCCCTCTCCGTTGTAGACCATGGTCAGCTGATACCCGGTCCCGGGAACGTAGTGATCGTTGTCCGCATCGGCGGGATAGACGTCAAAGTACTTTGCCTGGCCCACGCCGATCAGATCGCTCCAGCCGGTAGCATAGGTGAACAACGCCTTGTTGTCCTCCGTAAGCAGACCGCCGATGAAGCCCGTATGGGAGATGGTATCGGAAGTGGGAATCACATCCAAGGTCATGGTCATGGCATCGGCGCTGACCAGGGCGTTCCGGACCGCTTCCAGACTCTCGCCGGTGAGAGAAGCGGCGCTGCCTTCCATAAATTGCAGCCTGCCGTCTTCATAAGAAACATTTTCCGTCTCCAACGAATAGCCGTTCCCGCTGGAATCCTTCAGGATTGTGGTTTCCTCGCCGGTCTCCCCGGCGCCGCCGGAGTTCTGAAGCGCTTCCCGGTTCATGGGATACCGGACCACGGGCTTCGTCTCCACGGCGTCCTCGTTTCCCGCAGTCAGGGCCTTGACCTCCGAATCGGACAGGGCCTTGGAGTAGACCCGAAGGTCGCTGACAGAACCGATGAAGTCCGTGGTTTTGTGGGGATAGCCGTCGCTGGCCTCCGCACCGGCCACCGGCTCCTTGCCGACGTTCAGGTGGGCAACGTCCCGGATGGGCGCAGTCGCCGTGCCGTAATCCGCCGTAGGAGTATCGTCCACATACAGAGCCATCTTTCCGGTGCTGCCGTCATAAACGCCGGTCAGATGGTACCATTTGCCCGCTTCGATGGCAGCGGATTCCGCCCAGGCCTCATTGGTGTTGTCGGAACCGGCCACATGGAAGACAAAGCAGCTCCAGCTGGCCTCGAAGGCGGCAATGTACCGGCCGTTTTCATCGGTAAGGCCGGCAATAAAGACGAAGGGATCGCCCTGAAATTGGGCCTTTTCATCCAGCCTGACCCAGCAGCTGAGGGTCAGCTCATCGGTCAGGGCATTGCTGAGGATATTGGCCTGCTCTACGGTAACGGCTGCGCTGCTCTCCGCCGTAAAGGCCAGGGAGCCGCCCTCCGCCCCGTCGGGGCCATCGGACAGCAGCACGTTGGAAATGGCAGCGTCCAGACCCAGATTGCCCACGTCCTTCATGCTGTCGCCGTCCACCGGCACCTTGCGGATCACGGTGTTTTTGTCCATGCTGTAGTACAGGCCCGCATTGATGCGGCGGTCGTTTACCTTGCCGGTGTAGGCCGTCATGCCCTGTTCCGCATCATACTGGGAGAGGAACGCATAGCCCGTCTTGTTGCCGTTGGGGCCGCTGTCTCCAGAGGTCCAAAACAGACCGCCGCCCATGGATTCCAGGCCGTAGGCGGTGCTATAGTTCCACCGGCTCAAAACCGTGGTCAGGTCCCCATCCACTTCAAAGAGGCATTCCTGGGCATGGTAGCTTTTTTCCGCGCCGTAGGTGCTCATCCAGTAATGGCCGGTGTCCCAATCATAGGTCAGATTCTGGACGCCAAAGGGACTGCTTCCGATTTCCATAACATAACAGGTCTCATAGGTGTAATTGCCGTCCAGCGAGTGCTGAACGATGACCTGATGGGTATTTTTTTCATCATCCTGAATCCCGGCGGCAATCATCAGCTTCGGCTCCCCGTTGGGGTCCAAGCCCACGGTAACGCCGTCCAGCCCATTGATGCCATAGGGGTTGGCTGTGGGATCCCCGACGGAATCATACCAGCGCTGGAACTCGGGAAGATCTACCTTTTCCAAAAGATTCAAATCGGTGTCAAAAACCATCAGATAAAAGCCGGTCCAGTCGTTCCAGGCATGGCCGGGAAGAGGAGCCCCTAACATAGTGCCATAAATTTTTCCGTTGTAGCAGGCCACATCTCCCAGATGGCCGTCGGAAAGCCCCACCTGGCCAAGCTTGCTGCCCTCCAGATCAGTTTTGACCAGTGTTTCGGTAAAGGACCAGTACATCCTGTCGCTTTCCTTATCCACGGCAAAACCCTGAAGATGCAAGGGCTGCCCGGTAACGGAAAGGGTGGTTTTGACCGGAACGAAGTTCGGTTCCTTGGCGGAAACCGCCATGGGCGTCCATGACGAAAGGGCTAAAACGCCGCTGAGCATAGCGGCCAGCCACTTCCGCACCCTGTGTTTTTTCATAGTGTTCTTCCTTTCCCTGATTTTTTGCCGGTGATTTGCTGCGTTCCCCCCTTCCTCTTTTCGGATGGCAGAAGGCTCTGCATTTCTTGCTATTATCAGCATAGCACAGCCTGCTCAAACCCTCAATCGCTGAAATTTAGGTTTTGGTTGTCGGTTTTTTATCTTTCTTTCACAAAAAGCAGATTGTTTTTATTGGAAAATGCGGCAGTTTGCTGCTTTTCGGACAAAGGAAAAGCGCCGGAAAAACTCCGGCGCTTCGGAATTTCAATTCCGGTTTTTGACCTCCCTGGAGTATTGCAGCGGCGATTTTCCCATGATTCTCCGAAAGACCTTATTGAAGTGGCAATAATCCCCATACCCCACCTTTTCGCAGATTTCACTCACCGAAAAATCGGAGTTCCGGATTAAGGCGCAGGCCTGCTCAATGCGGAGGGTGCTGATATATTCCAGCATGGTGTGGCCGGTCTCCCGCTTAAAGACCTGACAGAGGTAACTCATGTTGACGAAGAATCGGTCGGCGATGGACTGGATGTTCAGATCCTTCCAGAAATTCCCGTTGAGATAGGTCACAACCGCCCGGATGGTCTCATTTCTCACGGTCTTTTCCTCGACCCGGATGCTTTTCTGCACCCCGGCGATAAAGCGCAGGCACTGACGGCAAAGCTCCCGGCACATTTCCCCGGCGTCCCGGAACCGCCGGACCAGGCTTTCGCAGCCGGAGAAGTACCCGTCCTCGGCGTCCCCCTCCCGGGAGAGGAAGTAGTTCACGGCGTTGCAGCAGAGCAGCGCCTCCTCGATGCCGGACCCCCCGGAGGAAAACAGCGCCTCCAGCCGATGGAACAGGGGTTCCACCGCGGCGGCGTCCCGGTGGGACAGGGCCTTTTCCAGTTCCCCCAGGACCTCCCGACAGGAGTTCCCCGCCGGGCTGGCCGGGAAGTACCCTTGGCGGCCTGTGGTGAAGAAGGTATAGGCGGCGCTCCGGGCGGCCCGCATGGCCCGGTTCAGCTCCTCCACGGTCCCGGCCAGGGTTCCGCCGCCGATGCTCAGTCGCTTTTCCCCAGGGGAGCGGTCCCAGGCCGTCAGAGTGCCTTCCCCGGCCCGGCGGGAGCCCTCGGGAATCAGAATCAGCTGCTCCCGGGTCCCCGTCCGGATCACGTGGGCGGGAATGTCCCCCAAGGGCGGGTCCCCGCCCACGGCAGCCAGGACCCAGTAGGCCCCGCTCTCCGGAAAATAGCCGTCCAGACGATTCCTGCGGCTTTCGGGGTCGGCCAGAGCCTCCAGAAGCTCTGCTCCCGGATCCCGGCGGTCCCGGAGGGATTTGGCCGCCCGGGAGACCGCCTGCTGAAGCTCCTCGTCCTGCAGGGGCTTCAGGCAGTAGGACACGGCGCCGCATTCCATGGCGGCCCGGGCGTACTCGAATTCCGCATGGCCGCTGACGATGACGAACCGGGTCTCCGGGAACCGGCTCCCGCAGGCCCGGAGCAGATCGATGCCGGTCATTCCCGGCATGAGGATGTCGGTGACGACGATATCCGGCCGCCGCTCCTCGATGAACCGGAGGGCCTCCCGTCCGTTGCCGGCCACGGCCTCCACCGGGAACTGGTCCCGGACCTCCTCCAGGGCCGCCCGGATATTGGCCGCCACCAAGGGTTCGTCGTCTACGATCAAAACACGGTACACAAAAAGTCCTCCTCAGTTCATGTCAAAGGGCCCCTGGAAGGTCACGGTCTCCTTCCAGACGTTGCCGAATTCCTCCGCCCGCATCCGCAGCGTCACCACCGTGCCCTGACCGGGACTGCTGTCGATGGTGACGCCGTACTCCTCGCCGTAGGTCAGGCGGATGCGGTTGTTGACGTTGACCACGCCGATCCCCGCCCGGTAGCCAACGATGTCCTTATCCCGTTCCAGCTGCGCTCCGGCCAGCTTCCGCTGCATCCGTTCCAGCTTTTCCGGATCCATTCCGCCGCCGTTGTCCCGGACCCGGAGGATCAGGCTGTCTCCAACCCGCTCGCTTTCCACCACCAGACGGCCGTCCCGGTCCAGAACCTCCACTCCATGGATGATGGCGTTTTCCACCAGAGGCTGCAGAATCATTTTGGGCACGGAAAGCTCCCGGGTCTCCTCAGAAATATCGTAACAAACGGCAAACCGTTCGCCGAAGCGGGTCTTCTGGATGCGGACATACCGTTCCACCGCATCCAGCTCGTCCCGAAGGGGCACCCGCTCCCCCGGCCGGATGCTGTAGCGGAACAGCAGGGAAAGGTCGTTGGCCATGCTCCGGATCTCCGTTTCCCCATGAAGAGCAGCCAGCCCCTTGATGGAGTCAAAGGTGTTGCAGAGAAAGTGAGGGTTAATCTGACTCTGGAGAAAGCTCAGCTCCGCCTGCTTCCGTTCCAGCTCCGCTCCCAGGATATCCTTGTCCTTCCGGATAACGGTCTGGGTCAGATTCTGAATGGTGTCCAGCATCCGGTTGCATTCTCCGGCCATTTCCCGGGCCTCCCGGCAGCCGTCCAGCCGGATGCGGCGGTTCAATTTGGAAAGGTCCCGGGAAGCCGCCACCCGTCCCATAAAAGCGCTGAGACTCCGGATGGGATTGATTACGCCCCGAACGGTCCAGTACACCGGAAAAGACAGCAGCAGCACCGACGCCGCCAGAAGCATCAGCGCCAGATCCCGGGCGCTTCCCGCCTGAGCCAGAACCTCCTTTTCTGAAACCAGAGCCACCAGCTTTCCGGCAAACACATCGACATTCCGGACATAAGCCATATACCACTCTCCGTTCATCCTTGTCCTGCAGGAAGTCTGTCCGCTTTGGGCCAGCACCCGGATGGCCTCATCGTCCTCCACCTGACCGCTGCGGGAGAAAATCCGCCCGCTTTTGTCCAGAACGAAAAGCTGCGTCGGCGTTGATTGTCCAAGGGCCGCTTCGGAAAGTCCGATGCCCTCAGGCTGGATTACCAGGGCCACTGCGCCGATGTTGTAAAGGGACTGGTGGGGATTGATGGAGTAGATGCGTGTGGAAACAATCACACCCTCTTTGGGGTAGTTCCCTGTGCTGAAATTGATGATTTCGGAGTAGTGATAGTTTTCCCGGGTCTCCAGACTTTCCCGGATCCGGGGGTCAGTCTCCCGGAAATTCTGCGTCAGGCCGTAGGTCTTGCCCTGATGGTCCATCACGATGATGTCGATGATATCGTCGTGGAAAATCCGGGTATTGTGAAAGAAATTGTTGACCTGATTGGTCTGCTCAATCCACCGGCTGGTATTGTCCGGGTCCGCCGTGACAAAATCCTGAATGGTTTCGCTGAAGGCAATGAAGCCCAGAAAGCGGTTGTAGGTGTCGCACTTGACGGCGATGCTCCTGCCCACCTCATCCACATAGGCCGCCGCTTCTTTATAGCTGTTTTCCCGGAGAGAGCCGGCCATCCGCCCGTAAAAGATGAGGATCACCCCGCAGAGGAGGGCCGTCAGCATCCCGGCGATGGTGAGGAGCTGAGTCTTGATCCCCGCCCGCCGGTATCCGGCAAAGAGGACCCCGTCTTCTTTCCGTTTCATACGCGCCGCCTTTCAAAAATCTGTGACAGAAGGTGAAATTTTTGGTAAAAATGTCAGCGTATCCATTATAACACAGCCTTTCCCGAATTTCCAGCCGGAAATTTGCCGGAAAGCGGAAAACTAAAAATCCGACAACTAAATGCTAAAGAATAAAAATGGCAAAAAATATCCGGACATTTTATAATAATATTGTGCAAAAGAACAGCGCGTATCGTTTCGCGGTTTTTCCGGCCGCAGGAAAGGAAGGATCACCACATGCAGACTGCGTTGACCGCATCCAGCGGAAAATCCGCCAAAACTCTGGGCTATCGGTTCCGGCAGGCCCTCTCCCGGTACAAATTTCTTTATCTGATGCTGCTGCCGGGGCTTGCATTTTTCATCGTTTTCAGCTATATTCCCATGTATGGCATTACCATCGCCTTCCGGGAGTTCAGCTACCGCAATCCCTTCGGCGGCCAGTGGGTGGGACTCAAGTATTTCAGGGAGATGATGCGGGACACCCAGTTCTGGGTCTCCTTCAAAAACACCCTGCAGATCATCTTTGAGTTCCCGGCCCCCATCATCCTAGCCCTGCTCCTGAACGAAATGCGGGGAGCCCGACTGAAGCGGGTCTACCAGACGGTATTCACCTTCCCCCACTTCCTGTCCTGGGTGGTGGGCGCAGGCATCGTTGTAAACCTCATCTCCGAATCCGGAGCCATGAACCAGATTCTCGGCGCCGTGGGGCTGCCCAAACTGTCCATCCTCACCAACCCCTCGGCCTTCCGGCCCATGCTCTACATCAGCAATCTGTGGAAAGAGGCGGGCTGGAGCGCCATCATCTACCTGGCGGCCATTACCTCCATCAACCCGGAGCTTTACGAAGCGGCCTATGTGGACGGCGCCGGGCGGTTCCAGCGGATGCTTCACATCACCCTTCCCTCCATCCGGGGAACCATCGGCGTGCTCCTCATTCTGGCCATTGCCAACATCGCCAACGCCGGATTCGACCAGATTTTCAACCTTTATAACGCCCTAGTCTACGACGTGGCGGACATTCTGGACACCTACATCTACCGGCGGACCTTTGTCTCCGGCCTGAGCTTCAGTTCCTCGGCGGCCCAGGGCATCTTCAAATCCGTTATCAACCTGATTCTCCTGGTCACCGCCAATACCCTTACGAAAAAAATCAGCGGCCAGGGAATCTACTGAGAAAGGAGGCCCCACCATGCAGGAAAAAAAGCGCACCCCCTTTGATTACATAAACGGCGTCTTTCTGCTGCTTCTGGCCATTGTCACGGCGTTCCCCCTTTATTACGTGCTCATTATCTCCGTGGGCTCCTACAAGGACATTGTCACCTCCAATATGTACCTGTTTCCCTCCTCCCTTGACCTGACGGCCTATCGATCCATTTTTGAAACCCGGCGGATCGGTTCCTCCTTCCTTGTTTCCCTGTTCGTCACCGTAGCGGGCACGGGGCTGGGGATGATCGTCTCCGTGGCCATGGCCTACTCCCTTTCCAAGAGCCATGTGCCGGGGATGAAGCTGGCCTTCGGCGTGGTGCTGCTGACCATGTTCTTCAGCGGCGGCATGATTCCCTACTACCTGACCATCAAGAGCCTAGGGCTTATCGACAAGGTGGCCGTGATGATCCTCCCCACCTGCGTCAGCGTCTTCAACGTCATCGTGCTGAAGAACAACTTCGCCCAGGTGCCCCCCTCCCTGGAGGAATCCGCCCGGATCGACGGCGCCAATGACATGACCATCCTGTTCCGCATCGTGCTGCCCACCTGCAAGCCCATTCTGGCCACCATCGTCCTGTTCTACGCCGTGGAGCGCTGGAACGAGTGGTGGCACGCCATGCTCTTCATCACCACCCCCACCAAGCAGCCCTTGCAGATCGTCCTGCGGGAGGTCCTTTTCAACTTCGACCAGATGCGCAGCACCATCGGCGCATCCCTGGCCCAGAACACCAAGCCCGTCTACAACCGTTCCGTCCAGATGGCGACGGTGACGGTGGCCACTCTTCCCATTCTCTGTGTTTACCCCTTTTTGCAGAAGTACTTTACCAAGGGCCTTATGATCGGCGCGGTAAAGGAATGATTCGGAACTTACGGCCCGGCCGTTTGTATTAGGAAACTCGATTTCAAAAAACAATGAACAAGGAGGAATTTCCCGTGAAGAAACTCAGTAAATTGCTCTGTACCGCCCTGGCAGCCGCCATGCTGGCCACTGCCGTCACCGGCTGCGGCGACGGTTCCAATCCCTCGTCCGGCACGCCTGCTTCCACCGGCGGTTCTTCCGCCAGCACCGGCGGGGATGAAAACCCCTACGCCGAGCATATGGAGATCACCATCGGCTCCTGGGACCTGGACTACGACGTGGACCCCAACGTGACCGATCCCCTGTATCAGAGCATCTTAGACAAGTTCAACATCTCCATTAAGACCATGAACACCACCTGGGACGACTACATCCAGAAAATCCAGACCTGGGCCGCCGGCGGCTCCACCCTTCCCGACCTGTTCTCCATCGATGCCGTGGGACAGCCCTTCTATACCACCTGGGTCAAGGAAGGTATCATCAAGGAGATTCCCGACGACCTCTCTGCCTATCCCAACCTGAAGGCCATCATGGACCTGGCCGACACCAGCGCCTACAAGGACCCCAACGGCCACTACTACTGCATTCCCAAGCCCAACTACGCCGACAATGTCCTCTGGGGCCTGGAAAAAGGCGTATACATCCGGAAGGACTGGCTGGAAGCCTGCGGCATTACCGCCGATCCCCAGAGCATGGACGAGTTGATCCGGGATATCCAGACGGTTATGGATAAGAACCCCGAGGGCGCCGCCAACCTCACCGGCATCACTGCCCAGAACAAAGCCCACTTCTTCAGCCTGATGCTCAATTATGCGCCTGAAGTGGCCTGCGGCATGAACTACTGGGTCAAGGACGCCGAAGACCAGTGGATCCCCGGCATCTTCACCGACCGCACCAAAACCGGTCTGCTGGAAATGAACAAGCTCTACACCACCGGCGTTATGGATAAGGACATTCCCATCCTCAAGGATACCGAAGCCATGGATAAGTTCTGCGCCGGCAAGGCTGTGGCCCTCTGCGCCGCCCCCAACCTGACCACCGCCGTTATGGACAACTTCGCCAAGATCTTCCCCGACAAGGATTTCACCGAATGTGTGGCCTACTTGAAGCCCTGGCCGGCGGAAAACGGCAAGACTTACCGTTTCTCCACCCTGACCCATTGGGCCGAAACCTACATCAGCGGCAACTGCGACGACGCCAAGCGGGATCGCATCCTGGCCTTCTATGACTATATGCTGGGAGACGGCCTTACTGCTATGCGCTACGGCGAAGAAGGCGTGGATTACAAAATGGACGGCGACACCGTGGTCATCACCCGGGAAAAGGAAGCCGACGGCAACTTCGTGAACATCCACGACCTCCATCCCCAGCTGACCAACCTGAAAAGCGTCTTCACCTGGGACGGCGACTTCGCCCTAGTGAACCCCTCCGGCAACCAGACCGCACTGGGCATGGAACGGGACTACGCCGACTGGCTCCGGTCCAACACCGACATCGTGGAGACCAACTTCCAACTGACCTACATGACCTACGAGAACCAGGATAAGACCATCTCCGACCCCTCTGACGAAATGATCAAGGTGGTCATGAGCGACGACGCCGAGAGCGCCTACGAATCCATGATCGCCACCCTGAAGGCCAACGGCTACGACGACGCCATCCAGAGCTTCAACGACGCCGCCAAGGCCATGGGCATCGAATAAGCCTTTCGTTTTCCGAAACAGGGAAGCCTTTTTCCGGGGCTTCCCTGTTTTCTGCAAAAAGTTGCGGTTTTTGGAGCTTTTGCAAGATTTTGCGGCAAATCCCGTCGATTTTCCCCAAAGAAATGCCTGCTGTTTTCTCCCTGAATCTGCTAGAATGAGGGAGTCCCTCGAAAGGAGACCTTGCCATGACCATGATGTCCTCCATGAACAATTTCAGTCGCCTGACCGAGGGCCGGTTCCTCTCCCCGGACTGCACCGTGGAAAACCCGGTCCTCCGGGAGGTGATCCGGAAAATCCCCACCGGCCAGGGTGGCTGGAGCCGCCTGCGCTTCACCTCCGCCTGCTCCCCGGAGGAACGGGAGCGGTTATTCTCCCTGGGCGTGGCCCCCTCCCAGCTGGAAGCCGAGGATTCCTACGCCATTTTTGGAGAAAAGGACGTTCTCACCGTTTGCAGTGCCAATTTCCGGGGACAGCTTTACGGCGCGTACACCCTTCTCCAGCAGTCCTACGACCATGGCGGGAAAATCCCCGGCGGCGTGATCTTCAACCTTCCCCAGTGCTCCTTCCGGGGACTGAAGGTGTACCTTCCCGCCCCGGACGCCCTGGAGGAGTTTTACCGCACCGTGGATTTCCTCCTCTACTACCGCTGCAATACCATCATCATCGAGGTGGGCGGGGCCATGGAATACCTCCGCCACCCGGAGATCAACGAAAGCTGGCTGGAATACTGCAAGGAAATGGGCCGCTACCCGGAACGGGCCCGGGAGGTCCAGGAAATGTTCGGCTGGGCCAAGAACTCCATCCACTTTGAAAACGGCGGCGGCCGCTTCCTTTCCCAGGACACCGTCCGGGAGCTGGTCCGGTACTGCAGGGACCGGGGCATGGAGGTCATCCCCGAGGTCCCCAGCCTGAGCCATGCGGACTATCTGCTCAACGCCCACCAGGAGCTGGCCGAGCGGCCCTACGACCCCTTCCCCGATGTCTACTGCCCCTCCAATCCGGAGAGCTACCGGCTGCTTTTCGACGTTCTGGACGAGGTCCTGGACGTGTTCCGGCCCGGGACCGTCCACATCGGCCACGACGAGTGCTACTCTCTGGGTATCTGTGACCGGTGCAAGGGCAAGGACCCGGCGGAGCTTTACGCCGGGGACATCACCAAAATCCACGATTATCTGGCGGCCCGGGGCGTCCGCACAATGTTCTGGTCGGAGAAGGTCCTGAACGCTGTGACCAAAAGTGGCCAGCCCTTCGGCGGCGCGGAGCAGACCTGGAGCTGCTCCCGGAACACTACCTGCCATATTGCCGCTACCCATACCGCCATTGACAGGATCCCCCGGGACTGCCGGGCCCACAACTGGTACTGGGGCGTGGTGGAGTGGGGCGACCGGGAGTTCCACCAGCGGGGCATTCCCATGACCTTCGGCAACTGGAGCCCCCTGACCATCCGTCACTGGCAGGACCGGGTGAACGCCGGGGCACAGGGCGGCGCGCCCTCCCACTGGACCACCCTGTCCGAGGAAACCCTGCAGTACGACGGCGTTTTCGTGGAGATCGTTTTCGGGGCCCACCTTCAATGGATCCCCGGCTACACCCCGGACCAATATGCCGATTTGTTGGAAGAAACCGCCCGGGAGCTTTTCCTTTATAAGAACTGGGAGGTGCTCAAAAAGCCCCACTTCTCCATTACCCACCGGACCACCCTGGACCGACCCTGGGAGTACCTTACCAGCACCCCTCTGCTCCGGGAACAGAACACCATCGGCAGCTATCTTGTGGAGTACCAAAGCGGCCGCACCCTGGATATCCCCCTGATTTACGGCCGGAACATCGGCAATCCCTTCCGCAGCTGGCAGCTCCAGGAGGACCCGGACTGGGACTGCTACCGCTGCGACTGCGCCCTTTGCTCCCTGACCCTGACCACCCTTCCCATCCGGCAGGACAACGGCGAGACCCACTACCGCATGGTGGTGGAGAACCCCT
>ENA-UOOA01003958-UOOA01003958.1-human-gut-metagenome-genome-assembly--contig:-P61old-NODE-3958-length-17515-cov-11.838832_pt1 | contig 17515 bp, 18 predicted proteins | sample MGYA00242467_ERZ724014 | MGnify/ENA metagenome assembly ERZ724014
AGGCGCAGCGTGTTCACGCTGCGCCTGCTGCTTATTTCTTTCTTATTATGTCCAGCTCTCCAGACTGCGCTGCTTCTCATAGGCCGCCGCGTCCTCCGGCGACACGGAGGATTTTGCCCGGGAGATGATGTCCAGGATCTCGCCGGTGTGCAGCGGCTCCTCCTTACCGGCCACGGAGCGGTGGACATACAGCACCTTGGCCTTGTTGATGATGGCCGCCACGTCGGCGCAGGTGTAGCCCGCCAGTGCCGCGGTAACGGCGTCCACGTCCGCGTCGTTGGGGACGTCGCCCAGATACCCCAGCACCATCTGGCGAATGGAGTCCTGATCCGGCAGCGGGATGTAGATCTTGGTGTCGAACCGCCCCGCCCGCAGCAGCGCGGGATCCAGCGACTCCGGCCGGTTGGTGGCGGCGATCACGGTGACGCCCGACAGGGATTCCATGCCGTCCATCTCCGTCAAAAGCTGGTTGATGATCCGCACGGAACCCGCGTTGGTGCTGCGCGCCTCCGCGATGGCGTCGATCTCATCGAAGAACAGGATGGAGGGCTTCGTCTCCCGGGCGTCCATGAACGCCTTGCGGAGATTCTCCTCCGATTCGCCCACGCCGCGGCCCAACAGCTCCGGCCCGTTCACCACATAGAACGCAGCCTTGCTCTCGTCCGCCGCCACCTTGGCAAAGAAGGTCTTGCCGCAGCCCGGAGGCCCGAACAGCAGAATGCCCTTGGGGGCGGATATGCCGTATTTCTTGTACTGCTCGGCGTTCTGGATGGGCAGCTCGATCTTCTCACGCAGCAGGGCCTTGACGGAGTCCATACCCTTGATGTCGTCCCAGCACAGGTGCTTGGCGGTCTTGTTGCGGTTGTCCTCCTGCGCACCGCTGGAGCGGTTGTACTTCTTGCCCCACAGCTCGTACATCTTCTGCATCTCCAGCGTATAGCTGGGCCGGGTGATGGACAGGCGCATCATCAGCTGCTCCTCGGTGACGGGCTTGAAGTCGTTCTCCCGGAACGCCGCCTCGCACAGGCCCCGGATGTCCGCGCCGGTGAAGCGCTCGCTGTTCTCCGCCAGCTTCTGACAGTCCACGCCGGTGCCCGCCTTGCCCCGCAGGTACTTCTCAAACATGACGGCCCTGGCCGCCTCGTCGGGCACGCCCACATAGATCAGCTTGTCGAACCGGCCCGGCCGCAGCGCCGCGGGGTCGATCAGCGTGGGATTGTTGGTGGTGGCCACCACCAGCACATCCTGCAGATCCACATAGCCGTCCATCTGCGCCAGGAAGGTGCTGACGATGGAGGTCTCGTAGCTGCGCTCCGCCTTGGAGCGATCCATCAGGAAGGACTCGATCTCGTCGAAGCAGATGATGCAGGGCGCCTTGTCCCGCGCCTGTTGGAACACGCGAACCAGATTCTTCTCCGACTCGCCCACATACATGTTCAGGAAGCTGCTGGCATTCACCACGATCAGCTTCATCTTCGTCTCGTTGGCAATGATCCGGGCCATAGTGGTCTTGCCGGTGCCCGGAGGGCCAAACAGCAGCAGGCCCTTCACCGGGGCCATGCCCGCCTTCACCAGCCGGTCGTACTCCCGCTTGTCGGTATAGGGCCGGATGATGCTCTGGATCTCCTTCTTCGTCTCCTCATAGCCCGCGATGGAGTCCCACTTGTCAAAGGTGATCTCCGCGTTGGACACGGCGTTCTTGCTGCCCTCCATAGCGGCATCCCCCGCAGACAGCTTATGTACCATCGTCTCCGAGGCAAAGGGCCGGCTGATCAGATACGCCGCGACCATCTGCAGCACAATGGCGCCCACCGGCAGCGCGTCGTCCACGGCGAACACCATAGCGGTACCGAACACCGCCGCCGTCAGCGCCGCGGCGGCGATCAGGAATTTCAGTCCGTCCGCCGCGTCAAAGGCCAGCTTCTTCCCCAGCCGCACCTTGGCGAACAGATACAGCAGCGCCGCCGCCAGCACGCCGTAAACGGTGATGACGATGATCAGCGCGGTGATGTTGCACCGGAGCAGCGCCTGATACATCTGCTTGAAGTTCAGGCTCCGCAGATACGCCTGTGCGTTGGTGTAGTACACCCGCCGGTAATGGAAGGCAAACACGCCGCCGAAGCCGCTCAGCAGCGTCAGCAGGCTATAATAAACGCCGTACAGCACGCACAGCTGCTTCGAGCCGATGCGGGACAGCAAACACAGCCCCACCAGCAGTGCGCAGAATTGCCAGCCGCTGAAGACGTTCCCCGGCAGGAAGCACAGCGGCAGCAGCATGACCCAAAAGCTCAGGACATGGTTGCACCCGCAGAAAAACAGCGTCAGCGCCGCGATGACCACCACCAGCAGCGCGTTGATGTGGGCCAGGGACAGACACAGCACCAGCGCGTTGGCGAATATGACCACGCCGGGCTTAAAGAAGAACAGTGCGCCCATGACCACCGCGATGAGCCATGCGGACATGCCATCAAACATACTGGTAGCCAGCAGCACCTTTGCGGCATAGCAGACGCCCACCGCGCCGATCAGCCGATAGACCGTGGCGTTATAGACCCGGTCCAGCTTATCGCGCAGCATCTCGATACGTTCCATCATACTCTCTCTACCTCATAATTTGTCGATTTTCGTCAAGGAACACTTTATTTATTATAGTATTCCCTGTAAAACCTGTCAACAGGATTTACGATAAACAGTGCATTTTACGCAGCGACAGAAAAAGCTCCCGGCCCTGACAGCCGGGGGCTTTCGATATTCACGATTTCAGCTCTTTCCGCGGATCTCGTGGCGGCACTTGGGGCAGGTGATGACGATCTTACCCTTGCCCACCGGCACGCGGCACACAGTCTTGCAGTTGGGACAGGTGAAGTATTTGTGCTCCTTGTCCATCCGCTGCTGCCTGCCGCTGTCGAACCGCCGCTTCAGCGGCCACCACACCTTCTGCAGAAAGGCGGCGTTCTCCGCCCTGCGCCTCTCCAGATTCCGCGAGAATACCCGGAACAGCGCCCACAGCACCATCGCCGTGGTGACAAGCCCGATGATGCCGGACAGCAGGGGTACCTTCTTCACCAGCATGCTGACGATGTCCAGCAGGATGGCCGCCCAGATGATGCAAAGTCCCAACTGGTCGGCGCCGTTGCGGCCATACATAAACCGGCTCAGTCCGTTGCGCAGACGCTGAAAGAAACTCATAACTCCGCCTCGATTTCCTTGAGTATACTAATCCAAAAAAGCATTTTAACGGAAAACGCCAGAAAGGTAAAGGGTGCATCTGGAAAATTAACAGATTGGTCAAAATTTTGTCCATATTGGCAAGGCAAACGGGAACTCTTTATTGCAATCCAACGGGGAAATTGCTATAATAAATCAGTTAGAAGCACACTGGGAGCCGGCGGGTCACCCCACCGGCCCCCTATCTGAAAAGCGGCGGAGCGCCCAACGGGGAACTTCGCGCCGCTTACTGCATCATATGCCGCGCCGCCGGAACCGGTGCGGCGAAAGGAGCGCCTCCATGATCAAGATCGCACCCTCTATCCTGTCGGCGGATTTCGCCAACCTCCAGCGTGATATCGAACGCATCTCCACCGCCGATTACGTCCATGTGGACGTGATGGACGGCCTGTTCGTCCCCAATATCTCCATCGGCATCCCCGTGGTGAAGTCCATCCGCCCCACCACCACCCTGCCTCTGGACGTTCACCTGATGATCGACCGCCCCGTGCGGTACGTCGAGCAGTTCTGTGACGCCGGCGGCGACATCATCACCTGCCATGTGGAGGCGGACACTGAGGAGAACATCCACGAGGCCTTGCGGCTTATCCACGCCAAGGGCAAGAAGGCCGGCGTGGTGGTGAAGCCCAAGACCCCTGCCAGCGCCGTGCTGCCCTTTATCAGTGAGTGTGACATCATCCTGGTGATGACGGTGGAGCCAGGCTTCGGCGGCCAGAAGTTCATGGCCGACATGATGCCCAAGGTGCAGGCCATCCGCGGCTATATCGACGCCATGAACCCCGCGTGTGAGCTGGAGGTAGACGGCGGCGTAGACGCCAACACCTGCCATCAGTGCATCCATGCCGGAGCCAACGTCCTGGTGGCCGGCAGCGCCGTCTATAAGGCGGCGGATATCCCCCAGCGCATCAAAGAACTGAGAGGTTGAACCCATGGAATACTTTCCCGCGCCCCTTGAAAAGCTGGTGGAGCAGTTTGCCCGCCTGCCCGGCATCGGCGGCAAATCCGCCCAGCGCCTGGCCTTCCATGTGCTGAACCTGCCCATGGAGGAGGCGGAGGACTTCGCCCGCGCCATTGTCGAGGCCAAGCGGGGCGTGACGCTGTGTCCCGTGTGCCGCAACCTGACGGCGGGTGGTCTGTGCCCCATCTGCGCCGACCCCAAGCGGGACGAGACGGTCATCTGCGTGGTGGCCGATCCCCGCGACGTACTGGCCATCGAGCGCAGCCGCGAGTTCAACGGCCATTATCATGTACTCCACGGCGTGCTGTCCCCCATGAACCATGTGGGCCCGGACGATCTCCAGATCAAGTCCCTGCTGGACCGGGTGGCCCAGGGCGGCGTCAGCGAGGTCATCATGGCCACCAACCCCGATACCGAGGGGGAGGCCACCGCCCTGTACATCGCCCGGCTGCTGAAGCCCTTCGGCGTCCGCGTGACCCGCCTGGCCTACGGCATCCCCGTGGGCGGCCATCTGGAATTCGCCGACGACGCCACGCTGATGCGTGCCCTGGAAGGGCGGCGTGAGCTATGAAAAAGCTGACCTGCCTGCTGCTGGCCTGCCTGACGGCCCTGTCCCTGACGGCCTGCGGCGCGCCCAAGACCGAGACGCTGGACATCTTCGCCATGGATACTTACATGTCCCTGGTGGCCATCGGCGACGGCGGCGCGGCGGTGCTGCAAAGCTGCTCCAATGAGATCAACGCCCTGGAGCAGAAGCTGAGCCGCACCATCGACACCAGCGACGTGGCGCAGCTGAACGCCAACGGTACCGCCCAGCTCAGCGATGACACGGCAGAGCTGCTGCGTGCCGCGCTGCAATACAGTGAGGTGACGGGCGGCGCCTTCGACGTGACCATCGCGCCCCTGGTGGAGCTGTGGGGCATCACCACCGACAGTCCCCGCGTCCCCGCACAGGATGAGATCGACGCCCTGCTGCCGCTGGTGGGCAGCGGCCATGTCCGGCTGGACGGTACCGCCGCCGCGCTGGACGAGGGCTGCGCCATCGACCTGGGCGGCATCGGCAAGGGCTACGCCTCCGATAAGGCGGCAGAGCTGTTCGCCCAAAGCGAACTCTCCGGCGGCTTCGTCAGCCTGGGCGGCAATGTCTACGTCCACGGCACCACTGCCGAGGGCAAGCCCTGGAACGTGGCCATCCAGGACCCGCGGAATACGGAAGCTTACGCCTGTACCCTGCGCCTGTCGGACGCCTTTGTGGTGACCTCCGGCGGCTATCAGCGCTATTTCACCGGGCCGGACGGCACGGTGTACCAGCATATCATCGACCCCGCCACCGGCTATCCGGCGGACAGCGGACTTTTAAGCGTCTCCATCGCCACCCGCCGGGATGACGGCGGCACCGGCACCATGGCCGACGCCTATTCCACCGCCCTGTACGTCATGGGCGAGGCCGCCGCCGTGGACTTCTGGCGGCAGCATGGCACCTTCGATATGGTGCTGGTGACGGCGGACGGTCGGGTGTTGTATACGCCCGGCCTGGCGGATTGCTTCAACGAGACGGAGGGCAGCGGCTATGACTACCAACTCCTCGCGGCCTGAACTGAAATTCAACCGCTATGACGCCGTCGTGGCGGTCATCGTGGCACTGCTGGCGGTGGCCGTGGCGCTGTGGTTCTACCTGCCCAAGGCCCAGTCGGGGGATGTGACGGTGGTCATCTCCACCGGCGGCCGGGAGACACAGCGTGCCGCCCTGAAGGACTTTGCGGGAACCACCGTCTCCCACAACGGCTATACGCTGGTCGTATCCGCCGACGGGGACAGCGTGTGGGTATCGGACAGCGACTGTCCCACCCAGGACTGCGTCCATACCGGCCACATCCGCCGGGCGGGACAGTCCATCGTCTGTCTCCCCGCCCAGGTGGTGATCCATCTGGAGGGCGCGGCTTCCGCCGACGGCCCTGACGTGATCGTGGGGTGACGGCCATGAAGAAGATGCAATGGACAACGAAGAATATCGCCCTGTGCGCCGTGCTGACGGCGCTGGCATTGGGCCTCAGCACGCTGGAGAATCTGTTTCCCGTGTCGCTGGTGGTGCCGCTGCCGGGCGTGAAGCTGGGCCTTGCCAATATCGTCACGGTGTTCGCCCTGTATGAGCTGGGGGCGGCCCCGGCGCTGGTGATCCTGCTGGCCCGGTGCGGTCTGGGCAGCCTCTTTGCCGGAAATGTGTCGGCGCTGCTGTTCTCCCTGCTGGGCGGGCTCACCGCCATGCTGGTGATGATCGGCCTGAAGCATTGCCGCCGTCTCAGCATTTACGGCGTGTCCATCGGCGGCGCGGCGGCCCATAATCTGGGCCAGATGGCGGCGGCGGTCATCACCCTGGGCAACACCATGGTGCTGGGCTACCTGCCGTTCCTGCTGGCGGTGTCGCTGGTGACGGGAACGCTGACAGGCTTCGTCTCGGCGCTCCTGTTCCGGGCCATGGCCCATGTAAAACTCTCGAAATAGCGTAGGGGCGGGGCTCTGTCCCGCCCGCGAAAACTTCCCTTTCAGGAGGTAACAGAATGGATCAGAAGGATAAGATCATCCTGCAGCAACTGGATGTGATCCGCTCCATGACGGAAAACGGCATCAAGCGGATGAACAGCGACTTCTGGGGCGCCCCTGCCGCACCCCAGACTCCTTCCGCGCCCAAAGCGCCCTCCGGCAGAGAGAGCGAAAAGAAGGCCGCCGTATCCACCGGCCAGAAGGAGGCGGAGCCCAAGGAGGAGCTGCCGCCGCCGGAGAAGATGGAGGATCTGCTCTCGGAGCTGGACAGCTACATCGGCCTTGACGTGGTAAAGGACGAGGTGCACAGCCTCATCAACATGGTGCAGGTCTATAAGCTCCGCCGTGAGCATGATCTGCCCACCACCGATATGTCCCTTCATATGGTGTTCACCGGCAACCCCGGCACCGGCAAGACCATGATGGCCCGTATGATGGCCCGGATCTACCGCTCCCTGGGCATTTTGAGCAAGGGTCAGCTGGTGGAGGTGGACCGCAGCGGCCTGGTGGCGGGCTATGTGGGCCAGACGGCCATCAAGACCCAGAAGGCCATCGAAAAGGCCATGGGCGGCGTGCTGTTCATCGACGAGGCCTATGCCCTCAACGGCAAGTCAGAGAACGACTTCGGCCAGGAGGCCATCGACACGCTGCTGAAGGCCATGGAGGACCACCGGGACGACCTGGTGGTGATCGTGGCGGGCTATACCGACCTGATGGAGAAGTTCATCCACTCCAATCCCGGCCTGGAGAGCCGCTTCAACCGCTTTTTGCTGTTCCCCGACTACACGGTGGACGAGATGATGGCCATCTTCAAAATGCGCTGCGGCAAGGGTTATGTGCTGACCGAGGAGGCCGAGCCGCTGGTGCGGGACTATATCGCCGAGGAGAGCGCCGCCGGAGACAGCTTCGGCAATGCCCGCGGCGTGCGGAATATCTTCGAGCATATCCTGGTGGCCCAGAACAACCGCCTGGCCAAAATGGAAAATGTCACCCGGGACAACCTGATGGCCCTGACGGCGGACGATGTGCTTCACGCAAGAGGAAAGATCGACGAATAACCCCTTTTTATTGGTACAATAACCCCCTTTATAAGGTACAATAACCGGCTTTATCGGTACAATAAACGGTCTTAAAGTATGCAAAAAAGAGCACCCTGTGCGGGTGCTCTTTTTGTATGCATTTGCATTCAGTCACCCACGCCGGTGTGGATGACCTTGCCCATGTTCCAGAGCTGTGCCACCCGCTGGGCGGCGGCCAGCCGCTCCTCCGGGGTGTGATAGCTGGCGTGGGCGGTCTCCGCGCCGCAGTCCATGCAGCAGACGGAAACGCACCAGCCCTGCTCATCCTGCATGGCGCCCGTGCCCCGGCAGACGGGGCAGTCCTCCAGCTCGATTTCAAAGATCGGATCCATAGAAGTTATCTCCTTATTTTCGGTATCAGATTCGTTCAAAGGCCACACGGGGCGTGCCGTCGGCCACATGGATGACGCCGCAGTAGGTGAAGCCCTCCCGCAGGATGCAGCGGCGCATCACCTGGTTGTCGGCGTGGGTGTCCACCCGCAGGTGGGCGATCCGCCGGGCCGCCCACTCCACGCACTCGTGCAGCACGCCCCGGTGGGTGCCGTCGCTGCCGATGCGGTGGATGGTGCCATAGGGGGTGGCGGTGTCCCGCCACGCGCCGTCGATCACGGCGTAGGTGGGGTCGTCACCCATGACCAGGGCGAAGGCACAGTAGATGCCGCCCGTGTCCTCCATCACATACAGGTCACCGTTTGCGATATCCTGCCGCAGCAGCGGCTCCGAGGGGTAGCCGTTGACCCACTGCACCAGGTTGCCGTTTTGCCGCATGAAGCGGCGGGCGATTTCGTAGATCTCCAGAATACGGGGGAGATCGGTTTGCGTGGCGTGTCGGATCATGGGCTCAGTTCTTCAGACTCTGCAGCGGAGCGGGGATGCGGCCGCCGCGGGCGATGAAGTCGGCGCTGGACTCGGTGTGCACCGGCATCAGCGGCGCGCTGCCCAGCAAACCGCCCATTTCCACCACGTCGCCCACGGTCTTGCCCTCCACGGGGATGATGCGGACGGCAGTGGTCTTGCTGTTGACCATGCCCACCGCCGCCTCGTCGGCGATGATGGCGGAGATGGTCTCGGCGCTGGTGTCGCCGGGGACGCCGATCATGTCCAGGCCCACGGAGCATACGCAGGTCATGGCCTCCAGCTTGTCGATGGTCAGGGTGCCCTGCTGGGCGGCGGCGATCATGCCCTCGTCCTCCGACACGGGGATGAACGCGCCGGACAGGCCGCCCACATGGCTGCTGGCCATAACACCGCCCTTCTTCACGGCGTCGTTCAGCAGCGCCAGGGCCGCGGTGGTGCCGTGGGTGCCGCAGACGGCAAGGCCCATCTCCTCCAGAATACGGGCCACGCTGTCGCCGATGGCGGGGGTGGGGGCCAGGGACAGGTCCACGATGCCGAAGGGGGTATTCAGGCGGCGGGATGCCTCGGTGGCCACCATCTGGCCCATGCGGGTGATCTGGAAGGCGGTTTTCTTGATGGTCTCCGCTACCACGTCGAAGGGTTCGCCCTTACACTTCTGCAGGGCGTGGTACACCACGCCGGGGCCGGAGACGCCTACGTTGATGACGCTGTCGGCCTCGCCCACGCCGTGGAAGGCGCCTGCCATGAAGGGGTTGTCCTCCACGGCGTTGCAGAACACCACCAGCTTGGCGCAGCCCAGGCCGTCCTTGTCCTTGGTGAGATGGGCGGTCTCCTTGATGATGCGGCCCATGCGGGCCACGGCGTCCATGTTGATACCGGCCTTGGTGCTGCCCACGTTGACGCTGGAGCACACCAGATCAGTCTGGGCCAGAGCCTGGGGGATGGAACGCAGCAGCAGCTCGTCGCCTTTGCTGAAGCCCTTCTGCACCAGGGCGGAGTAGCCGCCCTGGAAGTCCACGCCGCAGGTCTTGCCCGCCCGGTCAAGGGTCAGGGCGAAGGGGACGTAGTCCTCCGTGTCGCAGCTGCCCGCCACCAGCGCCATGGGGGTGACGGAGATGCGCTTGTTGACGATGGGGATGCCGAATTCGCTTTCGATATCCCGGCCCGTCTGCACCAGCTTTTCCGCCCGGCGGCAGATCTTGTCGTAAATCTTGTCACAGCAGCGCTTGGGATCCTCGCTGACGCAGTCCAGCAGGGAGATGCCCATGGTGATGGTGCGGATGTCCAGGTGCTGCTTGTCGATCATGTCGATGGTGTCAAAAATGTTTTGCAGATTCAGCATGGCGCGTCCCTCTTACAGCTTGTGCATGGCGTCGAAGATGTCCTCCCGCTGGATGCGGATGGACAGGCCCCGACCCTCGCCATAGTCCTTCAGGGCGGCGCGCAGCTTGTCAAAGGGCTCCTGGCACAATGCCAGATCCACCACCATCATCATGGTGAAATAGCCCTCCATGATGGTCTGGCTGATGTCCAGGACGTTGATCCGGTAGTCGGCCAGCGTGTTGCACACACCGGCGATGATGCCCACCTGATCCTTGCCCACCACGGTCACGATTGCTTTCATATTGATATCACTCCTTTGGTGTAAGTTGCGGGGGGAAATTTCGCGCTTTCGAGCGCGAGGTACTTTTGGCCGCGTCACGCTGCGCAAGCGCAGATAGACGCTAAGGCGGCATAGCCGCCGTAGCATCCATCTTGTCTTTGAAGGTACCATCTTACGCCGGCGGGCGGACAGAGTATACGGCGGCGGGGTGAGGTCACCCCGCCCTACGAACCGGGTGCCGAACGCTTTCGTAGGGCGGCATGACCACATGCCGCCGCTCGGCAAACGTAGTGCAGGGCGTCGGGGACGCCGCCCCCTACAAAATGGTAAAAAGACCTCTTGCCAGATTTTTATTCAAGTTCATCCAGCGTCAGCTTGAAGGACGGCAGGAAATGCTCCAGGAAGTAGTCCACCTCCGGCAGCTCCATGTCGTCCAGGGCGTAGCGGGTCTGCTCTGCCGCCTGACGGAACTCGTTGTTGCCCGCCTTCACCTCCTCCAGGCATTTAATGTAGGCGCTGAGCTTATCGGCGGCCTTCACCAACTGCTGGATCTCCGGCGCGGCGGGGGACAGGGCGGCGCTGTAGGTGGGCCGCAGCTCGTCGGGCAGCATGGCCAGCAGCTTTTCCTCCGCTACCCGCTCCACCTGGCGGTAGGCGTCCCGGATGGCGGGATTATAGTACTTGATGGGGGTGGGCATGTCACCGGTGAGGATCTCCCCGGCGTCGTGGTACAGTGCCGCCACGGCCACTTGTCCCTCGTCCACATGGCCGTCAAAGAACTGGTTGCGGATCACCGCCAGGGCATGGGCCAGCACGGCGGTCATATGGCTGTGCTCCTGGATATTCTCGGTGTAGCTGTTGCGCATCAGCGCCCAGCGGTTGATGAACCGCATCCGGCTGATGTAGGCAAAGAAGTGGTGATGGTTCTCTTTCATACCAGCACCCCCAATAATGTCTCTCCATTGCATGCGGTAATGGTCACCTCCCGAACCTGATTGTGAAGCTCGCTGCCCTGCACCGCCACCGCCATATAGTTGGGGGCGTGGCCGGTGTAGAGGCCGTCCTTTTCCTGCTCGAACAAGACCGGATACGTCCTGCCGACACAGCCCTCCAGATAGGTCTGATGCATCCGGTGGGCCACCTGAGCGGCCCGCGCCGCCCGTTCTTCCTTTACCGCCGCCGTCAGTTGGAGCATGGCCGCCGCCTTGGTGCCGGGGCGGATGGAGTAGGGGAAGATGTGCATGGCGGCAAAGCCGCACTTTTCGATGAACGCCAGCGTCTGGGTGAATTCCTCCTCCGTCTCGCCGGGGAAGCCGGTGATGAGATCGGTGGTGACGGCGGGGCGGTCGAAATATTCGTTCAGCAGCTGCACCGACTGGTAGAACCGGGCGGTGTCGTATCTGCGGTTCATGCGCTTCAGGGTGGCGTCGCAGCCGGATTGCAGCGACAGGTGGAAGTGGGGGCAGAGGTTGGGGAGCTTCGCCGCACGGCGGCAGAAGTCCTCGGTGATGGTGCGGGGCTCGAGACTGCCCAGGCGCAGGCGCATGTCGCCTGCCGCGGCGCTGACGGCTTCTAAAAGGTCGATGAGGCCGGTGCCGTTTTTCAGGTCGTGGCCCCAACTGGAGATCTCGATGCCGGTCAGCACCAGCTCACGGTAGCCCTCGGCGCGGAGCTGCCGCGTCTGGGCCGCCGCCGTCTCCAGCGGCAGGGAACGTACCGGGCCCCGGGCGTAGGGGATGATGCAGTAGGTGCAGAAGTTGACGCAGCCGTCCTCCACCTTCAGCATGGCGCGGGTGCGCTCGGCCATGCCGCCGGCGGGCAGTACCTCGAACTGGCGGCGGCGCAGGGCATCGTCCAGCAGGGTGACCGGCTCCTTCTCGTGGGCGGCCTGCTCCAAGAGGTCGAGAAACGCCATCCGGTCGCCGGTGCCGGCGATCAGATCCAGGGCCAGGGTGGCGGCCTCGTCGGGGTGGGTCTGGACATAGCAGCCGCAGGCGGCCACCACGGCGTTTTCGTTGAGCTTGCGGCAGCGGCGGATCATCTGGCGGGACTTTTTGTCGCTGACGGCGGTGACGGAGCAGGTATTGACGATGTAGGCATCCGCCGCCTCCTCAAAGGGTACCAGTGTATGGCCCCGGCGGACAAGCTCCTGCTCCATGGCCTGGGTCTCATATTGGTTCACCTTGCAGCCAAGGGTGTAAATCGCAACGCGCATCTTGCACTTTCCTTTTTGATACAGTATAATTAAAAATTACAGCACTGAGAGATCGCTACTAAAATAATACCCCATTATACTTGATTCTGCCGGGTATGACAATACCCGACCGGCGAAAAATAGAGAGGAAACCGTTATGATTTATCTGGATCACGCCGCTACCACCCCTGTGCCCAAGGCTGTTGCCGATGAGATGTACCGCGTGCTGACGCAGCAGTTCGGCAATCCCTCCTCCCAGTATCCCATGGGACAGGAGGCCAAGAGGATGGTGGAGGGTTATCGGGCCGTTATCGCGGGAGCGGTGGGGTGCCAGCCCAAGGAGCTGCACTTTACCTCCTGCGGCACGGAGAGCGACAACTGGGCCATTCAGGCCGCCCTGTGGCAGAACCGCCATGTAGGCCGCCATATCATCACCACCACTGTGGAGCACAGCGCCGTGCTGGAGACCTGCCGGGCGCTGGAGCAGCAGGGCTATGAGGTGACGTATCTCAAGCCCGATAAGACCGGGCACATCACCGCCCAACAGGTGGGCGAGGCGCTGCGGGAGGATACGGCGGCGGTCAGCGTGATGCTGGTGAACAACGAGACCGGCTGCGTGTTCCCTGTGGCGGAGATCGCCGCTCTCCTGAAGGAACGCAAGAGCCGCGCATTGCTGCATACCGACGCGGTGCAGGGCTTTATGAAGGTGCCCTGCGATCCCAAGGCGCTGGGGGTGGACATGATGAGTATTTCCGCCCACAAGATCGGTGGGCCAAAGGGTATCGGCGCACTGTACGTGGGCCCCAATGTCCGCAATATCCGCCCGCTGCTCCACGGCGGCGGACAGGAGGAGGGCGCCCGCTCCGGCACCGAGGCCACGGCCCAGATCGCGGGCTTTGCCAAGGCGGCGGAGCTGCGTGCCCAGGGTCTGGCGGACAAGCTGGCCCATATGGCGGAGGTGAAGGCCTACTGCCGCGAGAAGCTGCTGTCCATCAATGGCGTGGTGGCCGTGGGACAGGGCGAAGCACCCCATATTCTGATGGTGTCGCTGGTGGGGTATCCCAGCGCCAATGTGGTGACCGATCTGGGGAGCCAGGGCATCTGCCTGTCGGCGGGCAGCGCCTGCCACCGGGGCAAGCTGAGCCATGTGGTGACGGCCCTGGGGCTGGACAAGCGCACGGCCAACGGCGTGCTGCGCGTCAGCTTCGGACCGGAGACCACCTTTGACGAGATCGACGCGCTGTATGCGGCGCTTTTGCAGCACAAAAACACACGTTTTCCTATGCTATGAGGTAAGAAATGATTCGAGAACTGAAACGTCCCCGTTCCTTTTATGAGCGGCTCTTCCGCCTGACGGCGCCCATCGCGCTGCAGAATTTGATTACCTTCTCCCTGGGCCTCATCGACACGCTGATGGTCAGCCAGCTGGGCAACAACGAGATGGCGGCGGTAAAGACCGCCAACGTGCCGGTGTTCCTGCTGATCTCCATCGTGTTCGGCGTACAGTCCGGTGTGGGCATCCTGATCAGCCAGTATTGGGGCAAGCGCGACCACCAGAACATCAGCCGCGCCATCGGCGTGGCTGCCGGTCTGGGCGTGGGCCTGGCGCTGGTCATCGCGCTGGCGCTGTTCTTCTGGCCGGTGCAGATCATGGATCTTATGAGCAACGAGCACCATCTGTCGGTGCTGGGCGCGCCGTATCTGCGGATCATCGGCTTTTCCTATGTGTTCAATATGCTGTCGTCCATCTACGTCAGCGCACAGCGCAGCGTGGAGAACTCCGGCTTCGGCATGAAGCTGTTCGGTATGTCCACGGTGCTGAATACCGGCATGAACTACCTGCTGATCTTCGGCAAGTGCGGCTTCCCCATGCTGGGGGTAGAGGGCGCGGCCATCGCCACGCTGCTTTCCCGGGTGGCGGAGTTTGCCGTGTGCCTGGTCTGCGCCCTGCGCAGCAAGGTGATCCCGCTGGATCTGAAGGCGCTGGCGCGTCCCGGCGGCGATATGCTGCGGCGTTTCGTGAAATACGCCTCCCCCGTCATGGGCAACGAGCTGATGTGGGGTTTGGGCAACAGCCTGCTGACGGTCATTCTGGGCCATACCACCGTGTCGGTGGCGTATCTGGCCGCCGACGCCGTGGCGGGCAACCTGAACCGGCTGTTCCTGGTGGTGTGCTTCGGCCTGGGCGCGGCCACCGCGGTCATGATCGGCAAGGCCATCGGCGAGGGCGCCGACCGGGAGGAGCTGATGGCGCTGGCCAAGACGCTGTCCTGGGTGACGATACTGGTGGGTGCTGTGCTGGCGGTCATCGCGCTGGCGCTGGTGCCGCTGCTGTTCCAGCCGGTGATCTTCCCGCTGTTCAAGCTGGAGGGAATGAGCGCGCATCTGGCCACCACGCTGATCGTAACAGGCTTTGCCTGCATCCCGCTCCACGCCTACTCCATCTCCGCCGTTACCGGTATCCTGCGGGCGGGCGGCGATGTGTTCTGGTCCACGGCGCTGGATCTGGCGCCCCAATGGCTGGTGGCGCTGCCGCTGACGGCGGTGCTGGGTCTGGTGCTGGACGCCGATCCCTGGTTCATCTCCCTGGCCATCCAGATGGAGAGCTTCGTCAAGTGCCCCATATGCCTGTGGCGCATCCGGTCGAAGAAGTGGATCCACGATGTGACGGTGCCGGAGGGTGAGGAACGATGAGGAGCCTTTTTCGCTGCACCGTGTGCGGCGCGCCCCTTGAACGGGAGGAAAAGCGCTATCGCTGTCCCAACGGGCACTGCTTTGACATCGCAAAGGAGGGCTATACCTATCTGCTGCCGGTAAACCAGCGGCACTCCAAGTCCCCCGGCGACGACAAGGCCATGACCGCCGCGCGGAGCGCGTTCCTCGCCAAGGGATACTATGATTTTCTGCGGGATGCCCTGTGCGACATCGCCCTGACCTATACCCGCCATGCCCCGGCGGTGCTGGACGTGGGCTGCGGCGAGGGGTACTATACCGCCGCCATCTGGAGCATCCTGGCCAACGCCGGGAAGGAGCCCCGGATGGCGGGCATCGACATCTCCAAGGACATGGCGCGGCGGGCGGCAAAGCAGGTGCGGCAGGCGGAGATCGCCGTGGCCAGCGCCTATCATCTGCCGCTGGCGGACGGGACTGTGGATCTGCTGCTGGACTGCTTTTCGCCGCTGGCCGTTGACGAGTTCCGGCGGGTGCTGAGGCCAGGCGGGCACTTTCTGTACGTCGTTCCGGCGGCGGAGCACCTGTGGGAGATGAAGCAGGTGCTGTACGACCGGCCCTATCGCAACGAGACGGGGGAGACACCCTATAAGGGCTTTCAATATGTGACCATCGCCCGTGTGCGGGACACCATCACCCTGCCCTGTCAGGCGGATATCCAGGCGCTGTTCGGCATGACGCCCTACTGCTGGAAAACGCCCCGGGCGGGGAAGGAGCGTCTGGCGGCGCTGAGATCCCTGACCACCACGGCGGCATTCGATATCCACATTTTTGAGCGCGAGTGAAAGGAGAAGGCCATGAAATGCTGCGTTTTGTTCGGTTCGCCCCGGGGCGGCCAGAGCAACACCCGTGCGCTGCTGACGGAGTTTCTGGACGAGTGGCAGGCGGCGGGCAACACCTTTGTGGTGTATTCCCTCTATGGCGAGGCCATCAGCCCCTGCATGGCCTGCCGGGGCTGCCAGTGGGACTGGGACGGCCCCAACTGCGTCATTGACGACGACATGACCGGTATCTATGAGGAGATCCTGGCCTGCGACCTGCTGCTGTTGGCCAGCCCTATCTATCTGTGGAGCTGCACCGCGCCCATGAAGGCGGCGCTGGATCGCTGCATCTACGCCCTGTGCAAGTACTACGGCGACGAGAAGGGGCCTTCCCTGTGGGAGGGCAAGGCGGTGGCGGCCATCACCACCTGCGGCTATCGGGTGGAGAAGGGGGCCGACCTGTGGGAGGAGGCCTTGCGCCGCACCTGCAAGCATGCCCATCTCCGGTGGCTGGGCCTGTACGGCGAGCGGCATCTGGGCTATCAGACCGCCTTTATGCACGAGGAGAAGGCACAGCGGGCCCGGCACTTCGCCCAGCAGGTGCTGCGGCAGATGCAGGTGAAGGCTTGAGATGGCGGCCATGACGAGACAGAGACGAAAGCGGAGAAGCATCCTGCCGGTGGCGCTGGCTGTCATGCTGGCGGCCGCCGCGGCGGCGGTGCTGCTGGTGCTGGTGTACCGCTCGTTGCGGCCGGCGGCCCAGCGGGAGGAGCCGGATCCCCACGCGGGACAGGTCTACGTCAACGACGGGGCCAATATGGTGTGGCTGACGCCCCACGACAACTTTGATGTCAGTCCCCTGCACCGGTGGCAGTTCGTGACGCTGGAGGAGCGGCCCTGGTACGCGGGCAGTGAATTCGCCGTGCGGCGGGGCATCGACCTGTCGGTGTTCCAGAAGAATGTGGACTGGGCCGCGGCGGCGGAGAACGGCGTGGAATTCGCCGTCATCCGGCTGGGCTTCCGGGGCTACGGTAAGGGCGTTTTGCAGCCGGATGATCTGTTTGACAGCCATCTGGAGGGCGCGCACGGTGCCGGGATCGACGCGGGAGTGTACTTCTTCTCCCAGGCGCTGACGGCGGAGGAGGGCCGGGAGGAGGCACAGTATGTGCTGGAGCGGCTGAACGGCCGGGCGCTGGAGCTGCCGGTGTACTTCGACTGGGAGCCGGTCAGCGCTGAGGATTCCCGCACCAACGGCTATGGCTACGCCAACCTGACGGACAGCGCCGTGGCCTTCTGTCAGGCCATCCAGGCGGCGGGCTATCAGGCGGGGGTGTACATCAACCGCCAGCAGGGGTATTACCACTATGACCTGAGCCGCCTGGCGGACTACTCCCTGTGGGTGGCGGACTACAACAGCTATCCGGACTTCTATTACCGGTTCGACATGTGGCAGTACACCGCCAGCGGGCAGGTGGAGGGCTTCGACATCCAGGTGGACGAGAATCTGCTGTTCGTGCCGAAAAACTGAAGAATGACAGAATAAGAACCCCGCCCTCCGGCATA
>ENA-UOOA01003959-UOOA01003959.1-human-gut-metagenome-genome-assembly--contig:-P61old-NODE-3959-length-17514-cov-31.387880_pt1 | contig 17514 bp, 18 predicted proteins | sample MGYA00242467_ERZ724014 | MGnify/ENA metagenome assembly ERZ724014
ATCAAATTCCGGAAGCTGTTGAGAAAGGCGAAGCATCTCCTGCTGGAATGCAGCCACGGACTGAGATACGGCTTTCAGCTGAGCGACCTGTTGCTGAATAAGGAGTTTTGAGGTTGGGGATTTTGGAAGAGAAGCAGCATTGACTGCACAGGCATAGATCGTATCCGATTTTGAGCGAGTGAAATTATATCCGTGCTTCTGACACCACTTTAAATACTTTTTAGCAAAGGCATCAGAGGAAAGGCTTGAAACACACTCACTGTGCCAGAAGTCTCCAATGAAATCGACCCATTTTTCGCACCCGTTGCTCTTTGCGGGGCTTGAAAATAGCTTGTTTGCATCTGGAAAGGTCAGGTCAAGAGATGAGATCAGATTATTCTTCAGCATAGTACGAACTGCCACGGCTTGCTGGTACTGACGATAACAATTCTTCAAAGCCAGCCGGGTATCATCTTCGGGAAGATACTGTCGTAGCCGTGTCCACTTGTCGAGCGTATAGTTGGCGATTTTAACAGCGTCTTTTCTATCCGTTTTGACACGTCTTAAACTGTTGTTGTCATAGTCATGAATCAGAACAGGATTGACTACGGAAACGAATAAGCCCGCATCGTGTAAAACGAAAGCAACTGGTTTGTGGTAATTCCCGGTGGCTTCCATGACGACACGGGTCTCTCCGTCCAAAGCTTTGAGCTTCCCAGCCAGATCGTTCAGGTTTTGGGCGGTATGTAAAACTTCAAAGGGTTCGAGTACTACTTCTCCAAAGGGGCGCATGACGCAAACCATGCTCTTTCCTTTGGAAACGTCAATGCCTACAGCGTTCATAACGGTTCCTCCATTACTTTGTATTTGCAACCGGAATCCATCTTTTACTCGTTGCCGATTCAATCTATTGGGTGACACGAACGCTCCGCTTGGCGGGTGGCTCAACCTGCTTAAAACGAATGCTACAACAAGAGAGATGGTCAACTGTCTTTAGAACGGGCGTAGAAGCCCAGAGAATGATGCGTTAGCCGATTACTCTCTTATTGTAGCTTAGGTACGAGTTGGAATGGAATATGGCTGGCTGCCATATCCGGTTCCATGTTTATTGTAATAGAAGATGATCTGACCTACAATAGAAATCTACTGGGACATGGTGATATAGAAAAAGCCGTTTCAGAGGAGAAAATAAGACAATTAAGCAGAAGTATAATGGATGTGCTCTGGTTTTCACTATGGAATAAGGCCGAATGATAAAAGTAATGCCCGTCTGGGGGAGAGGATTCGCAAATCTTCTCCCCCAGACGGGCATTTCATTCCGCAGGAATGTGAAGGTTAAAGGTTGAGTGTTTCTACCCATGCGGACAAGTCGGCCTTGCTGGAATAGGCATTAAACACTTTGCCGTGCAGCAACTTTGCACCAGTGCAGCTCGGCGCAAGTTTTTCATTGGTCTTACCCATGCCGCTGCCGCCGGAGGTGGCAAAGGGAATAATCGTTTTACCTTTCAGATTGTAGCTTTCCAGAAATGTATTGATGATGGTGGGAGCAACATACCACCAGATAGGGAAACCGACAAAGATGGTGTTATACTCGTCCATGTTATCGCGTTTGGTGGCGATGGCAGGGCGAGAGTTTAGATCGCTCATTTCGATGGTGCTGCGGGATTTCTTGTCCATCCAGTTTAGATCGGCCTTGGTATAAGGAACTTCCGGCTGAATCTCAAAAATGTCTGCACCGATGGCATCTGCCAGATTTTCAGCAACTTTTGCGGTAACACCGCTGGCAGAAAAATAGGTGACAAGTCTTTTGTTCATGGCAATGCACTCCCTCTTGATGATTTTGTATAGGATAAGTATAGCACGGTAGGGGAGCAGCATCAAGCGGTTGCCCATGATATAACATCAACGACAATGTTATATTATGGACAACTGTTCGTAAAAATTTAAGGATTTTGAGGGAGTTGTACAGCTTGATATGAGGAGCGATTTATGGTAAGATGAAAGTACAATAAGAACTTATACGCTCTTGTTGAATCTACTGCGAGGAAGTGAATGCCGATGGAAAAGCAGAACACGGTAGAAAATCAGCTTGCCCACACGATAACTCAGACGGAGTTCGATTCGGACTATGATAAGACTGCCAAAAAGCTGCTGGCGAACAAGCAGATCCTGGCGCAGATTATGAAGGGCTGCGTAGATGAATACAGGGAATGTTCCGTAGACGAAATTGCTGAAAAGTATATCGAGGGAACTCCAGAGGTTGGCACGGTTGGTGTTCACGTTGATGATACAAATAGACCTCCGAAGGCTCCCGAAATAATAACTGGAAGCAATAATGAGGATTCTACGCTGACTGAGGGAACGGTGCGTTATGATGTTCGCTTTGATGCGATTGCTCCGGCCACAGCGAATGATGTAGCACAACAGGATGTGATTCGCCTTATTATCAATGTGGAAGCACAGACTGCATTCAATCCGGGATACCCGCTGACAAAACGTGCAATCTATTATTGCAGCAGAATGATTTCTGCACAGCATGGGCCGATATTCAAAAAATCGGAGTATGGAAAAATCCGAAAAGTGTATTCTATATGGGTTTGTACAAAACCGTCTGATGAATTTCAGAATACGCTTACGAGATATTCGATTCGGCCGGAACAGTTGATTGGAAACGCTACTGAGAAATCAGAAAATTATGATCTGATGAGTGTAGTAACGATCTGTCTGGGAAAACCTGATGCAGAAAACTATACAGGTATTTTGAAGTTTCTGGATGTGCTGCTTTCTTCGTCAAGAGCAGCTACGGAGAAAAAGAAGATTCTCGAAGAAGAGTTTGGCGTTGCAATGAGCGAAGAACTGGAAAGAGAGGTGCTTATTATGTGCAATCTTAGTCAAGGTGTCAAGGCCGAAGGCAGAGAAGAAGGCCGGAGAGAGGGCATTAGTATTGGTGAGATAGGGATGCTAGTGCAGCTCGTCCGAGAGGGAGATTTGAAGCCAGAGCGCGCTGCAGAAAAAGCCAATATGACAGTCGAACAGTTTAAGAAGGTAATGGAAAACACCCCATTGCAGGCTGTATAAAGAGAAAATTATATAGAATTAGAGATAAGCCCTACAAGGCTCAAATTGGTTCACAAAACCGTTTGAAAGCCTTGTAGGGCTTATTTTTTTGCGTTTTTCAAATTTATTTGTGAAAAAAGTTGTCCAAGACTTGACATCGGGCGGCGAGGACTGTTTCCCGAAAGACATTAAACAACTAATTGTGCAGAGTGAAATTGAGTTGGCTTGAGGAACTGTGCTCATAAAAGTGAATTTGGAATCTATTTGTATGATATGGGGGATTTTGCTCGTGGCAGAGAAGAAGAAAATACTATATATGGTTGAAGCTATGGGCGGAGGTGTGTTTACATACATCGTTGATTTAGCTAATGAACTGGTTGATACCTACGACATGTACATTGCATATGCGGTGCGTAAGCAAACGCCAGCAAATTATAAGGACTACTTTGACAAGAGAATACATTTGATAGAAGTCAAAAATTTTGGACGAGCAATTAATCCAGTAAAGGATTTTGCATCACTTTTTGAAGTGAAACGGATAGCATCTGAAATCAATCCCGATGTGATTCATCTCCACAGCAGTAAGGCTGGTGTAATAGGACGTATTGCCTTTAATGGAAAAATTCCAATGTTTTATACTCCCCACGGCTACAGTTTCTTAATGGAAAACTATAAGCCGATGAAACGTGCCATGTTCAAGTTGATTGAAACGGTATGTGCAAAAAGAAAGTGCACGACTATTAGCTGCAGTGTGGGAGAGCATCAGGAAACTTTGAAACTTACCCAACATGCTACTTATGTGAACAATGGCATTAATATGGCAGAACTCAAGGAAATTGTTGATAGGACAGATAAAGTTGAACATCCTTTTACGGTTTATACATTGGGAAGAATTTGCTACCAAAAGAATCCGACAATGTTTAATGCAATAGCCGAATTACTGCCGGATGTGAAGTTTGTGTGGATTGGGGACGGTGAACTTCGAAAAGAGTTAACAAGTGAGAATATTGAAATTACAGGATGGGCTGACAGAGCTACGGCAATTAAATATGCAGTGAATGCAGATGTGTTTCTTTTGCCAAGTAGGTGGGAGGGCCTTCCGATATCGTTACTTGAATCTATGTATATGAAAAAAATATGTGTGGTGAGTAATGTCATCGGAAACCGAGACGTTATCCATAATGGCGAAAACGGTTTTGTTTGTGCGCAAGTTGAAGAATTTGCGAGAGTAATTAAGCAATGCCGCAACGGCAAAGATTCCTTGGTAGAGCAGGCATATCAAGATATCTTAGATGATTACAACACAAAAGTGATGGCTGAACAGTATAGCAATATATATAGAAATAGTGTTCTGTTATGATTGGAACTGAGGTACATAAAAATGATAATTATTAAAGCTTGGTATCACTTTATAGCACTTATTCAAAAAATTCTACTCTCTCTGCTTTATGGTGCGAAGATGAAAATTGGCAGGGGAACTACATGGCGCAGAGGTTTCTCTGTAATGAAGGATAAAGAAGCACAAATCGAGATTGGAGAAAATTGCTTCTTTAATAACGACTGCTCTATAAATTCTAATAACTTGATAAAAATCGGGGGGCACTTTTTGGTGAGAATGTGAAAATTTATGATCACAATCACCGCTTTAATCAGCATATAGAAATCAAGCAACAGGGATTCTCTAATGGAAGTGTAATTATAGGGCAACATTGCTGGATTGGTAGCAATATGATGATATTAAAAAATACAGTAATAGGTGATAACTATGTGATTGGTGCCGGAACTGTTGTTTCCGGGACGATTCCCTCAAATAGCATTGTGAAAGCGGGATACTCTCGCGGTAGAGCCAATAAAATATATTGACTAGGAACATGACGATGAAACCTTTAATAAGTGTAATTGTTCCGATTTATAATGTGGAACAATATCTCCCAAGATGCATTGATAGTATTTTGAAACAAACATATAGGGATCTGGAAATTATTTTGGTTGACGATGGAGCGACGGATCGTTGCGGAAGTATATGCGATTCCTATAAAGAAAAGGATTGCCGTGTAAAAGTAATACATAAGTCCAATGGCGGCTTGTCAGATGCAAGAAATGCAGGCCTTGATCAGATGACCGGAGAATACGTTACATGTATCGACAGCGATGATTTTGTTTCTCCTTTTTTTGTGGAGAATCTTTGGTCGGCATTGGAAGAAAATCACTGTGATATTGCTTCCAGTTGGTTTATAGAATATCACGATGGTCAGGTTGTACCAACTAGTAAAGCTGTTGATACTCAAGAAGTAGAAGTGCTTGCAAAGAATGAATATTTTGAAAGGCTTCTTTATCAGGATGGCGTTGAGGTTTCTGCATGGGGAAAACTGTATAAAAGCAGTCTCTATCAGAATGTAAGATATCCAGTTGGAAAACTGTATGAGGATATCCCTACAACATATCGATTAATTGAACAGGCAAATAAGATAGCGGTGATTCCTTATATTGATTACTATTATTTTCAGAGGGAAAACAGCATTGCGCAGGCGAAATTCTCGATAAGTAAAATGGACGCAATTTATCACATGCGGATATTTGGAAATTTTATTCAAGAAAATTATCCAGAGTTGGTGGATGCATTTAAATGTCGATATTTTAATACGGTATGTAACATTCTATTTCAAATTAATGGTTCAGCTTTCCAACAGCAAAAAATATTATTATGGAATGAGGTGAAAAAATATCGTTTCAATATATTAGAAAATAAACAAGCCAGAAAAAAAACGCGAATGGCTGCGCTTATATCTTATGGTGGACAATATTTAATGAAACGAGTATATGACTGGAACGAGAAACAACACGTGAAAGTATGACATTGGTAGGAGAGAAGTGGAGGAGAAAAAGTGGAAGAATTGGTAAGTATCATTGTTCCAGTTTATAACGTTGAAGATTATTTGACTGAATGCATAGAAAGCGCCATAAAACAAACATATCATAACTTGGAAATTATCTTAGTTGATGATGGCTCGACAGATACATCTGGTAAGATTTGTGATATGTATGCATGTAAAGATGACCGTATCAAAGTATTTCATAAGCAGAATGGTGGTTTGTCAGATGCGAGGAATACAGGAATAGAAAAGGCGACAGGAGAGTATATCTACTTTTTAGATAGTGACGATATGCTTCCAACAGGTGCAATTGAAAAGATGCTGAATGCCTGTGTCCAAGAAGATGCGGATATGGCTATTGCAGGGGTGGAAAAGTTTGTTGATGATAAATTGCCGCAGAGTAGCGAAAAAATTGAAGCAGAAAGTGATACAACGTTGGATAAAACGGAAACGATCCGAAGGATGCTGCTTCATGATGGATTTGGACATGAAGCATGTGGGAAATTATATAGAAAAGATATTTGGAAGCACGAACGATTTCCGAAAGGAAAGCTATACGAAGATTATGCAACAATCTATAAAATTACATGCGGCTGCAGCAGAGTAACAGTTTTAAAAGAAAATTTATATTGGTATCGAACTAGAGTGGGTTCAATTATGAAATCAAAATTAACTGTTAAAAATATGCAACTGCTTGACATTGCACAAGAGGTTACTAACTACTTAAAATGTGAAGTTCCTGTGGTGGAAAATGAAGCCCGTTACCTTCAAATGGTGACTTATTTGAAATTGATGAAAGGAATTCTTGACAATGGATTTTCGGCATTCCCAGAAGAGCAGGACAGAATTAAAAATTACGTTTTGTCTTGTAAGCCGCTGCTGAAAATGAGTTTTGCAAAGAAGAAGGATGTTATAAAGGTAAAAAGTTTCTTACTTAATAAGCGTTTGTTTTATATGATTTATACACTTGGAGAAAAAACGCATTTGTAAAAATGTGGAGAGAAAATTTTTATGGCTATTTATTTTGGAACATTTATTGTTTCATATCTTTTCTGTTGGTATGGTGAACGGTTAAGTAATCATAAAAAAGAAAAAAAAGCTCATGTGATGTTGGCTTTGGCTGCGCTTGTTCCATCGGTCCTTGCCGGTATTAGGGATTATACGATTGGCACAGATATAGCAACATATGGGCATTGGCTTTTTATTGCAGCTCAAAATGCAAAAAATCCAATAACATTTGCGTTGTCAAAAACCTCAATCGATTTTTTGTATTCGGTTTTTGTTTATTGCACAGCACACATATTTCAGGCAGAGCACTGGCTCTATTTCTTCACGGGTGCTTTGATTTATGGCTTTACTATTGCTGGGTTATATCGATATCGGAAAGAAATTTCAATATCAATGGCATGGCTGTGCTACTTGTTTTTGTTCTATGGAGACACATTGAATGCCATGCGGCAATGCATAGCAATAGCAATTCTTGTTTTTGCATTTTCGTATTTTCAGACAGGAAATAAACTGAGATTTACAGTTCTGGCTATTATAGCATTTTTGTTCCACAGCACCTCGATTGTCGTGATTGTATTTGTTGGGGCATATGTGCTGCTAGAAAAACGAAACACCTTAAGAATGCGGGCCGCAATTTTGGCTGTGGCCACGATTGCAATGTTCGGTTATACAAAAATTGTAAGTATTGCTGTGAATTTTGGACTACTTGATGATAAATTCATGAGATATGGAGAACAGGCGACATCCGGCTTTTCATTAAATCCTTTGCTGGTTCGATTGCCATATTTGTTTTTTGTTGTTCTGTTTTATTCTGCATTTATTGGGAAAGGAGAAAATAGAATTGAAAAATCATTTGCGGATTTTTTGATTTTGATGATTCTCATGGAAATGTTGACGGCAGAAATGCGGATAGTTAATGCAACACTTTATCGAATCAGCTTATATTTTGGAATGTATCGTTGCGTTGCTACTGGGCGGTTGCTTAAAGTTTTGAAATCGAATAATCGAATGATCGTAATGGCAGTAATCTGGATTCTTCTTATTTTAATTTGGATTTATCAGAATGTTCTGCAGGGAAATAACCAGATATATCCGTTCACATCTGAACTAATTGGGCTGTAAAAGAACGAATGAGGAAGGAGAACGTATGAATTATTTGTCGGATCAGGAAGTTAAAGAAGAACTCAAAAAAATGCTGTCATGGCTAGATGCCTTTTTGGGTGAACACGGGATAAAATATACAATTATGTCAGGAACTATGCTTGGCGCTGTGCGTCACGGTGGTTTTATACCGTGGGATGACGATATCGACATTGGCTTATTGAGAAATGACTACGAAAAATTGATTCGTGTCGCAAAAAACTTTAAAAATCCAAAATATAAATTTGAGGGCTTTGAAGTAGAAGGATTCGGCAGACCATTCCTTAAGTTTGTAAATAAAGAAATCGCAGTGGAGATTGATAATGAAGTGGACCATTATTTGTGGATCGATATTTTTCCATTTGATGGTGTACCAAATCATTTTTCTAGCTTATATCAATTCTATTTTCATAAGATAATAAGAAATATTCGGAACACAAAAAATGAGGCTGCTTTTGAAAAGGAACTTGCAAATCAATCAAGCGAAATAAAGCGATTGTATAATAGATTCCTTCACTTTATTACTAAAAAATATAGCGAGGACGATATTAATCGGATAATCATTAAACAGGCAAAAAAGAGAAAAATAGATAAGTGTGATTGTATTGAAGACATCACATGGGGAAATAAAAAGTTTCCAAAGCGGTGTGTGGAAGAAATTGTTGATTATAAGTTTGAAAACATTACTGTGAAGGGCATGAAAGACTATGATACCTACCTTAGATCAATTTACGGTGATTATATGAAACTTCCACCGAAGGAAAAGAGGGTAAATCATGGTATTAAATCATGGAGAGTAGAGGAAAATGAAAAATAAGGCAACCCTGTTGAACATGATTTCGGGCTTGATTTTGCAGCTTTTTACACTTGTAAGTGGATTCATTCTCCCTAAAATCATCCTTATATATTTTGGCTCAGAAGTAAATGGTCTAGTATCTTCACTCAATCAATTTTTGAGCTATATAACCCTTGTGGAAGGAGGTATAACTGGAGTCATTGTTGCAAATCTATATAAGCCTATCGTAGATCAGGATAATCAAAAAATCTCCTCGGTTCTTATAACAGCAGATCGATTTTATAAAAGGATTGGTGCTCTTTTTATTAGTTATTCTATTATCCTGTCAATTATATATCCATTGTATTTCAAAACGGAATTCAAGTTTGCATATGTATGCTCATTGACATTAATTCTTTCAATTACACTGCTGATTCAATATATGTTTTCATTAACACTGAAAACACTATTAAATGCAGATAAGAAAGGATATATTGTTAATTTTACGCAAACATTGATTGTAATTTTTAATGTTATATTTGCATTGATTTCTGTTTGTGTTTATCCCAGTATTCACGTATTAAAGTTGATAAGTGGTTCTCTTTTTATTTTGCAGCCAATTGTTTTTAATGGATATGTAAAAAAGAACTATAAAATTGACTGGAGTGCAGAATCAGACAATTCGCTTATAAAATCCAGATGGAATGGATTTGCAATTAATCTGGCATCATTTATACATAATAGCACAGATATTACGGTCCTTACATTTCTAGCAGATTTGAAAACGGTCTCGATTTACAGCGTTTATAGTCTTGTCAGTAGTGGGGTCAAACAGCTGATAAATGCTTGTTTATCTGGCATTGCACATACAGTAGGACAAGCATATGCTAAAAAGAATTGGAAAGAATTAAATCAAAAACTAGACATATACGAATACGTTGTTTTCATTTTGGCCTTTTTCTTCCTGACAGTGACAGCCTTACTCATCACGCCATTTGTGCACTTGTATACAAAAGGAATTACGGATACGAACTATAATCAGCCGTTATTTGGTTTTTTATTAGTCGTATCGGAAGCATTATATTTGGTTAAACTCCCACATTTGAATCTGGCTTATTCTGCAAATAAATTCAAAGAGATTACGATACCAGCCTATACTGAAGCAATATTAAATATTGCAATCTCGGTGGCACTGGTAAAAAAGTTTGGTTTGATTGGCGTAACAATTGGAACAATTGTAGGTATGACTTACCGAATGGCGTTCCATGTATACTATACAAGCAAAATTGTTCCGGGACGAGTGCAAAGCATTTTTTATAGGAAATTCTTTCTGTTTTCAGCAGGTTCTGGAGCAGGTTTTATTTTCTGCTATAAGTTACTTCCCCTCCATACTGTGACGGTTGTAAATTGGATCGTCCATGCAATTTTCTACTGCATTGTGATTGGCAGCATTTTACTCACAGTTAGTATGCTGTTTTTCCAGAACGAAATAAAATTCTTTGTAAAATATATAAAGAGGTAAAGGAAATATATGATGAATATAGCAGTGATATTTGCTGGTGGTGTCGGCAGCCGGATGCACAGCAAGGAACGACCGAAGCAGTTTCTTGAAATGTACAATAAGCCGATCATCATTCATACTTTGGAACACTTTCAAAATCATCCGAAGATTGACGCAATTGTTGTGGTGTGTATCGAAAGCTGGATTCCGTATTTGAACGAACTGCTTTACAAATTCCGAATTGAAAAAGTGAAAAAGATTGTTCCGGGCGGAGAAACAGGGCAACTGTCGATATACCACGGCCTAAAAGCAGCAAAAGAGGTGGCTAATGAGGAAAAGGCAGTGGTTTTGATTCATGATGGCGTTCGCCCGCTTATCACGGAAAAGCTGATTACAAACAATATTGAATCAGTAATGCATTATGGATCTGCTATAACTACCGCAAAAGTAAAAGAGACTATTTTGGTGGTAAATGAGGAAGATTCTTCTATCGATTATGTGCCAAGCCGTAATAATTCTCGTGTGGCTAAGGCTCCACAATCTTTTTGGCTGAATGATATTCTTTCTACGCATGAAAAGGCGCTAGAAAAGGGCGAACATAATTGGATTGATTCGTGCACAATGATGCAGAAATATGGATTCAAAATGCACTTAATTGACGGACCGAGTCAAAACATCAAGATTACAACACCGGAAGATTTTTATACGATGCGTGCAATTCTTGAAGCAAAAGAAAACGAGCAGATTTATGGATTTGAAGACTAATTGGAATGTGTTCAGCAAAAATCGTGATGCGATTTATGGAGTAGCCATTATATCGATCATAATATTTCATTTTTTTGAAGATGTGGCATCATCTAATATTTCAGGGGGGCGATTTGCAGGTGAAATTTATAATACCTTTGTTGGTAGTGTTGGTGTTGAATTTTTTATATTTTTGTCTGGTGTAGGGCTTTATTTCTCAATGACAAAGGACTCAAGGGTTCGCTATTTTTTTCAAAAGAGATTAAAGAGAATTTTGCCGACATATCTTACGGTTGCCGTTCCATATTGGATTGCAGTGGATATTGTTTGCAAACAAAGAGGATGGACAGTATTTGCAGCAGACATTTCTTTTGTTACATTTTTGCACATGGAACGAGAACTTTTTGGTATGTCTTGTTTATTGGGCTTGCGTATTTGACTTACCCGGCTGTTTATAAAGTGTTACATACAAAACATACAGAGTATTTTCAGCTTGTGGTTTTGATCATGACAGCGTTATTGATCCAATTGCTACCTAAAATCATACTACCTGAACTATATTCAAACATAGAGATTATGCTAGGAAGATTTCTCATTTTTTTTATTGGATGTTGGTGCGGGAAAAAAATCTATCAAAATGAGTTGATCAATAATAAAGAAAAAATTGGAATTTTCTTTGGCGCAGGCTTAATGCTCGGAGATTGCTTGCCAATAACGAGACGCGTTGTAAACAAGCTTGGGTATCGTATATTGATGTGCTTCTGGGGAATTTTTTTGCTGTATTGCCTTGCAGCAAATTTGAAAAAGATACCACAGAGAATCAGATGGATTTTACAAAGATTTGGAAACGCATCCTATGAATTATATTTGACCCATGTGGCAATCAGGGCCTTCATGAATTTGATAGGAATTAGAACATACTATCTGCAAAACTATATTTTGTGTGTCTTAGTAAGTCTACTTTTAACATCTATAATTATAAAACTGCAAAGGATGATGATTCGTGCAACGTGACACATTGAAAGAAGATAGCTGACGGAAAAATCAAAGTGGTGTTTGATATCCCCGAAGATAATACTTTTGGTTATGCAGCAGATACGAAGATGAAATTGAATTCAGACAAATTGCAGGCATTGGGCTGGAAACCGGAAGTTGGATTGGAAGAAGCTTATAGAAGAATGATGGGGGAATTGTAAATGAATTATGATGAAAATAAAAGGATGACATTGGAAGAAATTAAAAAAGTTGAACTTCAACTATTGATAACTTTTCATGATTTTTGTGAAAAGCATAAATTAAAATATGTCCTTGATGGAGGAACTTTACTGGGGGCTGTCCGCCATAAGGGATTTATCCCTTGGGACGATGATATTGATGTGACAATGCCTTTTCCAGATTTCTTGAAATTCGTTAAAGAGTATCGAAGTGAGTGTGATAATTCCGATAAAAAAATTTTATATGGTGATGATGGATATGGGTTTCATTTTGGGAAATTCGTGGATATGCGAACAATTGTAAAGTCGAACTTTAGAGAGGATAAGAGAATATATCCAGTTTGGGTTGATATTTTCCCTATGTATTCAATAGATGATGATGATCAGGAAGCGCTGAGAAAAGTTAATCAAGCGATGGATTATTATGAGAAGACATGGAACTTCTTGGGTAATAATTCGACAAACGTACTGAAAAAATTTTATCACAGGCTGATGAATGATTGGATGCTCAAATACTATATGGATAAAATCAATAAAATTATGTTTGAACATCCATATGGATCAACAAAGCGGATTCGATTTGCACCTGTTGTTGAAAGAACATTAGTTCCAGCAGGAAATGATCATTTTGATAATAGAATAAAAATTGAGTTTGAAGGGCACTACTTTTACGCACCTCAAAAATATGATGCATATTTGACGGAGCTGTATGGAGATTATATGAAGCTGCCTCCGGAAGATCAGCGTACGACTCATAAAATTAATGCATATTGGGTTAAATAGGATGTAGGTGATGTAGTTGTTTTAAATGCGGAACATGCAATGATTTGAGAAAAAATATTGCAACAAGAATGAATATGAAATGACTTGTTGAACACAGAAACCGTGGCATGAACGTTCCCAAATTGGAGGATTATGAAATGTACTGGTTAGATCATAACGTAGAAAATTTGGTTAGAATCTTTGACCAAAATGAAAGAAAAAATTTTCTTAGACTAGATTTGAATGAAAATCCTGGCGGCTTGCCTCGAGAGTTTGTTGAATCGGTTTTGGCAGAAGTTACCCCACAGATGGTAGCACAATACCCCGAAACACTCCACTTCACGCAGGTGCTGGCAGACTATATAGGAACAGATATCACTAACATTTGCATTACAAATGGTTCTGCGGAGGCAATTCGTTATGTGATACAGGCATTTACAGCTCCCAATGGCAGAATTGTTGGAGTTGTGCCTTCATATTTTATGTTCCAGGTTTACTCAGAAATGTATGGCAGGAATTTTGTGAAAGTTCCGTACAACGACGATTTAACTATTAGTATTGATAATATTGAACGAGAACTAACCGATGATACGCAAATGCTTATTCTTCTTAATCCTAACAATCCTATGGGGAATGTATACAGCGATGAAGAATTTGAAAGGTTGTTCAAAACCTGCCAGGAAAAGGAAATTACGCTTTTGATCGATGAAGCGTATCATTATTTTTACCCAAAGACTTTCATAAAATATGCTTTGAAGAATAGAAGAGTCCTCGTCACGAGAACATTTTCTAAGCTCTTCTCAATGGCAGGATGCCGCTTAGGTTATGTGGTAGGAAATCCTGAAGATATTAAATATGTTCAGAAATTTTGCACACCACATAATACAAATGCTTTCGCCATGCTATTTGCAGAAAAAATCATTACGACACCAGGGATGGTGGATGCTTTGATAGCTAAATTCAATGAAGGAAGAAATTATTTGTTGAGCAGCCTGGATGCAAATGGATACCGACATAAAGGAGAAGCTGGCAATTTCTTATTTATTGAGCCAAAGACTGATGCGGGACATATTGTTGAACGGATGAAAAATGAAATGAGAATTCTTATCAAAGAATATCCTAATGTTGGTGAGTTTGGAAATTGTTTGAGAGTTTCCATTGGTGAAAAGCAGTATATGGAACGATTTATGGATTCACTGCTGAAAGTAGATAGATAAGAAAGTTAGATGTGCGCGATATGACAAAAGTTATAACATACGGAACATATGACTTACTCCATTATGGACATATTCGATTGCTTGAAAGAGCAAAAAAACTTGGTGATTATTTAATTGTTGGTGTTACAGCGGATGATTTTGATAAAACCCGTGGAAAAATCAATGTACAACAGTCCTTGATGGAGCGTATTGAGGCTGTACGTGCCACCGGGCTTGCGGATAAGATCATTGTAGAAGAATATGAGGGTCAAAAAATTGATGATATTCGCAGGTACGATGTGGATATTTTCACTGTTGGATCGGATTGGATCGGGAAATTTGATTATCTAAAAGAATACTGCAGAGTAGTATATTTGGAACGCACAGAAGGTGTTTCTAGTTCGGAAATTCGTTCAGAGGAGCGAAAGGTTCGACTTGGAATCATTGGTGATTCCCATATTGCTAAAAAGTACATTCGGGAAGCACAATATGTCAATGGGCTGGAAATTACTGGTGTGTGCACGGAAAATCCGAAATATTTCGAGGAGATTCCTTTCATAACACAGAACTATGAAAGATTGCTCGAAGAAGTGGATGCAGTCTATATTGTTTCTACACCTAAGTATCATTACGATCAAATCCGAAGCGCATTGAAAAGAGGAAAGCACGTTTTATGTGAACCACCTGTTGCACTAAACGAGCAGCAAAGCAGAGCACTGTTCTCGTTGGCGGCGAAAAAGGGCTGTGTTTTAATGGATGCACTTAAAACGGCATATGCAACAGCATATTCACGATTGCTTTTGCTGGCAAAAGAGGGAAAGATTGGCGAAGTTTATTCTGTAGATGCCACATGTACCAGTCTAAGATCTATTGCAGAGGATGCGTGGGATAGTATTTGCGATTGGGGTCCTACGGCAATGCTCCCGATATTTAACATACTGGGAAATGGTTACAAAACTAAAAACATTGTTTCCCATATTGATGATGAGGGACATGATCAGTTCACAAAAATCATATTTCTTTATGATCACGCAGTTGCGTCTGCAACAGTTGCCAAGGGAGTTAAATCGGAAGGTGAGCTAATTGTTTCCGGGACGAAAGGATATATTTATGTTCCGGCACCGTGGTGGAAAACGGATTATTTTGAGATTCGATATGAAGAAGCGTCACAGAACAAACGATATTTTTATCAACTGGATGGTGAAGGCATCCGTTATGAACTTGTTGCTTTTACAAGAGCAATAGAAAGTGGACGAAATTTATCATATGTGGATAGTAACGTGTCAAATAGAATCTGTGAAGTGGTAGGAGATTTTTATGCACAAAAGGATTGTGCTATGATTTGAGCAATCGAAATATGTAGTTTGGAAGATAAAATTATGGGAAAATATTTTGGAACCGATGGCTTCCGTGGCGAAGCTGGAATTACATTAACCGCAGACCATGCCTATAAGGTGGGCCGTTTCTTGGGCTGGTACTATAATGCTCTGCGCGAGCGCAACGGTGACACCAATCCCGCTCGCATCGTCATCGGCAAGGACACCCGCCGCAGCTCTTATATGTTCGAGTACAGCTTGGTGGCAGGCCTGACGGCCTCCGGCGCAGACGCTTACCTGCTCCACGTCACCACGACCCCGTCCGTGGCTTACATCGCTCGCGTGGATGATTTTGACTGCGGCATCATGATCTCTGCCAGCCACAATCCGTATTACGACAACGGCATCAAGCTGATTGACTGCTATGGTGAGAAGATGCCGGAAGAAACGTTGCTGTTGGTTGAAGATTACATTGACGGTAAGCTTCATGTATTTGATAAGGACTGGCCAGAGCTGCCTTTTGCTCATCGTGAGCACATCGGCTGTACCGTGGACTATGTGGCGGGTCGTAACCGTTACATGGGCTACCTGATTTCTCTGGGTATTTACTCTTTCAAAGGTGTCAAGGTTGGTCTGGATTGTGCCAACGGCTCCAGCTGGAACATTGCAAAATCTGTCTTTGATGCTCTCGGTGCAGACACCTATGTTATCAACAACCAGCCCAATGGTCTGAACATCAACAACAATGCAGGCTCCACCCACATTGAGGGTCTGCAGAAGTTCGTTGTGGAAAAGGAATTGGATGTTGGTTTTGCTTATGACGGCGATGCGGATCGCTGCTTGTGCGTGGATGAAAAGGGCAATGTCGTGACCGGCGATCATATTCTGTATATCTATGGCTGCTACATGAAAGAGCGCGGCAAGCTTCTGACCAACACTGTGGTCACGACTGTTATGTCCAACTTTGGTCTGTACAAGGCTTTTGATGAGCAGGGCATTGGCTACGTAAAGACTGCTGTGGGCGACAAGTACGTCTACGAATACATGGCTAAGAACGGCTGCCGTATCGGTGGCGAGCAGAGCGGACATATCATTTTCTCCAAGTATGCAAGCACCGGTGACGGTATTCTGACCAGTCTGAAGATGATGGAAGTCATGCTTGCCAAGAAGAAGCCGATGAGCGAATTGGCGGCACCGCTGAAAATTTATCCGCAGGTGCTGGAGAATGTTCGCGTAACGGATAAGAAGGCTGCACAGAATGACCCTGCCGTGCAGGAAGCAGTGTCCAATGTGGCCGAAGTGCTGGGCGATACTGGCCGTATCCTCGTCCGTGAGTCTGGCACCGAGCCGGTCGTGCGTGTGATGGTAGAAGCACCTGACCACGACACTTGTCAGAAATATGTTTCCGAAGTTGTCGATGTGATTCGTGATAGAGGATATAGCCTGTAAATTGAAAGGCTAGCTACTAGAGTGAACCATCATCAGGAAAATAATTGAAATAGCGTGAGTGTATATAAAACGGTAAGGTTCGATTTTGAGCTTTACCGTTTTTCTTTTTATCCAAAATTGTGAAATTTTCAAAACTGTATTCCAAAACGGCCCTATAGATTCATATTGGTGTAAGGAGTAAGAAGAAGTTCAAATAAAATTTGAAAATCTGGTTGCCAAACGCCTGTTTTAGAATGCTATAGGTGTAGGAAGTTATTTGAGAAAGTGAAGAAATTCTGAATTTTTCGGAAAGCTAGTTTAAAAACACCCCTTAAAGTTTGTATAAGGCATAGGAAGTGTTTTCAAAAGTAAGCCAATTCACTACGGTATCACTGATGAAATTCCCCGATTCCTTACAAAGTTACATCGCACCTTGAAAATCGCATGAGCCACCCCAGCAGGATATCTCCGGTACTGAATGTGCATTCTGCGCGTCTTACCAGAAAAAACGTCGGAGAGAA
>ENA-UOOA01003961-UOOA01003961.1-human-gut-metagenome-genome-assembly--contig:-P61old-NODE-3961-length-17511-cov-4.076650_pt1 | contig 17511 bp, 18 predicted proteins | sample MGYA00242467_ERZ724014 | MGnify/ENA metagenome assembly ERZ724014
AGGGCAGGGTGGCATCCTACGGGCAGATCGCAGCGCTCATCGGCCGCGAGAAAAATTCGCGCCTTGTCGGAAAAGTGCTGAGTCGGGCGGAGATTTACGGCGATTATCCGTGCCATCGTGTCGTGAATCACGCAGGGCGGCTCGCACCGAACTTTGCAAGTCAGGAAAAGCTTCTTTCCCGAGAGGGTGTGCCGCTCAAGCCGAACGGCTGCGTCGATATGAAAAAGTACAAATGGGACGTGTAGTAGTGCTGCGCTCCCCGAAATTCCCGTAAATAAAAAAGTGCCGCTGCAACCAAGTGTAGCAGCACATTTTTTATTCTCCGAATACCGACGCGTATATATCGTTCTGCTCCGGCAGATGCGTGACGTATCCGACGGGGATCTTGTTTTCGGTAGCTTCGATGATCGCCTTGGCGCCGCTCTCGCCGAATGCGCCGCACAGCTCAATACAGCCGATTCCGCTGTCTGCAAGCTCGCGAGCGCATATCACCGCTTCAGCTATGTCGGAAACCCCGATCATAACAGCTTTGCCGTTGGCGGTCTTGGCTCTCTTTGTTCCGCTTCCGAAATCCCCCATGATGATGTATGCGAATCGCATGGCGTTACAGCGCCTGATCGAGCAGAGCCGCAACATCCTCTTTCGGCTGATAGCCGACTGACTTTGCCGCGACCTCGCCGCCCTTCATCACTACAAGCATCGGTATGCTTGCGACTCTGAATTCTGCGGCAAGCTCGATTTCCTTGTCAACATTGACCTTGCCGACCTTTGCTCTGCCGTCGTAATCCTCGGCGATCTCGGCTACAACAGGCGCAAGCATCCTGCACGGACCGCACCATTCAGCCCAAAAATCGAGCAGCACAGGCACATCGGATGACACGACCTCGCTCTCAAAGTTATCCTTGGTAATTTCAATTTCAGCCATTTTCCGTCTCTCCTTTTTCATCGTCCTTTGATTTGTAATAAAGCATACAGTGGCAGTATCCCTCAAAATCGGGGTCTGCCATCTGCGCTTTGAACTCATCGCAGATGCATTTGTATTCCGGCTTGCGCTCGAGCCTGCACGGGCAGTAGCCGCCGGTTCGGCGAAGTCCCTCTTTTACCGCTCTGACGATATTCTCGTCGGGATTAAGCGTAATTTTCATTTGTGTAAGCCTCCGATCCGATTGGGATTTATCCGAGCGACGCTTTGTATTCCGCGCCCCAATCGCGCATGGCATCAAGAATTGGCTGCAAGCTTTGACCCCGCTCGGTCAGGGAATACTCCACTCTCGGCGGCACCTCCGCATATACCTTGCGGCATACAAGCCCGTTTTCTTCCATGTCGCGAAGCTGAGCGGTGAGCACCTTCTGTGATACCGTGCCGATGGAGCGCCGAAGCTCGCCGAAGCGCTTTGTCCCCGGCATAAGATCGCGCAGGATCAGCACCTTCCATTTGTCACCGATAAGCGATAGCGTTGTTTCGACCGGACACGCCGGCAGTTCGCTTGCGTCCTTTGTGTGATTCATGTATATCTCCTCTTTCCACAGTATCAATTGGTAACCTTGTATCTGATTGTAGCATACATCCCGAACGGTGTCAATAATATAAATCTTGAAAAATATTAAAAAATTTTTTGAATCCGCTGGCGTTCCGCAAAGTCCTGCGCATCGGTAATTCTTACCTTGCGGTAACTGCCAATGGTTACTTCCCCGTAACTACGGCACAATATTGTGCGTACTTTACAAATTTTCGCTTTGTGCTACAATATAGTCAGAAAGCCGCAGAGGACGGCCGCTCGGCGGATAACATTACACACAGCGAAAGGCAAAGGTTACAAAAAATGAACAAAAACACATACACAAAAAAGGCGCTCGGACACGGAGAGATCGCAATATACGATTTCGGTGAGATAAAGCTTTACGCTTATAAGACAAATGACCTCATTGACGACGAGGTGTTCGTCGCAGTCAAAGACGGGCGCGGTGTAACGATCGAGCTTCCGTGCTTCTTTGACAATATATCTGAGCTGACGGAGTATCTTTCCGGTGAGGGCGTAACCGTTGAGGCGAAGCTTGTCGCATACCATGCCGCAGGTGCATCGTTCCTGCCTGACGTTCCCGTTTACGGAACGAAGTCGTCGGTTGCCTACAACACTACCGGCGGCGGTGCGGGACTTGTCGCAAACTTCAAGTCGGCGTTCGGCGAGATCTTTGACTCGTCTCTTGCGGCGGCGGACGTAGTTCTTGATGACGGCGAGATTGAGCTTGCGGGAATCAAATTCTCCATTGCGTCAAACGGCGAGGCATATGACATCGAGATCCCCGAGATCAACTGTGTTTACACACACATGATGGGGCATGACTGCCACTCGATTGTAGCCGGAAGCGCTCACGCGGATGCAATTGCGGCACAGCTCAAGGAATATATCGACCGCGGATTTGATCTTGTGCTCACATCCCACTATACGCCGGAGGATCTCAAGGATGCGCAGACAAAGATCGACTATCTGCACGAGCTTCAGCTCATCGCGGAGGGAAGTGCCGACGCGGGTGAGATGAAGAAGAAGGTCGGGGCAAAATATCCGGGATACAGCGGACAGAATTATCTTGACATGACGGTTGGATTCTTCTTCCCCGAAAAATAAAATACGGATCGTCGAGACCAAAGAAAATCGGGAGCCGCACAAACGTGCGGCTCCCGATTTTTTGCTGTAAGTCTGTCAGTATCCGAGTGCGCGATCAACTTTGTGCAAAAGCTCACGTCCGTCGAGAAACCGACGTATGTTTTCCTCGCATATATCCCAGATCTTCTCGGTCGTGGATGCGTCACCGCTGAAGCTCGGTCCCGCGATATGCGGCGTTATCATTACGTTTTCCATATCCCAAATCGGGGAGTCGTCGGGGATCGGCTCTGTGTCGGCGACATCTATTACCGCACCTCCGGGGCGTCCCGCCGTTAGCGCCGCCGCAAGATCATCGCACGATACAAGACTTCCGCGCCCGACGTTTATAAACAGTGAATCTTTCTTCATGAGCGCGAGACGCGCGGGCGTTATAAGCCCCGCCGTTTCGGGCGTTCCCGGCAGGCAACCAACGATAATATCGGCTGTGCCAATAAGGCTGTCAAGCGCACGAATGCTGTGCAGTTCGTGAAAATCGCCGCTTGCGCTACCGCTGCGGTTTACCCCGACGGTGTGCACTCCAAACATTCGCATACGGCGCGCAACACAAGCTCCGATGTCGCCCGTGCCGAGTATCAGCGCGCATTTGCCGGAAAGTGAGGAGCCGCAAAGCTTCTGCCACCTGTGAAGCCTTTGCAGCTTGCCGTACTTTGCAAACCTGCGGAAGTGCGATATCGCCGTACCGATGACGTATTCCGAAATAATTTCGCCGAACGCGCCGGAAGCGTTTGTGAGCGTGACGCTTTCGGCAAGCTCCGGCATCGCAGTGTATCTGTCGGCGCCAGCCCATGTGAGCTGGAGCCACCTGAGTGACTCCGCCGAGCGCAGCTGCTCGGGCGTCGGCTCGCCGATCATCGCATCGGCGACGCGGACGACCTCCTCGGTTACGCCGCATTTGTCGGCAAAGATAATATTGCACCCGCCAAAGGCTCGAAGACGCTCGCGCACCGCGTCATCCGCGTGCACAAGCACAAGTATGTTCGGCACCGTACTGCGCTCTGCCATAATTCACTGCCTTTCTGTAAAACTGCGCCGACTTTGTGTGGGATTTTTGCCCGGTATCAGGCGCAAGAGGTAAAACGCTGCGCGTTTACTTAATGTCTTTGTTCTGTGCGGCAAAACGGCGCGACGGTCGGTATACGATAAGCGCCGCAAATATCAGCAGAGCCGTCGTGGCAAGACTTATCGGATATGCCGTCATGATCGTCTCGAACGTGCTGCTGTGCGGGAACACAAGCTTGATCCACGCAATGCGCACTCCGCAGACGCCGATCGTCGTGAGTATCGCGGGCACAAGGGATATGCCGAAGCCGCGCATATACCCGGACATCACCTCGTACAGCATGCTGAAGATATACGCAAAGAATATAACGGCAAGTCTTATGTAGCCGATGCGTATGACTTCGGGGTCACTGTCGAATACTGACAAGAGAGTGTGTCCGAACAGGAGTACGATAAATATTGCCGTGCCGGAGGCGATCGCGTCCTCTATGAGCGACAGAACGAACGTCTTTTTGCACCTGTCGATCTTTCCGGCACCGTAATTCTGACCGACAAATGTCGTGCACGCCTGACTGAACGAGTTCATGACGTAGTATGCGAATATTTCAATGTTGTACGCAGCGCTCGAGGCAGCCATAACGATCTTGCCGAGGCTGTTGATCGCGGACTGTATGACGATGTTCGACAGCGCGAATACCGCGCTCTGTATTCCCGCGGGAAGCCCGATCTTCAGAATAAGACGAAGGCTCTGCGGATCGATCGAGAGACGGCGCGGGTAAAGTCTTACCCATTTGTCGGACACCATGAGGCGCCGGAACAGTATCGCCGCGCTGACCGCGTTTGATATGACGGTTGCGACGGCGACCCCGTCAACCGTCATGCCGAGGACTATGACGAAAAACAGATTCAGAATGACGTTCAGCACTCCCGATACGGCGAGCGCCGCGAGAGGAACCTTGGTGTCACCGATGCTGCGGAATATCGCCGCTTCAAAGTTGTAAAGGAGAATTACCGGCATACCGATAAAGTAGATCCGCAGATACAGAATGGCGGAGGGGAGAACGTCGGGCGGGACGTTTATCGCGCTCAGAAGCGTCCCGGCAAAAAGCTCGCCGAGGATCGCGACCGCAACTCCGCATATAAGCGCCATGAGGACTGACGTATGTACCGAACGGCTTACACTGTCCTTGTCCTTTCGGCCGATCGCATTTGAGATGACGACGTTCGCACCGAGCGATATTCCTATAAATAGATTGACTATAAGTCCGATAACGGGAGCATTTGCTCCGACTGCCGCGACGGCAGCCGTGCTGTTGTCACCGGTGAAATTTCCTACGACTGCAATGTCGGACGCGTTAAACAGCTGCTCAAGCATTGCCGTCGCAGCAACGGGCAGCGCAAATCTCGGAAGCTTGTTCCAGATCGGTCCGTTCAGCATATCAAGTTTCTTCGTGTCAGCCGCCATAAAAGTTCCTTTCAAAGTGCCGTATCGATTCTGCACAGTACACATTTATTTTACCACTTCCGTGGCGTATTTTCAAGTACGGGGGCAATATGTTTGCCATCATTTGAGTCGGTTTGAGTTGATTTTGCGCAGATGTTATGGTATACTTGTCATATAATTCAGAAGAGCAGGAGGGGATTCCGATGCACATACTCATACTGTCGTGTAATACGGGCGGCGGGCATAACTCCGCCGGACGAGCTGTTGCCGAGGAGCTCCGCCGCCGCGGTCATACTGCGGATGTGGTGGATTTTCTTGCGCTTGCGGGGAAAAAAGTCTCATCATACGTCAGCGGAACGTATATCGGAATGGTCAAGATAGCTCCCGCAGCGTTCGGCTGTACGTATGCTCTCGGACGTGCGGTCAGCAGCGCCGGACACAAGCTCGGGCTGCGCTCACCGGTGTACTTCGCCTGTGCGCGCGTGATCCCCGGACTTGAGGCGTATCTGAGAGAGCATCCGTGCGACGCGATCGTGGCTCCGCACACGTTCCCCGCGCTTGCGCTGACAGAGATGAAGCGGCGCGGGATCCGACTGCCGCTGACGCTTGCGGTTGCAACCGATTATACCTGCACTCCTTTTTTCGAGGAGGAGGCGTGTGACTATACGGTGATTCAGTCGGAGGGATGCGCGGATGATTTCGTGCGGCGCGGGATCGCTCGGGAGACGCTGCTTCCGTTCGGTATTCCCGTGTCTGCCGCGTTCTCGATGCGGCGGACGCGTGAAGATGCCTTACGTGCGCTCGGGCTTGATCCTCTCTGCAAATTGATAGTCGTGATGGGCGGCAGCATGGGCGCCGGTCATATTGGCTCGCTCGCAAGGTCGATCCTTGAGCTGACCGGCGAGCGCGTTCACCTCGTGATAATATGCGGCTCAAACAAACGGCTTCGCGACAGCATGAGCGAGAGGTACAAGAATAACTCTCGGGTAGAGGTGATTGGCAGGACCGACAAGGTCGCGCTGTATATGGCGGCGTGCGACGTGTTCTATTCAAAGCCGGGCGGTATCACGTCGACCGAGGCGGCGACAATGGGCGTCCCACTCGTGCATATGACCCCGATCCCCGGCTGCGAGCCGCACAACCGTCGCTTGTTTGTCGAAAACGGTATGAGCGTGTCGGGCGCAGCCGCACATTCACAGGCTGCTGCGGGTGTACGTTTGCTCTTTGACGCAAAGCTTCGCGAATCATTGGTCCGTGAGCAGCACCGCTTTATTCGCGGAAACGCAGCCGAAGATATCGCGGATTTCATCGAGAACGGTGCGGGGGTGACGGTATGACGCTGACGTTTTATCTGCTTCTCGGCTATCTGTGCGGCAGTATACTTTTTGCGTACTATCTTCCGCTCTGGCTCCGCAGGATCGACATAACGGAGGACGCGCGGGACAGGAATCCGGGCGTTTCAAACTGCGTGGCAAAAGCCGGATGGGCTATCGGCATGACGGCGCTTGTGCTTGATCTTCTCAAAGGGGCGCTCCCCGTGTTCTTTGCGCACAGGGCGCTTGATTCCGGCAAGTGGACATTTGCGCTCGTTATGGCGGCGCCGGTCCTCGGCCACATCTTTCCGATATTCAGAAAATTCGCGGGCGGGAAGGGAATAGCCGCCGCGTTCGGCGTGACGATCGGTCTTTTCCCGATAATCACTCCGTTTGTGCTTCTTGCGGTGCTGTATCTTTTCTTTCTGCTCATCGTGCGTGTGCGCCCGAACAGGCGTCTCTCCGTCGTGACATTCACAAGCTTCGGTGTCCTGTCGCTCGTCTTGGTGCGCTATGGCTCGGTCGCTTTCGGCTGTGCGCTCATCGCGGCACTCGTCGCACTCAGGCATATCCTGTCTCCGGAGAGAGCGGAGACGGTGGAGCGTGCACGCGACGGTGCTGCGTCGGATGATGCGGTATCAGAGGAAAACTCAAAGGGAATACTTAACTGAATAAAGAAATGGACTGCCGTGTCGGCAGTCCATTTTCATATGCCCGGGTGTTACCCCAAAACACATAATAATCCTTCGTCCTCTTTGCAGCCGGTGTAGGCAAGATCTTTTGTCTCCGAGCCGTTTGCCGCCCATCTCTGCTCTATGCGGACAGGCTCGCTGTCGTCCCAAAGCGCGAGGAAGCTCTGACCGTCGGTGCGTGTGTAGATCCCTTTTCCGTGATAACGGTTTTCAAGGAATGTGCCCTTGTAGCTTACAAGCCCCTCCTCGGTGACAAATATCACCGTGCCTTCGCCGTTAAGATTTCCGTTTTCGTCGAAGTCTCCGTATTTCAATATGTTGTTGAAATAGCTCGCACCGTGGATCAGATGTGAGTCCTTGAAAATGCCAAGCTCATATCCGCCGTTTCTGTATCTCTCACCGTACCCGTTCGGGCAATCGACTGACTCCCCGTTTATGTATCCCGGTGCGATCTGCCCGTAATATTCCGTCTTGCCTGACGTGATTCGCTTGAACGAGTTTTTATACTTCATAACTTCGCTACGCGTCAGGCATTCGTTGTTGAACTCGCCGGCAGATATATCGCCGTTCGGTGACAAATACACCCCGATACCGATGAAATCACCGTTATTTGCTTCACCGATGTATATGTCTTTGTTCGGGAAATAATGGCTGATAAGACCGTTCGGCAAACCGTTCTTCCACATTCCGCGCACGGTCGTGCCGTCAACATCTCTTCTTGTTCCGTACCCGTCCGGTTTATAATCGTTTATATCTCCGACGTAGGTATACATATTCGGATAGTACAGCTTGCCGTCCCCCTTGGGTACATTGAATACAAAACAGCCCTCGTATACCAATCCGTTGTGAGACGTGTATTTGCCCTGACCGTGGAACATACCTTCCGATATATTGCCCTCGTATACGTCTCCGTTGTCAAAGGTTATCAGATTGTACCCGTTCGGGTACGTTTTCCGCCCCTCATTTTTATCCCGATAAGGCTCGCCGGTGATCTTTTGCCGTAGATCGCTGTACATATCGGCAAGTATGCGATTTTTCTCCACGCCGCCCTTGCCGTCCCTGAACAGGGGGATCAGCATGTCGAGCGCCAGAACCTCGCCCCCGTCGGCTGCCTTTGTCAGCCAATACAGGAACTGCTTCACGTCGCTTTTGTAAATATCGAGACTGCCGTCCTCGGCGAACGTGGGACACGGCTTGTCTGTTTCTTCGTAGCACAGCCCGAGCACTGTCTGAGCTTTTGCGTATCCCTGCTCGGCAGCGTTCCGGATAAGCGCCATTCCGCCCTCTATATCCTGCTTCACGGGATTCTTGTCGGCATCATACCCGTTCAGCAAAGCGCCGCCCCGCTCAAGCAGCTCCTCGGGATCCTCACAGTCGAAGAAGTTGTCCGGCAAAGTATCGCCAAACGGTTTCGGAGGCTTGACCGCGGTTACCTTTTTGAGCGCTTCGTCCTCAAGCATATCGGATACGTCCGTGTCCCCACCGAGATCGACGAACTTCTCAAGATAGTATTTAGCAAAAGCGGGCGCTTTCGGGAAGAAATCGCCGTAGTAATAAAACAGCCCCATGTAGTAGCTGCCGTGTGTGAGCTCCGCCGTATAGGCGCGGTACGCCCAGTATGCGGCAAGCTTGGAGTTTTCGTGCCCGTATTTCGGAAAATAGTAACGCTCGGCAAGGGGAATGTAGGTTTTGTTGTTATCGTTTGCGGCACCTTCAAGCAAGAGCTCCTCGATCTCATCGTTATCCGCACCGCTTATCTCATCATAGTGGTACATGGCTCCGATGTTTCCCGCAGCCTTGCGGTATCCGTTCCGATATGCCGCTTGATACCATTTCAGCGCTTCATTTGCATCCTCACGGACGCCCTCGCCGAAGCGATAGGAATACGCAAGGTAAACCATGCTCATGACATGGCCGAGATCGGCGGCTTTTCTGTAAAGCTCCGCAGCTTTTTTGTAATTGTCCTTCTCGTGTGCAGCTTCCGCAGCCGCAAAAAGTTCGTCGGCACTGTCGTTCTTTGAAGACTTTTTTCCTGATGAAAACAGACCCATGATAAAATTCCCTTCGTGTCGATGTTTACAGCAAAAATATGCTTATATGAGAAATTATATCATAAAGTCTGGCTGAAAACAAGCAATTTGGCTGACTTGACCAGATATAAAATCTCTTACAGCAACAGCGAGTTGCTTTTCACGTTCGGAATATTAAGGTACAATATATTCAGATCCTGTGGGGTTATTAAATTATTACGGTGGTGATCAAAATGGAAACAAAGTATGTTATACTTGAGCTTCGGACAAAACACGGATTATCGCAGGATGAGCTTGCGGAAAAGATTTATGTGACCAGACAGGCGGTGTCACGTTGGGAGAACGGCGAAACTGTACCGAACACGGATACTCTGAAGCTGCTGTCAAAGCTTTTTGATGTTTCGATCAATACGCTGCTCGGCTCTCCGCGAAAGCTGATCTGTCAGTGCTGTGGTATGCCGCTTGATGATTCTACAACGAGCAAAGAGATTGACGGCACATTCAATGAAGAATATTGCAAATGGTGCTATGCAGAGGGGAAGTACGTGTATACAAGCCTTGAGGAGCTGACCGATTTTCTTGTGGGGCATATGTCCAATGACAACTGGCCACCCGAACAGGCGCGGGCGTTTTTTGAAGCTCAGCTGCCGAAACTGGATTATTGGCGTAAGAAGGACGAGAAATAAAGCTTTTTACTCGTTTACGGTGTTTAATAAAAAATGAGCAAAGCGAAGTGACTTTCGCTTTGCTCATTTATGTTGTATAGGCACGATCATGCTCATTCGGACTTATAAATTACAGCGCCGTTCCTTTCTTCGGTACGAAAAATCCGGTCATATCGGTGTGCTCAAGTTCCAGAAGCTTCACCTTTTTGTCGATTCCGCCGGCGTATCCGGTGAGACTACCGTTCGTGCCGACCACACGGTGGCAGGGAATGATGACGGAAATTTCGTTGTGCCCGACGGAACCGCCGACCGCCTGCGCGGACACGGCTTTGGCTCCACGCTTTTCGGCAAGCTGATGCGCGATCTCACCGTAGGTCATCGTATGTCCGTAGGGTATCTGCAAGAGAATTTCCCACACCGACTGTCGGAACGCGGAGCCTATCGGGTGCAGCAGAGGCGTGAAATCAGGCTCTCTGCCGGAAAAGTAAATGTCAAGCCAGCGACGGGCTTCGGAAAGTATCGGTGTGTCCTGCTCAGTGTGCCGTGCCGGCAGATCACGCGCAAAGTATTTTTGCCCGTCAAACCACAGACCGGTCAGCCCACCCTCATCAGCCGCCAGCAGAATACCACCGAGCGTGGAATCATAATGCTGAACAAATGTCATAGCCAAACATCTCCTTAACCGACATGAAGCGCTTTTCTCATGTTACACCAATAGTATAGTGCAGCGCGTCTGCAATTGCAATATGCTTTTGCGGATTATGTGAAGGCCCCGTCTCAGCAGTTAAGTGATGCAGTGGTGGAGGCTTTCAAAGATCGGCTGAAAGATAAATAACCCCCAGAACGACAAAAGCCCGTACCGATGAGGACCCATCGGTACGGGCTTAAAATATGGTTATGTGCTTCCGCCAAGCCGTCGGAAATCATCTGCAACCCCGAAACCCTCGGAATTTCAGAATAATGGCACTTGGAAGAAGTGTTATCAAAGTGTTATCAAAACGGGTGGGCGAAACCGGAAAACCGTTGGTATGACTGGGCTTTTCGGCTTCCGTTTTTTATTCCCACTCGACGGTTGCCGGGGGTTTTCCGGTGACATCGTAGAAGATCATTGAGACGTTGGCGTCCTCTGCGGCTCGGATCTCGCTGACGGTGCGCTCAAGCGCATCGATTGTGAAATCGACTCCCGGGACGGCGCTCTTTGCGGTCATGAAATCGGACGTGCACACCGCGCGGATCGCGAACGAATATTTTTGCGGAGCAGTAGCTGTCATGGGGAACATCACGGCGAAGCACTGTGCGATCTTCGGGTTCATCACATTCTTCGTGACAGCGGCATCGACCTCGCGCAGTATTCCTGCGACGTCGCTTCCGATGTGCATTCCGGCGCACGTGAAAGGTGCCGTTGTATCATTATCGCCTGCGTCAATGCAGTATGCAACGCGGTTGATGAAATCGAATTCATTCGGGATGGCGCGCGCGATCTCGAATATCTCAGCCCAATCCGTGTCGCGCAGAGCGGTCGGATTCTTCGGGAAAAGGGTTGCGAGCGACTTGTAGCTGCGGTTGTCGCCCTGAACGCCTACCGAATTTATGGGAGCTACGCGAACGAAATATTTTCCGTCCGCTATGTTTTCAACAAAGCTGTCAAAAGCGGCAAGACGGTCGTCTGCGGGGAGCGGAGCGGGTCCGTCAGAGCAGAGAAGTCTTACGCCGAGACCGGGACCGGGGAACGGCTGACGCGACGCGATCTCCTCATCGAGACCGAGCATACGGGCGACCTTGCGTACTTCGTCCTTGTGCCAATCCCAGTTAGTTTCAATGATGAGTCCCTTTTCTCTCGCCTTGCGGACAAGCTCAACATCATTGTGATGGGTCTTGATCTTGTTTGCATAGCCGGAAACATCGGGGTTTCCGCTTTCGATCAAGTCGGGGCGAAGCGTACCCTGTGCAAGGAACGTCGTGTCAAGATCGATGCCGAGTTCCTCGGATGCGTCCTTTGTGACCTTGATGAACATACTGCCGATGATGCTGCGCTTCACCTCGGGATCGGTTGCCTCGGCAAGAGGACCGATTATTTCGCCGGAGCCGTCGTCAACGCGACCGTAGAAGAACTCGTTCTCGGCGTTGACGCGCTTCATATTCACAAGACCGAGCTTGTGGAGGTTTTCACAGATAAGATCGCTCTCGTTCTTGCGCATGAGACCGTGGTCAATGTGAATTGCAAATACATTCTCCGGCGGGAGTGCGCGAACGAGAAGGGCTGCGGTGACGGCGCTGTCAACACCGCCGGAAACGAGCACGACAACGCGGTTGTCGCCGACTCTTTCGCGGATCATTTTGACAGATGCCTCGATGCGGTCATCGAGCGCATACGTGTCACGCAGACCGCTGATCTTGCGCAGGAAGTTCTCGAGCATCTGAAGACCGTTTTCGGTAAGCTCTACCTCCGGGTGAAACTGAACGCCTGCGATCTTTCGCTCGGGCGACCAGATCGCTGCGGTAACATCGCCTGTCTTGCCTGCGACAGAGAATCCCTCCGGCGGACGAACGACGGCGTCGCCGTGGCTCATCAGCACGCGCTCCGTCTCGGAGAGTCCGGCGAAAAGCGGGCATGACGTATCGACCGTGATGTCGGTGGGACCGTATTCCGTTTTGACGGAGGGGCGGACCTCGCCGCCGAAGCATTCGCAGATAAGCTGCATACCGTAGCAGATTCCGAGTACGGGTACGCCAAGCTCAAATATTTTTGCGTCATACGAGGGAGCGCCGTCAGCCCATACACTCGACGGACCTCCGCTGAGAATGATCGCGCTGTACGACTCAAGCTCTTCATGAGATACGCCGACGGGGAATATGTCGGTGTATACACCGAGCTCTCTGATCTTGCGGTCGATTACTTTTGTGTACTGACCGCCGCAGTCGAGGATTGCCGCCTTTTCGGCAGGCACGTTAACATTTACCATACCCGAACTCCTTTTTATCCTTTTCGTTATATTATACCAAAAAACGAGCGTTATTTCAACTGTGATGACAAACAAAAATATTGCATCCGCACACGCGGTGCGTACTATATTCTTCCCATTTTCCCGCGCAGAGTGCCGATCACGCTCGCCACGGCGAAAGCTGCGGCGTTCACAACAACTACCGTTGAGCCTGCCGGTATCGCAAGAAGATGCGCCGCCGCAACGCCGACAAAGAAGCATACGAGCGATACGACCGCCGAGCAGACGGCAACTCCTCTGAAGCTGCGGAACACGCGCATCGCCGTCAGCGACGGGAATATTATAAGTGCCGTGATGAGAAGCGTTCCCATCATCCGCATACCGACGACAACCGTGACCGCCGTGAGCGAGGCTATAAGCATATTGTAGGCTCCGGCGTGAACTCCGATACCGCGCGCGAAATCCTCGTCAAAGGTGACGGCGAATATCTTCGGGAAAAATACGACGAACAGGATCATCACTGCAGCCGATACCGCAACGCTGACGTATGCGTCGAGCGGCTTTATCGTGAACATACTGCCGAACATATAGCTGTTGACGTCAACATTGGTGCCCGCCTTGTACATTATGATGTAGCCGACCGCAAGCGAAAGCGTCGAGAGAATGGCGATCGCCGCGTCTCCGCGCACATTGCTGCTTTCGGTCAGGCGGAGAAGTCCGATCGCCGCAGCGATAACGAGCGGTATCGCGATATAAAGCTCGGCGCCGGTGGTGCCGAGTGCCGCAGATACGGCGAATATGGCAAATCCGACGTGCGAGAGACCGTCGCCGATCATCGAGTAGCGCTTAAGGACAAGCGTCACTCCGAGAAGCGCCGCGCACAGCGATACGGCACCGCCCACAACAATGGCGCGGACGGCGAACGGGTACGAGAGAAAACGGGCAATTTCAGTTATCGCGTTCATGAGAGCACCTCCCGCTTTCAAGGAACTTTCTGCCGATCTCGCTCTCGCGGTACTCCGCCGTCGTTCCGAAGAAGTATCCGGGAGTGCCGAGATGGAGTATTTTTGTCGCGTACTTCATCGCCGCGGGAATATCGTGCGATACCATGATGACCGTGAGTGAGTCATCACGGTTCAGCTCGCTCAGTATGTCGTATAGCTGAGCCGTTATAAGAACGTCAAGCCCAGTCGCCGGCTCATCGAGTACAAGCAACTTTCCCGAGGCGCACATTGCGCGCGCTAAAAGCACACGCTGCCTCTGCCCGCCGGAGAGGGCGGTGATCGGGCGAACCTTTATGTCGGTGATCCCGAGCCTGTCCATCGCGGCTGCGGCTCTTGCGCGGCAGTCCTTGGAGAGCGAGGGAAAGACGTGCTCGCCGACAAGCCCGCTCATGACCACCTCTCGGACGGTCGCGGGGAAATCTCGTTCAACATCGGTCTTCTGGGGAATGTAGCCTATGTCGCGGCGGCAGAGACCGTCGTCGAAGGTGATCTTTCCCGAAAGCGGGTGCTTCAGCCCGAGCAGTGCGCGGACAAGCGTCGATTTTCCCGATCCGTTTTCTCCGATGATGCAGACATAGTCTCCGCGTTCAACGGAAAACGACAGATCGGACAGCACAACGCGCCCGTCATAAGCAAGAGTTAGGTTTTCTGTATTGATCTGTGACATATGATATCTTCTTTACTGTTAGTTTGTGTCCGCCTTGTGAGAGAGTGCGAGACTGAGCGAGTCAAGGTTCTTTCTCATGAGCGAGACGTATCCTTCGCCTGCGTCGAAATCGCCTTGTGTTATCGTGTGGCAGGAGTAGAACGTGCGAACCTCTGCGCCCGCAGCAGCGGCGACAGCCTCGGCTACATTTCCCGATGACATATCGGTCTTGAATACGACGGGAAGCGACAGCTCGCGGACGCGGTCAATGAGAAAATCCACCGTCGCGCTTGACGGTTCGGTGGATGCCGCGCATCCGGAGAATGCCGCATAGTATCCGATGCCGTATTCCTCGCAGAAATAGCGGAGAGGGAAGCGGTCGGCGACAACGATCACCGGATCGGCGGTAACCGATACTACACGGCGAAAGTCGCTGTCAAGCGACTCAAGCTCAGCCTTGTACGATGCGGCGTTTGCCGCGAACTCGGCTGAAGCCGCCGGGTATTTGTCCGACATTGCAGAACAGAGCGCGTCCGTGATCTCGATCATGTTCACGGGCGACGTCCATACGTGTTCGTCGTACTCGACGTCTTCGATCACGCCGTCGTCCCCGACGGTATGACTGTGATCGTGATGATCGTCCTCATCTTCGCCTACGTGATCTTCTTCGAGAACGTCGACCGTATCCATGAGCGATATCACCGTCTTGTCCGACGTATCCACGGACCCGAGCATATCGCGTACCCACACGTCGGATTCGCCGCCGACATATACGAAAATATCGCAGGAATGTACGGAAATAATATCGTGGGAAGTCGGATCGTAGCTGTGGCTGTCCTGACCCGGACCGAGGAGCAGCGTCACTTCAACATCGCTTCGCTCACCGACGATCGCGCGTACCGCGTCGTATTCCGGAAAGACCGTGCACACTACGCGAAGGGAATATGTCTGATCTTCGCCGTAGGATGCACACCCGGCAAGCAGAGTCAGCATCAAAATAAGGACGACCGACAGTTTGCGTACAAACAGCTTTTTCATTTTTCTCCTTGAGTATTACTGTTTCTTTGCCGCCGCAGCGAATATTTCGCACATCGCGCGGCTGAAATTTTCTTCAGAATGAGAGTTGATAAACGCACGGGCACGCTCTCGTGCGGACTGCCTGTCCATTGTGAGCGCCGAGCGTATCGACTCCGCAAACGCCGAACAAGCGTCGCTCGGCGATATTACTCCAAATCCGCTGTCACGGACGATCGCCGTGCAGCCGGTGCCATCGGGGCATACGACCGGAACCTCGGCGCACAGCGCTTCGAGCGCCGCCATTGAGAATCCCTCCATTGACGGCACGACGCACACGTCCGATGCGGCGAGTATGTCCGGCACATCGTGCCTTTCGCCGAGAAACTTCACCTGCCCGGCGAGAGATTCGGACTCAGCCGTACTGCGGAGCTTTGCGGCGTACTCGCCGTCGCTCTCCCCCCCGCAGAGGATAACGTATACGTCAAGTCCCGACGCAGCTAAAATCTCCGCCGCGCCGAGCGTTATGTCCTGCCGCTTGATGTGCGACAGATATCCGATCTGGCATATGACGGCGCTGCCGTCCGGGATCGAGAGTTCCGCACGGATCTTTCCGCCGTCACCTGAGGAGTATTTTTCGGGATCTATCGGGTTCGGCACAACGGCGCATTTTTCCGGCGGGAGCGGGAACTGATCGCGCGTTATTTCCGATATCGCTGCGATCCGTCTGACAGACGCAAATTTTGCACATATGCGGAGCAGTTTTCCCGTGATCCTGTCCTCAAATACGTGATGCAGATGCCAGACCACACCGAGTCCGGACATTGCCCCTGCCACCGCCGCCCACGGCATAGCGGCAGGCCCCGGCGCATATATAAGACTGACAGATTCCGCTGCCGCAGCACGCCTTATCCGCGATATTGCGCGAAGGCTCATTGCGGCGTATTTCGGAATTACGCTCGCGCCCTTCACGCCTGTTTTCATCGTACAGTCACCGAGCAGATAATACTTTATCTTTCGCCGCCGCAGCTCCGCTGCAAGTTCGCCCTCACCGGGGATCATAAATACGAACTCATACTCATCGCGGCAGAGTCGCTCCGCCGCAAGAGTTATCATCTGCCCACCCTTTAGGTCCGAGAGCGTTTCGCACACGAGAATCTTTTTCTTCATCTGTGCGTCCTCCCATCCATTATGTCCTTGAAATTCCGCGCTGCTCCTTCGATGGAGTAGCGCTCGCGTATGCGGCTTTCCGCCCTTTGTGAAATGTCTGCGAGATCGTCGCGCAAAATTGCCGCGCGAAGCGAGTCGGCAATGGCATCCTCACTTGTGCCGGAAAGATATACGTCGCCGATGCCGCGTACCACATCGGGGATCCCCCCGACCGGTGAGACAAGCGGCACAACGCCCGCTGACATCGCCTCGAGAACTCCGCCGGGTACACCTTCGGTGTCGGTGGGGTAGAGAAGTATGCGAAATTCCGTAAGCATCTGCCGAACCTTGTCGGATGTAAGCCATCCCGTGACGCTTATGCGTTCTGCAGAGTCGGCGAGCGCCCTGCATTCGTCCTCGAGCAGACCGCCGCCTATTACGGTCAGCGACCAATCGGGAAAGTCGCGAAGTACCCGTATTGCTGCGCGTATCGCCTCAAGCGGATGCTTTTCCGGCACGAGACGGCACAGCATACAGATGCGGTGTCCGCGCTCACTGTACGGAACCACCCCCGACGGTGCGGGGCAGTACAGCGGAATAACGTCGCCGTGTTCGACACCCCAATCTGACAGCACCGACGGAGCCTCTGCACAGACGTGATCCGCGTGACGCATCATGAAGCGCAAAAGCTTTTTTGCCCATCCCGGTGAACGGTCGCTGTCGGTTCTGCCGTACACGAAGTAGCTTATGTCGCTCCTGCGGCACTTTGCCGCAAGAAATGCGCCGACCATTTTGTCGCCGAGCCAGAAAAACACGGGCGTGTCGGTGCGCAGCCGCACGAGACAGAAGAAGAACAGCCGAAGCTGAAGCAGGACATACGACAGAGCTTTTGCGATCCCGCGTCCGCCGTATGAGAATGAATGCGTTTTCACCGAGTTCGGCATATC
>ENA-UOOA01003962-UOOA01003962.1-human-gut-metagenome-genome-assembly--contig:-P61old-NODE-3962-length-17508-cov-4.866212_pt1 | contig 17508 bp, 14 predicted proteins | sample MGYA00242467_ERZ724014 | MGnify/ENA metagenome assembly ERZ724014
CGTTCTCGTCAACCGAGGTGGGGCCGGCGATCTCGGAGTTAAAGCCCACGCCCTTGTTGCCCACGCGATCGGCGATGATCTTGTCCAGACCAACAAAGGCACCACCGCAGATGAACAGGATGTTGGTCGTGTCGATCTGCAGCAACTCCTGCTGGGGATGCTTGCGGCCGCCGGTGGGCGGAACGCTTGCCACCGTGCCCTCAAGAATCTTAAGCAGCGCCTGCTGAACGCCCTCACCCGAAACATCGCGGGTAATGGAGAGGTTCTCGGCCTTGCGGGCGATCTTATCGATCTCGTCAACGTAGATGATGCCAACCTGCGCGCGCTCGATATCGCCATCGGCGGCATTGATGAGCTTGAGCAGGATGTTCTCCACGTCCTCGCCCACGTAACCGGCCTCGGTAAGCGCGGTGGCGTCGGCGATGGCAAACGGCACCTCGAGGATGCGCGCGAGCGTCTGGGCGAGCAGGGTCTTGCCGGTACCGGTGGGACCGAGCAGCAAAATGTTGGACTTGGCGAGCTCCACCTCGTCCATATCATCGTCGAGCTGCGAGTCCAAGCCGTCGTCAAAGGCCGAAAGCGCAGCACCGCCCTCGATCACGCGACGGTAGTGGTTGTACACGGCAACCGACATGGCGCGCTTAGCATCTTCCTGGCCCATAACATAGGCCGAAAGCTCGTCATAGATCTCGTGCGGCGTCGGCACATGCGTAATGACCTGGCGGGCGTCGTCCTCGAGCTCAAAGCCCTCGGCCTCGGGATCCACAGCAGGCTGGGACGCAGCCTGGCCGTGATCGTTGAGGAAGCCCGGCAGCTTGCCGTTGCGGGCAGCGTCCATAAAGTCCGAAGCCAGCGACTCCTCCAAGATCTCGGAGCAGGCGGCGACGCACTCATCGCAGATAAAGATGTTGGTCGGACCCTTAACAAGGCGACGAACCTGTCCCTGCTCTTTTCCGCAGAAGGAGCAGCGAATGGGGTTGCCGTTCTCGTCGAAATTGTCCTGCATGTTACCGGCCATCCTAGGCGTCCTTCGCGGCAAGGTCGCGCGAGGTGACGATACGGTCGATCAGGCCGTAGTCAAGGGCCTCGGCAGCGGTCAGGTAGTTGTCGCGCTCGGTATCGGCCTGGACTTTCTCGATGGGCTGGCCCGAGGCGTCGGACAGGATCTGGTTGAGCTCGCGGCGGGTCTTCTTAATCTCCTCGGCCACAATCTCGATCTCGGTCTGCTGGCCCTGGGCACCGCCGCTGGGCTGGTGAATCATGACCTTGGAGTGCGGCAGGCAGAAGCGCTTGCCCTTGGCGCCGGCCGAAAGCAGCACGGCGGCCATAGACGCGGCCATACCCACGCAAATGGTGGAGACCTGCGGCTTAATGAAGTTCATGGTGTCCAGAATCGCCAGGCCGGAGTAGACCTCGCCACCGGGCGAATTGATGTAGAGCGAGATATCCTTCTCGGCATCCTGGCTCTCAAGATGCAGCAGCTGGGCAACGACCAGGTTGGCGCTGACGGAGTTGATCTCCTCGCCCAAGAAGATGATGCGGTCGTTGAGCAGGCGCGAATAGATATCGTAGCTGCGCTCGCCGCGCGGCGTCTGCTCGATAACGTATGGCACGAGGGCGGAATCGAACTTAGCGATCATACGCATCTCCATTTCTCTCTTGCGGACCAAATTGGTTCTAGATAAACGTACGGTGCCCGCATGCTATGCATTGGCTGGCACCGTACGAAGCTACCGGATAACCGGTGTATAACTTTACCCCATCACGGGCGCACGCATGCGCTCGCGGGCGAGGTGGCGAGAATTACTCGGCGTCCTTGGCGGTCTCGTCGACCTCGGTCACCTTGGCGTTCTCGACCAGGTGGTCGACGGCCTTGGAGCGACGGATGGACTCACGGACGGCAGGCATGCGGCCGTCGGCGATGAACTCAGCCTTGGAAGCCTCGACGTCCTTGACGCCGGCCTTCTCGAACTCGGCGTTGATGTCGTCCTCGGTGACCTCGATCTTGAGCTCACGGGCGAGGGCGTCGAGCGCCAGGGACTCACGGGCGACATCGTTGGCCTGCTTGTGCAGGTCGCCGATGAACTGCTCCATGGTCAGGCCGGAAGCGGGCAGCCAGGTGTCCAGCGTCATGCCGCGGGCAGCGAGGTTGGACAGGAAGTTCTGGCCAAGCTCCTCAAAGACGGACTGCTCGTAGTCGGCGTCCATCTCCTCGAGCTGCAGGCGCTCGGCGAGAGCGGAGACGCAACGGTTCTCCTTCTCGGCCGGGAGGCGGGAAGCCTTGTCCTGCTCGATCTCGATCTTGATGGCGTCGCGCATGGCGTCGATGCTGTCGAAGCCAAAGTCGGACTTGACGAGCTCGTCGGTGAGCTCGGGGGTGTTGCGGACCTTGATGCCCTTGACGGTGACCTCGACGGTGTGGGTCTCGGCCTCCTCGCCCTCCTCGACCTCGTCGGTCCAGGTGACGGTCTTGACGTCGTCAACGTTAGCGCCAATCAGGGCCTCGTTGAACTCCTTGGGGTTGCTGTCGCTACCGGCGATGAGCATGCGGCCCTCGGCGGCAAAGTTGTCGGCGTTCTCGACGGCCTTGAGGTCGACGGTGACGTAGTCCTCGGCCTCGACGGCGCGACCCTCGACGTCCTCAAAGGTGGCACGGTAGTTGAGGAGCATCTCGACCTGGTTGTTGATCTCGGACTCGGTGACCTCCGCGGGAGGCATCTCGATCTCGACGGCGTCGAAGGAGGAGAGCTCGGCAGCAGGACGCAGGGAGAACTCGACGGTGTAGGTGTAGTCCTCGTGATCCTTGGCGAGGTCGAGCTCCTTGTAGTCACCGTTCTTGGTGGGGACGATGTCCAGCTCGTTGAGGACGGCGGGCTCGTTGGCGGCGATCAGGTCGTTGGTGGCCTGAGCGAGGGTAGCCTCGGCGCCAAGAGCGGAGTCGATGACCGGACGGGGGGCCTTACCGGCGCGGAAGCCCGGGAAGCGGTACTTCTTGGCGGTGTCCTTGTAGGCCTTCTTGATCGCGGCGTCGACGTCGGCGGCCGGGATGGTGACCGTAGCGGTGAGCTTGGCGTCCTTGACGTCAGAAGCGGTGATGTTCAACACGTTCCTCCTCATACTGCCCAGCTTATCTGAGGTGCTGGTACCTTTATGCAACAAAGAGTCGCGACGGCCGAGGCCGACGCTGGTGCGTTGGTGCGGGCGAAAGGACTCGAACCTTCACGGGAATCCCACCAGAACCTAAATCTGGCGCGTCTACCAATTCCGCCACGCCCGCATGAGCGCACAGACTAGGAATGATAGCAGATACGAACGGCAAGCGCACGCACACCTTTTACACGCTCACGACCTCACCACGAGTGCAAAAGGCGGGACGAGTTGCCCCGCCCCGCCAATTACGACTTGTTCGCTGACCCGCTACTCCCCCAGCAGGGCCTTCTCGGGCGTGATCGGAAGCGAGCGCACCTGGTGGCCGGTGGCGTGCGCCACGGCCGAGGCAACGGCGGCGAGCGGCGTGTTGATGACGACCTCGCCGATCGACTTGGCGCCAAACGGACCCGTCGGCTCGTAGCTCGGCTCAAAGGCAACGCGAATGCTGCCGATATCCAGGCGCGTGGGCAGCTTGTAGCTCATAAAGTTGCCGGTGCGCAGACGGCCGCGGTCATCGTGCTCGACAATCTCGTAGAGCGCGTGGCCAATGCCCTGGGCAATGCCGCCCTCGGCCTGGACGCGCGCGAGCGCCTCGTTGATCACGGTGCCGCAGTCAACGGCCGCCGCATAGTCCACCACAGTCACCTTGCCGGTAGCCTTGTCGACCTCGACCTCGGCAATGCCGGCCATAAACGGCGGAGGCGAAACGGGCAGGCAGGCAGAGGCATGCGAGGTGAGCGCGTCGCCGCCCGCGATGTTCTTGACGCACAGGTTGGCAAAGTCGCGCAGCGTAAGGTAGCGGTTCTGCTCGCGCGCGGCGCGCTCATCGGACAGGCGCACGTACTGACCATCAAAGACCACGTCGGCGGCGTCCACATCCCACATCTGGGCGGCCTTGGCGCAAATCTTCTCGCGCAGCTCGGTCGCGGCGTTCTTAGCGGCAAGGCCCGTCACGTACGTACCCGAGCTCGCGTACGAGCCGGCGTCGAACGGCGACACGTCGGTGTCCACGCCGCGCACCACGATCAGCGAACTCTCCACGCCCAGCTCCTCGGCGGCAATCTGCGCCAGGATCGTGTCGACGCCCATGCCGTTATCAGTAGCACCGGTCGAAAGCGTAATAAAGCCGTCCTCTTCCAGGCGCATGTCGATGCCGGCGATATCCACGTTGGAAATGCCCGAGCCCTGCATGGTGAGCGCGCAGCCCAGGGCGCGCACGCGGTCGCCCAGGTCCACGGCCAGCGGCTTGTCGCGCCAGCCGATCATGTCCATCGCGCGCAGCAGGCAGCGGTCGAGCGCGCAGGCGTTGAGCTTCTCGTTGTAGTACTGCGGCATGATCTCGCCCTCGCGCACAATGTTCTTAAGGCGCAGGTCGGCGGGGTCCATGTGCAGCATGTCGGCGAGCTCGTTGACGGCGCTCTCCACGGCAAACTGGCCCTGGGTGGCACCGTAGCCGCGATACGCGCCGCCGCGGTTGGTATTGGTGTAGACGGCGTCCCAGCTAAAGCGGCTCGCCTTCACGTGGTTGTAGATGGGCAGGCTCTTGTGGCCCGAGAGGCCGATCGTCGTGGTGGCATGCTCGCCATAGGCCCCGGCGTTGGACAGCGTATGCAGATCGATGGCCGTGATGGTGCCGTCGTTCATGGCGCCCAGCTTAACGGTCATCTGCATCTGGTGGCGCGAGTTGCCCGCGGTGATGGTCTCCTCGCGGGTATAGCAGCAGTAGCTCGGACGGCCGGTCTGCTGGGTGACGAACGCCACGAAGATCTCGCAGCAGCCCGTCTGCTTGGAGCCAAAGCCGCCGCCGATGCGCGGCTTAATGACCTGCACCTGCGACTGCGGAATGTCGAGCGACTGCGCGACCATGCGGCGCACGTGGAAGGGCACCTGCGTAGAGGTGGTCACCGAGATACGCCCGAACGCGTCTGTCGTCGCGAAGGCTCGGAAAGTTTCCATGGGCGCGGTCTGCGTGGCCTGGCTGGTGTAGGTGCGGGTGAAGACGATGTCGCTCTGGGCAAAGGCCTCGTCCAAGTCGCCAAAGTCGCTCGTGCCGCTGCATACCAAGTTGCGCGGGACGTCGCCGCCCTGCGGGAACATAAAGGTCACGTCGCCCTCGGGGTGGACAACGATGTCGTTATCGAGTGCCTGGGTAAAGTCGAGCAGGGGCTCGAGCACCTCGTAGTCGACCTTGATGAGCTTGAGCGCCTTGTCGGCAGCCTCCTCGGTCTCGGCGGCGACGATCGCCACCTCCTCGTTTTGGTAACGGACGAGGTTCTCGAGAATTAGGCGGTCGTAGGGACTCGGCTGCGGATAGCTCTGGCCAGCGATGGTAAAGCGGCGCTGGGGCACGTCCTCATAGGTGTAGACGCCCACGACGCCGGGCACCTTCAGGGCGCGCGACGTATCGATGGAGCGGATCTTGGCGCGGGCATACGGGCTGCGCTTGAGCTTAACGATGAGCGCGCCGGCGGGCACCAGGTCGCCCGTATAGACGGGACGCCCCTCGAGCAGCGCCTTCGAGTCCTTCTTGGGCTGCTTGTGGGTAATCTGCTTGTAGGAGACGCCGTCGCAGCTGGTGTCGTTGACGGGCAGCTCGGGCATCTCGAAGCCCACCTGCACGCCGGACTCGTTGAGGAAGCGCACAATGGCGCGCAGCTGGCTTTCGTAGCCACTGCAACGGCAGAGGTTGCCGGCGAGCTGGCGCGAGAGCTCCTCGCGCGTGGCGACGAGGCTCGGGTCCTCCTTGGCGGCGCGGGCAAGCGCCAGCACGTTCATGATAAGGCCGGGGGCGCAAAAACCGCACTGCTCGGCGCCTTCGGCAGCCATCGCGCGGGCGAGCGCCTCGGACTCGGCCTTGAGGCCCTCGAGCGTGGTGATGGTATGGCCCTCAACACGGGCGGCGGGAACCGAGCAGCTCAGCACCGGGTCGCCGTCGAGCCACACCGTGCACAGACCGCAGTTGGTGGTCTCACAGGCACAGCGTACCGACGCGCAGCCCTGCTCGCGCAGCAGCGCAAAGAGCATGGTGTCGGGGGCAATCTGAACCTTGACCTTGCGGCCGTTGAGCGTAAAGGAAAGATCGATGAGTTTGGCAGCCATTAGCGCACCTCGCTAGAATCGACGCCGGGCACGCGGCGGCAGGAATACTCGTCCGTGGCAAACTTAGGCACTTGCACGGTCTCGAGCTCGCGGGCAAGCGCGGCCGAAAGCTCGATGCCGGCGGCGCGACGCACGGCCTGGACGGCAAGCAGCAGGCTCGCACGCCCCGGGCGGGCACCCACAGTGACATGCCAGCTGTTGTCCCACCAGGCGGCGGTGACGTTTAAGGAGGGGAAGTCAGTCGCGGCCTTGCGCACGGCCTCATAGCTCGCACGGTAGTCGTGCTTAACGACCACGACGTGCTCGATCACGTCGCGCACGTAGCCCATCCGCACGAACTCCGCGAGCGGCACGCGACCGGCGCCCGTCAGCTCAACATAGGAATCGAGCGCCAAAAAGGCCGAGAGCACGTCCGAGAAACCAAAGCGGCCGTAGATGCTGCCGCCCACCGTGGCGGTGTTGCGCAGCTGAACGCCCACGATATCGTGGACGGCGAACTCAAAGACATGGTTGACAAGCGCGTTGAGCTCGGCATGGCGCTCGAGCTGGCGCAGGGTGCACATGGCGCCGATGCGAAACTCGGTCTCGGTCTCCTCGATCTGATCGAGTCCACAGGCCGAAAGGTCAATCGCCGTCGCCACGCGACGCGAACCCAGGCGCATCCAGATGCCGCCGCCCACTATCTTGTTGTTACGGTTCTTCTGCAAGAGCTCATAGGCTTCGGCCGCGTTTCCAACACGGACGTAGGTACCGAACTTGAGCACGTTCTCCCCCATCTCTCCACTTGTCCAGTACTTTTAAGTGTACCAAACGAGGGACCGCAACTCATGCCGAGACAAAATGATCCGTTTTCCTCCGTCCCCGACGGATCAAAAAAGGCTCCCAGCCAAGATGACTGGGAGCCTTCTGCGATGCTATGTCGAGCGAAGGTTTAGCAGACGCCCTGGGCGAGCATGGCGTCGGCGACCTTCAGGAAGCCGGCAATGTTGGCGCCCATGACAAAGTTGCCCTCCTGGCCGTACTCCTTGGCGGTGTCGTCCACATTGTGGAACATGCCGCGCATGAGCTGCTCGAGTTTGCCGTCGACCTCCTCGAAGGCCCAGGACAGGTGCTCGGCATTCTGGCTCATCTCCAGGCCGGACACGAGCACGCCGCCGGCGTTGGCAGCCTTACCAGGCATAAAGGCAACGCCGTTCTCCTGGAAGTAGGTCGTGGCCTCGATGGTCGTGGGCATGTTCGCGCCCTCGCCGACCACCTTGCAGCCGTTGGCGACGAGCGCCTGGGCGTCCTCGAGCAGCAGCGTGTTCTCGCGAGCACAGGGCAGCGCGATGTCGCAGGGCAGCTGCCACACGCCGCGGCCGTCGCCCTCGTGCCACACGGCGTTGGGCTTCTCGTCAACATACATGGCGAGCGTAACGCCCTTGTCGTGGCCGGAACGCTTCTTGTTGTAGACGTGCTCGAGCACGGTGTAGTCGATGCCGTCGGGATCCTCAACCCAGCCGTGGGTGTCGGAGCAGGCGAGCACCTTGCCGCCGAGCTGGGAAACCTTCTGGACGGCGTAGATGGCGACGTTACCGGAGCCGTGAACGACGACGTTCTTGCCCTCGAAGGAGTCGCCGCGGCTCTTGAGGTACTCATCCACAAAGTAGGCCAGGCCGTAGCCGGTGGCCTCGGTACGGGCGAGCGAGCCGCCAAAGGAGAGGCCCTTGCCGGTGAGGACGCCGGTCCACTCGTTGGTCAGGCGCTTGTACTGACCGAACAGGTAGGCAACCTCGCGGCCACCAACGCCCAGGTCGCCGGCGGGAACGTCGGTGTTGGGGCCGATGTGGCGATAGAGCTCGGTCATGAAGGACTGGCAGAAGTGCATGATCTCGTTGTTGGACTTGCCCTTGGGGTCAAAGTCGGAGCCGCCCTTGCCGCCGCCCATGGGCAGGGTGGTCAGGCTGTTCTTGAGGATCTGCTCCAGACCCAGGAACTTAAGCATACCCAGGGTGACCGTCGGGTTAAAGCGCAGGCCGCCCTTGTAGGGTCCAATGGCAGAGTTGAACTCGACGCGATAGCCGCGGTTGACCTGAACCTTGCCCTGGTCGTCAACCCAGGGAACACGGAACATGACGATGCGCTCGGGCTCGACGAGGCGCTCCAGCAGAGCGGCCTCCTCGTACTCGGGATGGGCGTCGAGCGCCGGCTGGATGGTGCCGAGGATCTCGGTCGCGGCCTGGATGAACTCAGGCTGCTCGGGATAGCGGGCCTTGAGCTCTTCGAGAACTTTCTGCGTGTAGCTCATGCTTCCTCCAATGATGGGAAACGAAAAATGTTGGTCGCGGCACCCTATGCGCCGCGAACTTTATCGAGTATGGATAATATCGCACTGTTGCAGCAAAGTTTCGCATAAGCCGACGAGCAGATGTTTCGTTTTGATTACGATGCAGGTAGAAGCGTTTTTGAGCACCTGACGTACAAATCGCGTGTTTCGAAGCTGTTTCGTCCACATGTTCCAAACCACCACATTGGGGACAGGCACCTTTGTGGTGGTTTTGGTGGTTAGAGAACGAGCTGGTGGTAGTCGGCGGGGGTTACGCGGCCCTCGGTGGCGGCGCGGAAGGCGGCGAGGGCATCGCCCGAGAACGGCATGGCCCAGCACAGCCCGCAGCCGGCGGTGATGGAGCCGGGCAGCGGCATGATGCGCCCGGGCACACCGGAGGCAAGACACAGCTGTTCGCATTCCATCACATCGAAGGTGCTGTCGAACGACACGATGATTTTGCGTTCGTGGTCGAGGGCATCACCGGACGGGCCTTCGCGGTGTGCATCGCGATACGCCGCGGCGGCCGCTTCCTCTTCCGCAGTATGTCCACAGCCACCGCAACCGCAGGTACAGGGTTCGGACCCGTCGCAAATGCAAGGTTCTCCCGTGTCGGGACAAATATCGTGAGACATGGCAACTCCAATCGTCTAGGCGAGTAACTCGGCCGCCGCAAACTCCTCGGGCGTATTGACGTTCTCGAAGCAGAGCGTCGAGCCGGCGACCGCGACAATCTGAGGCTCGTCCAAATACCCGGCGTTCACCCGGTCGATCAGGCAGCGGATTCGCTGACGGTCACCGGCGAGCAGCTCTTGGGCAACCGGCGCACACGCGTCACGGCGCCAGACGGCGCAAAGCGGCTCAATCCCCCGCTCCTCGCGCGGCACGCACACGTCGAGCGCCTCGGCCTCGACACAGCCAGCAAGGGCACCGATTAGCTCCGAAGAGACAAACGGCATATCACAGGCGACAATAGCAACGAGAGGCAGCCGGGCCGCAGTCAGCGAACTCGCGATGCCGCGCATGGCGCCCGCCGGCCCCTCAAGGTCCGACACTATTCGCGGTACCAGGCCGCCAAACGCGCGCTCCTCAAGGTAGGCAAGCTCGCTGGGACGCGAAGTCGTCACGACCAACTCGCCGGCAACTGGCGCCAGCCGACCCAGCACGCGTTCGATGAGCGGCTCGCCGCAAAACGCCATGCGAGCCTTATCACAGCCCATGCGCGAGGACAGCCCACCCGCTTGGACGACACAAGAAAGATCGGCACGTCTTACGGTAGTCATACGGCAAAACACCTCCATCGGCATGCTCGAAACCCGGTGCACGAAGCTAAATACAGCCACCGAAATAGCAGCGCTACGAAAAGCTCGTGCAAAAACAAAACAGCGCCTTTGCGGCACGCAGCAAGACCGCGAGCACAAAAGCGCTGGTAGCGTATGGCGGGAACGTATGTGAATCGAACACATCCAAGACGTTTTGCACGCCTCGCAACGGTTTTGAGGACCGCGGAGCCCACCGGAGCCCATCCGTTCCCAAGTGCGGCGGTATTTTACCAAACCGAAACGGCTCCATCCCAAAAAGACGAACAAGAAGTTGCGGTGGAATAGTTCCTGTATTTGCTGCCAAAGCCTCCAAATAGGAACTATTTCACCGCAACTGAGGAGGCGGGAGCGAGTGACCGGCCTAGCGCAGGGACCTCAGGCCGCCAGCGTCCTTGTCGAGCACCGTAAAGCGCACGGCATCCAGGTGCTCCAAGATGCTGATGGCACGTTTGCGCGACACACCCAGGGCCTCGCGCAGTACGCTCGTGGTGGCAGCGCCGCCGGCTGCCTCAATGGCGGCAGCGACAAGCTCGCGCGCATGGGCCTCGGCGGCAGTGGACAGGGCAACGTCGCGCTCGACCTTAACGATCGAGCGGTTGAGCGAAAGCTCGCGCAGCGCACGCGTCATGGTGTCGCGATCGAGCTGCAACTGCTCGCCCACCTCAGGCAATGTCGGTGCATCGAGGCCGGCTTCGTCCAGCAAGGCAACGATACGTTCGCAGGCCTCGCGCACCACACGCGCCGCGGCGGCAGCAGAGTGCGGGTCGAACACCTCGGCGCCCTCGGCAGCGCATACGCCACGCGAGCAGCCCTCGGCAATCAGAGCCGCGGCAACGCCATCATCAGCGGCAGGCCACGCAGCATGGGCAACGGCGCCGGGCGTAAAGCCCGTCTCCTTGGGAGACGCCGCATGCATGGCTGACAGGGTCGTCGCCAGTGCATCCATCGCGGCGTCGAGCACCACGGCATCCGCCAAGAGGTCCGCATCACCCACGGCAAGCTTACGAACAGAGCCCTGCGACACCAACCCGCGTAGTGCGGCATCGACCTCGCCGACACCAAGATCCAAAGAATCGGCAACATCAACCGCCGAAACCAGCAGCGTCTGCAGCGTCAGCCAAGCGCCCACACCGCCCACGATATCGCCGGACTCGAGTGCCGCAAGCAGCGCGCGCTCCCCCGCCGAAAGCTCGCGCGAGCGACGACAGCGCGAAAGCAGCACACGCCCGCCGCCAATGAGCATAACGGGCGAATACGATAGCACCACGGCATGGTCTCCGGCACGCAGCGGCAGCGGCTCCTCCAGGCGTACCTGCACGGTACGGGTCTCGCCCACCGCCATGGGGGCCTCGCCCTCCAAAAGCATGATGCGGCCGACGACCTCGGCCGTGCCGGCCATCACATGCACACGCGCGCCCGACTCGAGCACGCGCGGCTTGGTGCCCTCGCGGCCCAGGTAGGTGAACGTCATCATAAAGCGCAACGTCTGGCCAAAGCGGTCCGCAACGCCCAGCATCTCGCCACGGTCAAGCGCCGCGGCACCGTCACCAACTAGGTTGAGCGCCACACGCTGACCAGGCAGCGCGCGCGGCGTATCGCTATGCACCTGAATCCCGCGCACGCGACAAACCGTACGCGACGGCAAGGCCATCAGCTCGTCGCCCACCGCAACCGGCGCATCGTGCAGCGTTCCCGTTACGACGGTGCCGACGCCCTTAATCGTAAAGCAGCGGTCAATCGGCAGGCGCGGCGCGGCATCGGTGCGCTCGGCACGGTCGCGGCAGGCATCCCAGCAGGCACTTACCTGCTCGTCGAGCACCGCAAGCAGCCCGTCGATCCCCTCGCCCGTCTTAGACGACACGGGGACAATCGGCGCGCCCGCAAACACGGTACCCGACAAAAAGTCATCGACATCGAGCTCGGCAAGCTCGGTCATCTCGGCGTCGGCCAGGTCGCACATCGTCAGCGCGACCACCATATGCGTAACGCCCAACAGCTCCAGCACATGCACGTGCTCGCGGGTCTGCGGCATTACGCCCTCAACGGCCGATACCACCAGCACGGCCACGTCGATACCCGTGGCGCCCTGCACCATGGCGCGCAGGTAATGCGCGTGGCCCGGCACGTCGACCAGGCCAACGATCTTGCCGCTCGGCAGTGCCAGTTCGCCAAAGCCCAGCTCCACCGTCATGCCGCGACGACGCTCGACCTCCAGGCGGTCGGGATTCTTGCCGGTCAGTGCCTCGATCAGCGCCGACTTACCGTGGTCGACGTGGCCCGCCGTGCCAACGATAACGGGACACTCCACCAGCGCTTGAACCTCACTCATCGGCGCACCGCCTTGGCAACGCATGCGGCAAGCGTCGACGCCGCTGTCTCGATATCGCGGTCGCCCACGAGCGTACGGACGTCAAACAAAATGCGATCGTGCGAGGTTCGCGTGACGACCGGCGTGTCGAAGTCCTGGACAAGCGAACGCTTGAGCGCGTCGACCGTCAGACGCTCGTCAACAAGACGCACGGCAACGCACATCGTCGGCAGCTCAACGGTAGGCAGCGAGCCGCCGCCGGGAGTCGACGACTCCTCGACAATCTCCAACTCAACGGCACACGGGCAACCGGCCTTATCGAGCCCGGCGACCATACGATCGCGCAGCTTGCGTGCGCGGCGCTCCAGATGAGCCTGCGGAAGCGTGAGCATGTTGAGCACCGGCACCTCGCGATGGGCCACATCCGCCCCATCCATGTAAATGCGCAGCGTAGCCTCGAGAGCCGCCAGTGCGAGCTTTCCCGGACGCAGGGCGCGCATAAGCGGATGCGACCCACAGGCCTGGACCAAATCGCGACGGCCCATGATAATGCCCGCCTGGGCAGCGCCGAGCAGTTTATCGCCCGAGCACGACACGATATCGAGCCCTGCCGAAACCGAAGCCGGCGTGGTTTCTTCGCCGCCGCGCACCAGGATATCGTCGGGCAGCAGTGCGCCCGAACCTTGGTCCTCATAGAACAGCAGGCCATGCTTGTGAGCAAGCGCCGCAAGCTCCCGAGAACCCACCTCCTCGTGGAAACCCTCGATGCGATAGTTGGAAGGATGGACCTTAAGGATCATGGCCGTTTCGGGCGTGATGGCGCGCTCGCAGTCGCCCAGATGCGTGCGGTTGGTGGCGCCGACCTCGACGAGTTTGGCGCCCGAGGCCGCCATGACGTCGGGAATACGGAAGCTGCCACCGATCTCGACAAGCTCGCCGCGACTGACGATGACCTCCTTGCCTGCGGCATGGGTCGCCAGCACCAGCAGCACCGCGGCGGCATTGTTGTTGACGACCAGTGCGTCCTCGGCACCGGTGAGCGAACGGATCAGCTGTGCGGCGTGCTCCTTGCGCGACCCGCGCGAGCAGGTGTCGACGCTGTACTCGAGCGTGCTGTAGCCGCGCGCGACCTCGGCCACGGCCTTGGCGGCCGACTCCGCGAGCGGGGCGCGGCCCAAGTTGGTATGGATGACCACACCCGTAGCGTTGACGGCGGGGCGCAGGCTCGGCAGCGCGGAGCGATGCGCACGCCACTCGATAGCCGATGCCAGCTCGCGCTTGGAACGCGGGGCGGCACCGGCGCGAATGGCGGCACGCTCCTCATCGAGCTCGGCCGTCACGGCGGCATGCACCACCGCGTCGCAGGTCTCCCCCGCCGCCTTCACTACCGGCCACTCGGCAAGCAGCTCGTTGACGGAGGGAATGGCGCGCAGGCGGGCGCGCACCTCAACGGACATGTTCTGGCTATCGCTCATGTGCAGCCTTTCAAAACCAAAGGTAAATCAATCGTTCGAACGTCAAACTATCAGCCAATTCGATCGGCTGAATCAATCAGTAGTTATTATCCTCGCGCGCCGCGATCTTTTCCACGCGAACGGCGTTTTCCTGGGTGAGCGCGGCGCCCGTAATGGGATCCCAGCGCAGCGGCGTATGGTCGAGCGGGCCCACGCCCAAGGCTTGAGCGCCACCGGCATCGGCGCCAAACGAACGCCCGCCGGGGGCGGCCGACGTAAAGATGCACGCCGGATGCAGATACGGCGTCGTCTCCACGCGCACGCGGTCGCGGCCCAAATCGCTTACGAGTTCGACGATCTCGCCGTCGGCGATGCCCATGTGCGCAGCGGCATCGGCATTCATCTGCACGGCGTCCAAGTCGGAACCAGCCTCGGCGGCGCCGGCCGCTGCGAGCCTGCGCGAGGTATGCGACTCAAAGGGACGGTTGCCGCTAATGAGGCGAAACATCCCCGGGCCAGGCTCCACCATGGGAGCGATCCAGTTGGGTACACGACCCAGACCAGCTCGTTCCCATACGTCGCTTGCCAGCGCAATCTTGCCGCCAGCAAGCGGAATCACCGGCTCACCCGTGCGCGTCGGCAGCGCCATGCCCGTATCGGTCCAGCCGCGCTCCTTGAGCTCGTCCAGATCGATCCCAAGAGGCGCCACCTGGGCAGCCGCCAGATCGTCAGACGTAAACTGGAAGTACTCGCCCACGCCACATGCCTGCGCCAGACCGGCGTGTCATCATGCTGCACAGGCAGCACGGCGTTGCGGTAAAACACGCGCGCGTCGCTGCGGCCCACGACCGTTCCCACGCCGCGGTCGGCCTCCAGATACGTCACGTCGGGCAGCACGAAGTCAGAAGCGCGCGCTGTCTCGGACCAGCGAATATCAATCGTCACGAGCAAGTCGAGCTGCTGCAAAATACCCAACCAAGCCTGTGCATTGCCATAGCCCGCACCGGGGTTACTGGCATAGACGATGAGTCCACGCAAATCGCCGGCCAAAATCGACTGGCCGATAGTTGTGCACAGGCCGCGCACCGGATCGACCAGTGGATAGCGCTCGGACCCCAGCTTGGGCCCGCGAGGCACCGGCGGCGTCGCAAAGCGCGCGGGATCGAGGTCGCCCAACACAAGCGGCGTGGGCGGATTGAGTGCGCCGCCCGCGTGTCCGATGCAGCCCAGCAGCACATCGACCAAGCAGATAGCGCGCGCGGTCTGGGTGCTATTGGCATACGCGATACCGATGCCGCCATGAAAGCCCGCATCCACCACAGCGGCAGGCGCGGCGGCAGCGAGATCGCGCGCCGTGGCGACAATCTCTGCGGCCGGCACGTCGCACATCGACTCGGCCCACTCGGGCGTCCAAGCACGGGCCGCCTGCGCCAGTTCATCAAACCCCGTGGTGTAGCGGGCAACGAACTCGCGGTCGTACAGGCCCTCGGCAATCAACACGTGGGCAATACCCAACAGCAGCGCCAAGTCACAGCCCGGGCGCACGCGCAGCCAGCGATCGGCAATAGCAGCCGAGCCGCTGCGCCGGGGGTCGACCACGATAATCTTCGCCCCGCGCCGGCGCGCATCGTTGAGCGCATCGACGGCCCCCGTCGTCGACGAATCCACCAAGGAACGCCCCAGGTACATGATGCAGTCGGTATGCGCAAGGTCGGAGGCGGGGCTGTAGCCCAGGCTGTGCTCCCAACCGGTAAGTCGGCTTACCTCGCAGGCACCGTCGGCACCGTACACGTTGGGCGAGCCCAGCGCATGCATAAAGCGATACGCCCAGTAGCGGTCGAACGAGGGCACACCAAGTGTCATGCCCAGCGCACGGGGCCCGCGCTCGTCAACAATCCCCAAAAGGCGCTCGGCAATCTGAGCAAACGCCTCGTCCCAGGTAATCGCATCAAACCCCGAGCCATCCCGGCGGCGTCGCATGGGGTGCACAATGCGGTCGCGCTCGTCAAACGGCATTGCCAGGCGATGCCGACCGCGGGCGCAGAGGGCACGCGCCGCGCACGAATGCCCCGGCACCGGCAGCTCGGCCACCACGCGACCGTCCTCAACGCGTGCCGCAAAGGCGCAATCGGCATAGCATCCCCCGCATGTGGTCACCACGGCGCGACCGTCACGCTTCACAGCAGATGCCATCTCGATTACCCCTTTCATCAGCCAAACACAACAGGCCAAAAGCCCGGCAACGAGCCCCGGACCCAAAAAGCCTCCCGCACGGCAACGCCCCGCGGGAGGCCCAACGTCAAACAGACGGTACCTTACGCCTCGGACTTCTTAGCGTAGATAAACCAGTAGCCGAGCGCGACCAGAACCGCACCGCCCACGATGTTGCCCAGCGTGGCAGCGGACAGGTTAAACGCAATGCCCGCGGCGTTGAGCGCATCGGCGCCGGCGACGTCGGCACCATAGCCGCACGCGTGCATCACGGCACCCATGGGCAAAAAGTACATGTTGGCGACGCAGTGCTCAAAACCGCAGGCCACAAAGGCGGCGATGGGCAGCAAAATGCCCACAACCTTATCGACCACGGTCTTGCCGGCGGTACCGATCCACACGGCCAGGCACACAAAGATGTTGCACAGGATGCCGCGGAAGAAGATCGTCACCCAGTCGACCGTCACCTTGCCGGCGGCGACGCTCACCATGGAATTGGCGACCGCCTCGCCGTTGAGCTTGTAAATGCCGGCCATGTATACCAAAAAGACGATGAACAGGGCACCGACAAAGTTACCGACCCATACGACGGCCCAGGCCTTGAGCATCTGGACCAGGGTGATCTTTTTACTCTTGAGCGCGCAGACCATAAGCGAATTACCGGTAAACAGCTCGGCGCCGCACACCAGCACGAGCACAAGGCCCAGGCAAAAGCACAGGCCGCCCACGACGCGCTGGGCGCCCCAGCCCAGCGTGCTATCGCTCAAGAACACGGTAAAGAACAGGCCGCCGAAGGCGATAAACGCACCGGCGAACATTGCCAACAGAAAGGCCTTTGCGACCGGCAGGTTGGCCTTGGTCACGCCGGCGGTCTCAGTCTTGGCCTCGATCGCGGCAGGCGCCAGGCAATCGGGAGCGGGATATTCTGCCTTGGAATCTGCCATGTCAATCACTTCTTTCCTAATCAGCGGGGACAAGCGCTCCTATTGCTCTTGCCCCAAGCGGACAAAGTGGGAAAAGTCGTTGGCGGCCACGGCGTCGTACACGGCGTCGACGGCGTCAAAGACCTCCGGGGACATGGGGTTGTAGAACTCCGTGTCGCCCGGCTGAATCCCTATGAAGACGATATCTTCGCACGATTGCTCGATTTCCTCGATCAGAATCGACAAAGGGAGCGAATGCGTGGTGAACATCGACTTGCGGGCCACGTCACGTTTGTCGAGCAAGCGGATGGCGCCAAACGCGGCGGACGCTCGCGCTTGACCTCGATGATGTCGTCCTCGGGCGTTTGGCCACCGTCGATGGTGTACCAACCGGCAATGGGCGCGTCCTCCATCTTTTTGGAGAGCACGGGGCCGGCGGCATCGTCGGCACGCAGCACGCTTCCCGCCGTGAGCACGATACCCGCAAACGGGGCGCCGTTCACACGTCCATCCACAACGCGACCCATTACTGCAACCTTCCCGTCAGGTACACGCCCGACACATCGCGCACGCGCTCAACCAGATCGCGGAACTTCATCAGAAACGCGACCTGCTGGGCATGCAGGCCAAAGTCGTCGTCGAACACCGAGAAGCCGGCCAAGGCCGAGCCGCGAACACCGCGCTCGTCGAGCAGCGGGACGCAGGCCACGAGCACCGTCGACACCGCCGCCGTGGC
>ENA-UOOA01003969-UOOA01003969.1-human-gut-metagenome-genome-assembly--contig:-P61old-NODE-3969-length-17488-cov-7.307233_pt1 | contig 17488 bp, 20 predicted proteins | sample MGYA00242467_ERZ724014 | MGnify/ENA metagenome assembly ERZ724014
CAGCTTTCGCTGACCAGAATCACGCACCAAGTCTCACGTGCGTTCGACTTGAAGGTGGAAGTCATATATCAGTTTTGATATGATTTTATAAAAAATTAAGTATTGGATTATAAAAAGTTTATAAAATATAATATAAGCAGTCATAAAGAGAATTTCAAATATTGAAGGAGGAGAAAGAAAAATGGCTGCATTAGGTATTATAGGCATTATCGTTGGTGTCGCTGTACTGATCTACGGCGCATACAAAGGAATCAGCACAATTATTCTTGCACCGTTGTGTGCATTGCTGATTGCGTTGTTCAACGGAATGAATCTGCTGACAACATTTACAGACACAATGTTACCAAGCGTATGCAATTATGTAACTGCAATGCTTGGACCAGTATTGATGGGATGTGTTATCGCTGCATTGTACAATGCAAGTGGTGCGGCATTATCCATCGCAAACGCATTATATGATTTATTCACAATCAAAGCAAGAAAACAGGCTGCCGCAGGTCAGCAGGTTGTTATGAAACCGGTTCTTGCAATTCTTACAATTTATGTAATTGGTACTGTACTTGCTTACAGTGGAATGAACCCGGTTGTACTTATGTTTATTTTATTCCCGATTGCTATGGACTTATTTGAAAAAGCAAAAATGCCAAGAGCAATGGGACCGGGTGTTGTATTAGGAGCACTTGCAACCGCTGCATGTTCCATGCCGGGTACAACTTCCGATCAGAACGTTATCGCTGTTCAGATGCTTGGTACATCTCCGATGGCAGCAGCTGTTCCTGGATTTATCGGCGGTGCCGTTGTTCTGATCATGAACATCGTGATGATGAATGTTATCTCTAAAAAAGAGATTGCAAAAGGACATGTATATGATGCTGCACCAAACGCACCAAAACGCCCGGAAGGACAGAAGACACCACATTGGGTAATGTCTATTATCCCAATCGCTGTTACACTGATCTGCTTCAATGGTCTTGGATGGAACATTTTGGTAAGTATGATGCTCAATATCATTCTTTCCCTGATTTTCTTCTTCCCATATTATGGAAAATTCTCAGGTCTGAAAGAACTGATCAAACCGGTTGGAGAGCAGACAACTATGCTGGTTCTTCAGGTTGGTTTGCTTGGAGCTATCGGTGGTGTCGTAGCAGCATCTCCGGCTTTCCCGGTGCTGACAAACGGATTGTTACATATGGGCGGTCCTGCATTATTCAAGGTAGTACTTGCAATTGCATTACTGACAGGTGCTTCCGGATCTGGTCCTGCCGGTCTGTCTGCAACTTTACCATACATGTCTGAGACATTTGCAAGCATGGGTATCAATATGAGTGCTTTGCACCGTGTATCTGTATTTGCTTCCCAGACACTGGATACATTACCGACAAACCCTGGATTTATCATTGCAACAGGTATTGCAGAAGTTGAGATCAAAGATTCTTACAAATATGTATTTATTACAACCGTATTAAATACAACCATTACAGCTTTGATCGTTGCTTTGATCCTGACAATCTTCCCAGGTCTTGCATAAAGAGAACAAAGGCAAAAGATTATGTGATAACATATTTTCTTATACAAATAAATCTGCCGCATGGAATTCATATATTTGAATCCATGCGGCAGATTTAGGTTTTATGGTCAATAGGTAGAAAATTATAATAAAATGTAAATATATCAGATGTGAAATGATTGAGAGTTTTCTGGCAGTGGCGGAAACAGGAAATTTTACAAAAGCGGCGGAATCGGGAAAGTTAGATCTGATTTTTACAATCAGAGATTCTGTAAAAAATGTAAAGTTTGAACGCAAGTCGCAAAGCGACTGCGTTCATGAGCAAGTAGCGAAAGCGGATTGCGAATGTCCGTTTTACTGGGTAAAACTGGCAGAAATGAAAAATACTTCGCTGCAACATATTGTGTTGGATTCCTGTAATGAGGCGGTTCTGGCATGGCGGAACGAGAATAAAAATCCGGCATTTTCATGTTTTTTGCAGGAAATTCAGAAGTTGCTGTAACGAAAGTGGAAAAATGGCTATTAATAGATAGAACAACAAAAATACAGATTGTTTGAGTGAGCTTTTTAACAAATAAAATAACTTTGAACGGAAAGGAGGGAAAAACGCAGGTGCAGGATATGGATGCTGTATACCGCCAGCATGCGCAGACGGTGTTTAAATATCTGATGTTGTTGACACATGATGCGGATCTGGCGGAAGAACTGACGCAGGAGACGTTTTATCAGGCGGTACGAAGCATTGACCGGTTTGATGAAAGCTGCAAGATCACGACGTGGCTGTGTGCCATTGCAAAAAATCAGTATTTTTCCTATATGAAAAAACATGTGCGGATGCAAGCTGATTCAGACGTGGACCGAATGGTTGCCGATGCAGGAATAACAGAAGCCGCGATGTCGGCAGAGCAGGAAGTGATACAGCAGGTCGGGCAGATGGAACTGTTGAAGAAACTGCATGTGTTTCCCGAACCGAGCAGAGAAGTGCTTTATTTGAGAATGTTTGGAAATCTGTCTTTCCGGGAAATCGGTGAGGTTATGGGAAAGACGGAGAACTGGGCGCGGGTGACTTTTTTCCGGGCGCGCACGAATCTTAGGAAGGAGTTGGAAAAGGATGAAAAATAATCTGACGTGTGAAATTGTGCGAGATCTGCTTCCATCTTATGTGGATGGACTGACAAATGATGTGAGCAATCAGGCGGTGGAACAGCATATGAAGACTTGCGAGAACTGCCGAAAATTATATCATGAGATGCAGGAAACGGTGAATGGGGATGAGGTGTCTGAGATAAATAATGAACAAAAGGCCAATTTCAAAGTGCCATCTGAAATAGATTATCTGAAAAAGATTCGAAAGAAAAACAGGATGCGGATTCTGGCAGCGGTACTGACCGTTGTGATTGCAGCCGGCGTAGGAATCTGGTGCAAGGCATATCTCATTGGGCAGAAGGTGGAGCAGGCAGAGTTTGTGCAGGCAGATGTGGTAATGAAAGATCATAAAGTGTCGGTGCAGGGGGTGTTGCTGGATCAGACAAAAGGCGTGTCAGATGTGGCGTTTCAGGAGCAGGATGGAATTGTGACGGTATCTCTGCGGGAAACGCGAAAGTCATCGTTTCACACAAATGAGTTTCAGGCGGAGTATGAAAGTTCCGGAGAGGTAAAGCGGGTTGTTCTGGAAAATCGGATTTTGTGGGATGATGGGATTTCGATTGACGGAACGGTTTCAGATCTGTATCAGAGCAGAAATCCATATGTGGGGGATATTTCTGCGGATGGGCGGTCTGTGCAGGCTGCCCGGGCGGTACTTGGAATCAACGACGAGGCGCTACTTTGTTATGGTACACAGCTGCAGACGTCAGAGGAACCTTACGGATGGACATTTTTGAATGTACAAATTTCTTCGTCTGATAATGTGGAACGGTTGCAGCAGGAGATGAAACAGCTTGGGTGTCTGCTCATCGCAGTAACGGACAATCTGGGCTATGTCAGCTTTGCGTATTGTGTGGATGGGACAGAAAATTCGGATGGAAGTACAACATTGACGGTAACGGAAGCAGATGCGGATGCGCTGGCAGGACAGTCGGTGAAGGCAATGTCACAAACACCGGCAGGATTGCAGAAATTAGTGGAATTGATAAAGTAACTTAATAAAAGAAAAGTACACGTGAATTGATTAATTACAATCAGTCCACGTGTATTTTTATATTAGTCTGAAGTTGAAAGTATTTATACTATATGTATTTAGAAAGTATCTTTCTCTTCTGCATATAAGGTTGGCAGAATTGCTGCCAGGTTTGTAAACTCTTTGATGTTGTGTGCGAATAATCCCTGTGGTACGAATGGTGGGATAGATACGCCTTCTGGAATTGCTTTTACGATGTTTCCTTCTTCATCGATGCGGTATCCAATCCAGAAACGGGACTCAAACAATACGCCGTCTTTGTATGGATGCCATTTGTGAGTCATTGCTGCCGCACAGCTGCTTTCGCCGATTGCACATACGAGAGATTCACACTTTTCAGTACCGATAATGCTTTCATCATAACCAAAATCAGCTGGTCTCTTGAAGCAGAGTTTTAAGAATTCCGGTCCCGGTCCGACGTCTTCCATGATGTAGTGATCAACGCCCCATGTTTTCTGGTTCATTGGTACGTTCGGGTCTACGACATAAGATGCCGGATATGCTCTTGCAAAATAGTGATCTTCCGGATCCCAGATTTTGTAACGCAGGTCAGATCCTACGGAATGCCATGGGAACCACCAGTCAAGCATTTCGCCTGTAACGCCCGGCATGTAAGTGGTATTACATACAAGACCTGTTCCGTTAGCAGCAACACCGTAACCGATGTTTGCATATTCATCAGCTTCCCCTTTTAAGAATTTATTTCTCTCCTCAAATGGAATACATTTTTCCGGGACGATCGGTCCACCCTGTAAAATAGCGATTTTCTCAGCTGGTACAGGAGCTAAATCCTGCTCAAAATATTTGTAGTAAGAAAGTTTTTTCTCTTCTTCGGAAACTCCAACTTTAACACCTGGTGTGCTCATATTAAAATCCTCCTCCATAATAGGTAAGGTTCGACCTGAATGGGAACCTTCGTGTATTTGATGATTTTATTTTAACCGATAGGAAAAAGAAAAGACACTATTTTATTGGATATAAGTATAACTTTTATGTTATGCAAAAGTGTGCTATAGTTTAGTGTAATCTTAAAGAAGATAGAGTGATAATTAATATTTCATGTTACAATGACAACATTTGTTAAAAAGTAATGGCTGATAATAATTGCGTTGTCCGCAGTTACGGCAGGTACTGTTTTGTGAAAAAAAGGGCATTATAATCAAACAATGTATAAGTGACAATAGAAGAAACAATTTATTTGCAATATTTTCTGAGTAGAAAAAGGATGCTAAGGTATCAAAAATGATATAGAAAATCCCTATTCGCCATGCCCAAAGCCCTATTTTTAATTTCGTTTTAAAACCATTTGTACAAAATAACAGAATATAGTAAATACATAGCCTAATGTAAAAAGATTGTTCTAACATACTCAAAATAAAATATTTGTCTCAAAAGGAACAATTATATTGTTATATGATTGTTCCTTTTGAAATCTATGCTATCGAAATTAAGGTGCTTACGAACTATCTCATTTACAGTATCATCGTATTCGTAAGATGAGAGTAATTGGTTAGGAATTTCTGAAGCTTGTGCGAAAGATGGAAATAGTATTGTTAAACTTAATGCTAAACCTAAAATCATTGATAGAAAATGTTTCTTTTTTTTCATTAAAATATATCTCCTTGTATAGTTTTCAAGATCTTGTGCTGAAAATATAACATATATTATAATTTATAAACACCACTTTTAGGTAAAATTAATGTAAAAAGCTTGTTTGGGTTATTGCTTTATACAATTTTACAGAGACTTCCTAAATGTTCCCCAAGTATGGTATATATAGTAGTAACAGGGAACAAAAGGAGAAGAATATGACCACAAAATCATTAGAATACTTTCTGGTAGTTGTAAAACATTTAAATATTTCAAAGGCAGCAAAGGAGCTTTTTATCAGTCAGCCGGCCTTGAGTAAACAGATCAGTCAGTTGGAAGCAGAACTTGGTGTTAGCCTGTTTGATCGTACAAAACATTCTTTGAAATTGACACATGCGGGGGAAGTGCTGTTGTCCGAGACAAATGAATTGTTTAAAAAGCAGGATGAACTGCGGCAGCGGGTGCGGGCAGCAGGTAACGTATCGGAAGATGCGCTGCGCTTGTGTCATATGCCGGGAGCGTTGAATTATCATGTGGCTGATATCTTGGCACAGTTTCAGGAGAAGTATCCGGAAATCAGGCTAAATCTGATCGGAAGCCTTCCAAGTCAGATTTTTTCAAATTTACTGAATGGAAAAATCGATGCAGGATTTATTCTGGCAACGACGACTACATGTCCGGAGCCTTTGAAAATGCAGACATTACATGAAGCTCAGCTGTCCTTGGCAGTTCCAAAGGGCCATAAATATGAGGATTACCGTGAGATTTCATTCCATGATATATCGGATGAGACACTTTTGTATCTCAGTGAGCAGGAAGCACCGGTGCAGCATGCCTTACTACCGTTTTTCCTGCATGGAAATCACAGGGATTATAATAACAGGATTGAGTATCTGCCAAATATGGAGACGGTAGTTTCTCTGGTGCGGGCGAATCGGGGAGTGGCTTTTATCGCGCGGGATTATTGTGCAGCATCGCTGGAAAATATCACACTGATTCCAATCACGGATGCAATGCCGATTTCGTTAAATCTGGTATATAACCCAAAACATATATCTGAGCAGTTGAAAAAATTGCAGAAAATGATGGGGGAATTGTCATGACGATTACAAAAGATCTTTTATTATATTTTATCAGAGACAGGAAATTGGATGAGCAGTCGGAAATCACGCAGAAACAGGAGTTTTCCGGAATTCAGCACTGGATAGCAGATGTCCGGAAATTAAAAAGAGAGTATCTGTATCTCTGTGATGGCAACCGTGTGCCGGATATAGAAGAAAAATTAGATAAAGATATCTGTCTGCTTGTTATTTTTCCAAATGATCAGGATACGGAAATCCGTCAGAACATGATTCGGAAATGGAAAGCTTTTCACGAAAATCTGATTTTTATGCAGACAGAAAAAACGGTACCGGAAGTGATGAATGACCTGGTGGAAATTTTTTGTCGTCTGGTGGAATGGGATAAAAACATGCATATCGCGGCATTGGAGGGAAAAGATGTGCAGGATCTGATCGATATCAGCGAAGAAATTCTGGAACATCCAATGATTGCCTTTGATGCAAGTTTTGATGTGTTGGCTTACACAAGGCACAGTTCTTCTCATTACAAGATTTTTCAGGAAACAGTGGCGCAGGGATATACGGATGCGCATACCATGGAACAACTGAAAAAGAAGCAGATTTTTTCCCAGATCAAAGAAGGAGAACTTCTGATTGCACCGGCAGCAGATGAAAAATCCGGAACAAATATTTACCTGCAGTTTTTCAGTGGACAGACGTTACTTGGATATACGTCCATTTTCTGTGGAGAAGAAACACCGGAAAGCGGATATTTGGATCTGATTCATATGTTTATGAAAAATATGTCTTTCTGTCTGCAGCGCAATTATGAAAATCGAAGGCACGGGCGTATGATGTATGAAACATTTCTGGCAAACCTGCTTGGAAGCGCTGAAATTCCGGAAGACCGGATTACGGAGCAGGTAAATATGATTGACGGACTGGAAAAGACGGGATATCTGGTACTGGGAATTCTTGATTTTGCCAATCAGGAGCATGTGCCGCTGAAATTTCTGGCGCGTTTGTTGGAGCGGCAGTCATGGAAAATGAAACCGTTTTTATATGAAAATCATATCTGCCTGTTGAAGTATAGTAAAACAGCGATACATCAGAATTTGTCATTTGATGAAAAGGAACTGCATATTTTAGAGCAGTTGTTAGAACAATATGAGTATCGGATTGGAGTCAGCAATATTTTTACGGAGCTGAAACGAATGAAAGATGCTTATGCACAGGCAGTGTTTACGTTACAGTGGAATCAGAAAACGGAGCAGAATACAGAGGTATTGTGTCAGTACAAAGATGTGGTGATGTATCATTTGTTTTCCAGAATGGAGTCAGAGATGGAACCGGTTTCGATGCAGTCGGAATTTTACAGGGAACTGGCCGTATATGACAGAGAGCATCACACTTCGTATGGCAGGACAGTACTTTGTTACCTGAAAAATGACTGCAGTGCAACGCGCACAGCAGCAGAGCTTGGAATTCATCGAAATACCGTGCGAAATATAATTTCGATGGTGGAAGAACGGTATGCGGTTTCGCTGGATGATTCCGAAGAAAAAATGCGTTATATTTTATCGGAACAGATTCAGGAGTATATAAGGTGTATAGAATAATGTTGATTCCAAAGTTAATGTAGAAAAACGAATCAGAGAAGTCTGCGGTGTTTTGAAATTTTGATAAATACAATCGTAAGTCAAAGTGCATTCTGCACAATTATATGCAGTAAAATACATGCGATTTAGGCCAGATGAAAGGTTAAAGTACATAGAAATATTGATAAAATCTCCTCAACAGGTGTTTGAAAAAGAGCAACAGGTGAAGGAGGTTTTATTTTTTATGAAGTTAAAAACAGATCTGGTAATTATGGGAAGTGGCATGGCAGGTATTTCGGCGGCAGATGCAGCACTTGCCCGTGGAAAGAAAGTCATCGTATTTGAAAAGAAACCATATCAGGGCGGAGCAGTTTCCAACTGCCCGATCGCATATGTCAGCATTCGAAAAGACAGGGCATTTCAGAACGCAGCATTTCATTTGTTATATGAGTATTCGAATTACAATGCAAATCCGTCTGTAATTCGTCAGTATGTAAACAATTCCTGGAGAACAAAAGAATATATTGAGCGTCTTGGCATTAAAATGATTCCGACACAGCAGTTGGAGCTGGAGGATATCGGAGATCCGAAATATGCGGATGGATTTCCCCCTGCAGTAATGGCACATGGAGATTTTTATCTGGTTCCGGGACGAGGCAAAGGCCATGGCGGTGCACTGATCTGTCTGAATGCCATGAAGGATATTATCAAACGTGGTGGACAGTATATGCTGAATACACCGATCACAGATATTCTGGTGGACGAAAATGGAAAAGTAACCGGTGTAAAAGCTGTCAACAATGAAACAAAAGAAGAAATCGAAGTGGAATGTGAAGCAGTGATCATTGCCAGCGGCGGTATTATGGAAGATCGTGAAATGATGAAAAAATATACCGGCTTTACTTTTACGGATTATAATTGTTCCGGAGACGGAAACGTACTGTTTAACTGTTATCCGAATTCCGATCAGACCGGAGATGGACAGAAACTGGCATGGAAGCTTGGCGGTGCCCAGAGTGCCATCGCAGTATCTGGTCACAATCTGGTTCCGGGACCGGGAATCGTGGCAAGTTCTCCGTGGATTGTATACAACGAGACACGTACCATTCAGGAGCAGCCATATCTGTGGGTAAACAAAAATGGTGAGCGTTTTATTGACGAGAGCATTTCCAATAACCATATGGCAATCAGCACAGGTATCGCAAATCAGCCAAATGGGGAAAGTTATATCGTATTCGATGAAGATACTAGACGCCATTTGGAAGAAGAGGGTGTGGATTACATGTACTTTATCTTCCCGGTGGAGAAACTGACAGATATTCCGGGACAGTTCAGGACACTGATTGAGGAAAAAGGAAACAAACATGTATTTATGAAAGATACCATTGAAGAGCTGTGCGCACAGTCCGGAATTGATCAGGCAGGTTTGGAGGAAACACTGGATCGTTACAATGGATATTGCGATAATGGTGAGGACGAAGAGTTTGGAAAAAATGCAAAATATCTCCGTCCTGTGCGAAAAGGACCATTTTATGCAATGCGTGTATTCTGTGCCGGTTATGATACTATCGGTGGTATCAAAGTTAATGGAAAAATGCAGGTCGTGAAAGAAGATGGAAAAGCAATTCCGGGACTTTATGCAGCCGGGGATAATATGATGAGCGAGTTTTATGGAAATCCTCCGACAGGCGGCAGCGCCGGTGCTTATTTTGCGATGCCGTTTGGGTTTGCAGCAGGAGACAGTGCGTGTGATTATATGGAGAAACATGCATAACTGATGTTTGCGAAATAAAAATGAAGGTAAGATATACCCATATACCGTAAATCTGGTTTACAGATGGTGAAATTGTTAAAAAACACACATCTGATTTGGATGAGGTTTATTCGAAAACAGGAGGAAAAGTAAAATGAAAGCAGAAATCAAAGAGTATTGTATTCGTTGTGGCATTTGTGTGGGATTATATCCGCAGTTATTTGCCCACAATTTTGAAAAAGACTGTATTGATGTCAAATATGATGAGATTCCGGCGGAACTGGAAGAGACTGCAAAAAATGCAGCCCGAGACTGTGCGGTGACGGCGATTTATTTGAAGAAATAGGGTAGAATTGATATATGGCAAAATAAACAAAAATGATATTATTTCAGGAGTTGAAAAATGAGTTTTTCAACTCTTGATTTTTTGTATGATCAGAAAATACGGGATCGACAGAGAACTTGACTGGTATTGTGCAATTTGCTTAGATAAAATTTGGAGATAAAAAAGGGCATTGACGAGTGGAAAAGGGCGTTATATACTGGCTGCACTTTATAAATATTATGACGAATGCATTCTCAAAAATGAACGGAAAGAAAATAACAAAATTGATAATATGGTATATATACCATATAATAAGGGAGAATACATATGACAAAATTTGAAGTCATTGCATATGAAACAGAAAATGGCGATAATCCTGTAGAAAAATTTTTAGATAAACTTAATCTTAAAATGAGAGCCAAGATATTTGGAATGTTGGTCATTTTACAGGAAAAACAATTAGCAAAAGCACGACGAGCTGACTATATGGAAAGGATGAAGAAGCTATGAAGACATTAAATGAAATGTTAGAAAATCAGATGCAGGATGAAAAGTTCCGCAAAGAATATGAAGAAATGCAACCAGAGTTTGATGTGATTAGAGCAATTGTAGATGCGCGTACTTCTCAGAATTTGACTCAGAAGGAATTGTCAGAACGTACAGGAATTAATCAGGCAGATATCAGCAAACTGGAAAATGGAACAAGGAATCCATCTGTTAGCTTACTAAAAAGATTAGCAGAAGGAATGGGGATGGTGTTAAAGATTGAATTTATACCAAAACAGAAAGTTTGATGGTTTTGGACAAAGAAAATTACCAAATAAAAACGCCTCTCCCGAAAGAATGAGAAAAGTCGGGAGAGGCAGCAGGAGTAAAAGATGCCTTTTGTATAAGGGATGGGATTGTCCTATTTGATTGTGCAAAAGGCATCTTTTTTATTTTAGCAGAAATCCAGATAAGTATATGTCTGCAATGCAGACCCGGATTTCGCATCAGAAATCAATTCTGAGTTCTGAATTATATATATCTGAAAATGATATATAGCATTGATACTGCAATTACGATCAGTGTTGCCGGAATCGCGTAGGTACAATACTGTTTCCAGGAAATATGATGACCGTTTTTTGATGCAACGGCGATACCAACTACGTTGGCAGATGCACCGATCGGGGTAGCACTTCCACCGATATCGGTGCCCAGTGCCAGTGTCCATGCCAGAACGGATAAATCTGCTCCGGATGCCGCTGCAAGGTTTTTGATGATCGGAATCATTGTAGCGGAAAATGGGATATTGTCTATAATAGCGCTGGCCACTGCAGATACCCATATAATAATGATTACAATAAAGGTTACATTTCCTCCGCTGATTCTGTGGATAAAGTTCGCAATCAGTTCCAAAATTCCTGTCTCTTCCAGACCGCCGACTACGATGAATAATCCGATGAAGAAAATAAGGGTCGGATAATCAATACGACGTAAAATGTGTTTTGCCTTTTTCCCTGCGGTTGCGTAGGTTGCGATAGCGGCAATTATGCCAATGGTGGAAACTGTCAATCCAGTCTGTCCATGTGTCACAAGCAGTACAACTGCACAGAGAAAAATAATGCAGCTGATGATAAAAGAACGTTTGCTGGTAATCGCACTGTCCGGTGATGGCATTTTTGCAATATCTTCTTTTGAAAGATTATTTGTGTTCAGTTTTTTGCGGAAACACAGATAGAAGAAAAAGATCATCAGCACCAGACTCAGGATGGCGATCACGCCGGTATTGAACAGAAAATCGGTAAATGTGTAGTGCAATGCGGTTCCGATAATGATATTTGGCGGATCACCACACATTGTGGAAGAACCTCCAAGGTTCGAACAGAATATTTCTGTAATGATTACCGGAATCGGATCAAATTTCAACAGTTTGCCTTGGGTGATGGTGATTGCGGCCAGAAACAGAATAACGGTGATACTGTCGATAAACATAGAAAGTACGAATGCCAGAACCATAAACATCACAAAAATTTTTGTGGTATTATATCTGACTGCTTTTGCAATGGTCAGGCAAAGCCAGGAGAAAAATCCGGAAATTGCCATTCCTTCGACCATGATCATCATGCCAAAGATGAAAATAATTGTCTGCCAGTTGATTCCTTTTGTACTTTCTGTGGCTTCGGCGCCTGCACGCCAAAAATCAACAGATGTAAAAGACTGAAAGTTCAGTGTCTCGAATAACGCAGTGGAACTGTGCATACAGACACCAAACACGAGAATGAGCGTTGCAACACTGCAGAGTGTTGTCGCAATGTGCCGTGGAATTTTTTCCGTGATAATGAATGCAAACATAACCAGGAAAATAATGACGGCCGTGATTTGTGCTGCCATAAAAAAACCTCCTCCAATATAAAAAGCCCCTGCATTTATTATGTAGTAAAAAGACTGACAAGTCAAATAGAAGTCAGACATATTTCTGGTTTTTCCGGTTACAGACATCAAGGGGAAAAATCCAGATGGCACTGTTCTTAGAAATGTTCCAGACCAGCTCATTTGTAAGATTCGTTTTTCGTAAAGCAGGTAAAATTGCCGAAAATAGAAATAAAAAAGTACATAATCAGGAAATAATCTGTTAAACGAAAATTGTCAATCGTGATTTTGCTGAAAAAATATTTTTATAAAAAAACAATTTAGGAAAATTTGCCGATTGCAAAATCTGGAAATTATATTAATATGGATACACGAAAAGACCAACGGGGGTAAGGAGTTTTGGGATAACCACTGGTCTTTTATTTTTCAGGGATAATGGTAGTACCAATTGTGAGAAAACAGTATCAATTACGAGATGCAACAACGATGCTGAAACTGTGATGATTGGGAAACATGTTTCAGGAAAAATAAAGCGGACATTCGCAATCCGCTTCGCTCCTTGCTCATGAACGCAGTCGCTTCGTGATCTGCGTTCAAAAAACAGAAGAAAGAGAAAAGAAGGAGGTGACCGCTACGAACGGACTGGTAGATGAGTTGATCGACCAACTGAGTGTCAAGACGGTGTTCACGATACCCATTTTTGGTGGAATCAAAATCGCGGAATCAGTTGTCGTTATGTGGATCATTATGGCAATTGTCATAGTGGCATCGATTTTCCTGACGCGGAAATTGAGCGTGGAGAATCCGGGAAAGAGGCAGTTGTTTCTGGAAGTATGTATCGGAAAATTTTATGGATTTTTCGAAGGGCTGCTCGGAGAGGAAGGAAAATGTTATATTCCTTATCTGATGAGCGTCGGTCTGTTTATCGGTATTGCAAATGTAATTGGCTTATTTGGATTTAAGCCTCCGACAAAGGACCTGAATTGTACGATCGCTCTTGCGTTGATGAGTATCATACTGGTGGAAACCGCCGGTATCCGTGCAAAAGGTGTGAAGAAGTGGGCGAAAGGATTTACGCAGCCTGTCGCGATCATTACACCGATCAACATTTTGGAAATCTTCATCCGACCATTTTCATTATGTTTGCGACTGTTCGGAAATGTACTTGGCGCATTTGTTATTATGGAGCTGATCAAGGCGGTTGTGCCGATGGTGGTACCGCTGGTATTTAGTTTCTATTTTGATATTTTTGATGGATTGATCCAGGCATATGTATTTGTGTTCCTGACATCGTTATACATCAAGGAAGCTATTGAATTACAGGCAGAATAAAAAATTTGAAGTGAGAAAAGGAGATAATTATTATGATGATCGCACTCGGAGCTGGTATCGCAGCATTAGCAGGAATTGGAGCAGGTGTAGGTATTGGTATCGCAACAGGTAAAGCAGTAGACGCTGTAGCAAGACAGCCGGAAGCAGACAGCAAGATCAGCAAGAACTTATTACTTGGTTGTGCACTGGCAGAGGCAACTGCTATTTATGGTATGGTTGTCGCTATTCTGATCATTTTCCTTTGCAAATAAAAAACAAAGACGTGAGATTTTGTTTTTAGAAGGAGGATTTCAGGATGCTGAGAATTGATTCAAACCTTATATGGATCATTGTGAACCTGTTGATCTTCTATTTCCTGATCAGAAAGTTTCTGTTCAAACCGGTTTTAAATATCATCGAAAAGAGAAAACAGATGGTAACGGAACAGTTTGAAAAAGCAGATACGGTAAATGCAGAGGCTTTAGAGTTGAAAACTCAGTATGAGGCATCTTTGCAGGGCGCAAAAGAGGAGGCAGTCCAGATTGTGGCAGATGCCAGAGAACGGGCAGATGTGCAGTACAAGCAGATTGTTTCCGATGCGGAAAAACGATCCGAAGCTTTGCTTGAGAAAACAAATCAGGATATGGAAAAAGAACGTGACAGAGCACTGCAGAGTGTACAGAAAGAGATCAGTACGCTGGCTATGGCTGCAGCGATCAAGATTATCGGAGAGAATAGCAGTAAAGTCACGGATGAACAGCTTTACAATGAGTTTTTAAGTAAAACGGGTGACAAACATGACAGCAACAACGGCTAAATATGTAAGAGTTTTGTGGGAGTTGAAGGCTCCGGTAGAAGATCTTGAAACTGCAGTACAGATTTATCGGGAGAGTCCCGAATTACAGCGTGTGCTGACAGACCCAAGTGTTTACAAAGAGGAAAAACATGCGGTGGTTGACCGTATTTTCCCGGAAAAAAAGTTACAGAATTTTATGAAGATTCTCTGTGATTATTCTGACGTGGAATATCTGAATGAGATCGTGGAGGAATACAAAATGTATGCAAATGAACATCAGTCAATCGTAAACGCAACATTACGTTATGTGACAGCACCGGCTGATAATCAGCTGGAAGGAATTAAAAAATTCTTGATGGAAGAGTTTGATGCGCATCAGGTTGAGCTTGAGATGATCCGGGATGAGCGTCTGGTGGGAGGTTTTGTCCTCGCTGCCAATGGCCGTGAATGGGACTGGAGCATCAGCGGACGGATCCGCGGCATGCAGGAGCAGCTCGGTATGATTCAGAATCAGGCTGAATTATAACTGGCAGAGTAAGAAGTAAAAGGTAAAAGAAAGAGGTGATAGGACAATGAGCGCTATCAGTTCACAGGATATTATTTCCATCCTGAAGGAAGAAATCGAAAATTACGATTTTGAAGCGAAGGATCGGGAAATTGGTCATGTCATCTGGGTTGGTGACGGAATTGCCACTGTCTATGGAATTGACCAGGCCATGTATGGTGAGATCGTTGTCTTTGAGAACGGCGTAAAAGGTATGGTACAGGATGTCAGAAGAAATGAGATAGGTGTCATTCTGTTCGGCCGTGATACAGAGATCAAGGAAGGAACCAAGGTAACAAGAACCAAAAAGAAAGCCGGAATTCCGGTTGGAGATAAATTTGTCGGAAGAATCATCAATGCCCTGGGTGCTCCAATTGATGGAGAGGGCGATATTGAAGAAGATGATTACCGGCCGATTGAAAATGAAGCACCGGGCATCGTGGATCGTAAATCGGTCAGCGTACCAATGGAGACAGGAATTCTTTCCATTGATTCTATGTTCCCGATCGGACGTGGACAGAGAGAGCTGATCATCGGTGATCGTCAGACAGGTAAGACATCCATTGCAACGGATGCAATGATCAACCAGAAGGGAAAAGATGTCATCTGTATTTATGTCGCAATTGGACAGAAAGCATCAACAATTGCAAAAATTGTATCCACATTGAAAAAGCACGGCGCAATGGATTATTCCATCATTGTAGCAGCAACAGCCAGTGATCCGGCTCCGCTGCAATATATTGCACCGTATGCGGGAACTGCCATGGCAGAGTATTTTATGTATCAGGGAAAAGACGTGCTTATCGTTTATGATGATTTGTCAAAACATGCGGTAGCTTATCGTGCATTGTCCCTGTTGCTGGAGCGTTCTCCGGGACGTGAGGCTTATCCTGGTGACGTTTTCTATCTGCATTCCAGACTGCTGGAGCGTTCCAGTCGTCTGAGTGACAAACTGGGCGGCGGTTCCATCACAGCCCTGCCAATTATCGAGACACAGGCCGGTGATGTATCTGCATATATTCCGACCAACGTAATTTCCATCACAGACGGTCAGATCTTCCTGGAGAGTAACTTATTCTTCTCCGGTATGCGACCGGCGGTAAACGTAGGTCTGTCTGTGTCCCGTGTCGGTGGTGCCGCACAGACAAAAGCGATGAAAAAAGCAGCCGGAAGTATTCGTATTGATCTGGCGCAGTATCGTGAGATGGAAGTATTTACCCAGTTCAGTTCTGACTTGGATGATGATACCAAAGAGCAGTTACAGTACGGAAAAGGTCTGATGGAACTGTTAAAACAGCCGCTTTGCCAGCCGTTGGATATGGCAGAGCAGGTTATTACACTGTGGACCGCCACACACAAGATTTTCCTGAATGTGGAAGTTAAAAAAATCAAAGAGACCCAGAAGGGTATGCTGGAATATTTCAAAAATGCACATCCTGAGATCATCGCTGAGCTGAATGAGGCAAAAGCTCTGTCCGATGAACTTGGAGAAAAGATCCTCGCTGCCGCCAGGGAGTATGTAAAATAGGAGGTCTATCATGGCAAGTGCTAGAGAGATACAGAGCAGAATGCAGAGTATCAAAGATACGATGAAAATCACCAGTGCCATGTATATGATTTCTTCGTCAAAGATGCAGAAGGCAAAGAAAAGTCTGGCAGATACGGAGCCGTTTTTCTTTGCGCAGCAGAATGCAGTCGCGCGTTTTATGAAGTCTGTTCCGGACACAAACAATATTTTTTTCGGAAGAGATATCCCGGATGACCGGAAAAAGCGCGGTTACCTTGTGATCACTGCCGACAAGGGTCTGGCAGGAGCTTACAATCACAATGTTCTGAAGCTTGCATCGGAACAGCTGGAAAAGGGCGGACAGAACAAACTGTTTGTGGTCGGTGAGTTAGGCCGGCAGTATTTCATGAAAAAAGATGTAAATATTGACGGAGAATTCAGTTATACCGTGCAGAATCCGACCCTTTACAGGGCGCGTCACATCGGTCTGCAGCTGATTGATGAATATGTACGTGAGGAACTGGATGAGGTTTATATTATCTATACAAAAATGATCAATGCGTTCAAGATGGAAGCGGATATGTTTCAATTGCTTCCGTTGCAGAGAGAAGAATATACACACAAAAATCTGAAAGGATACAGTGACAGAATGACCTTTCATCCTTCTGTGGAATCGGTGCTGAACAGCCTGATTCCAAACGTTGTGTGTGGTTTTGTATATGGTGCGCTGGTAGAATCTTATGCCAGTGAACATAATTCCAGAATGATGGCGATGCAGACCGCTACCGATAGTGCAAAGCAGATGCTGCATGATCTGGAAATTGAATACAACCGTGTGCGTCAGGCAGCGATCACTCAGGAAATTACTGAGGTCATTGCAGGTGCCAAGGCACAGAAGAGTAAGAAAAAGTAAGAGAGGTGAAGCGATATGAATAAAGGAAAAATCGTTCAGGTCATGGGACCTG
>ENA-UOOA01003970-UOOA01003970.1-human-gut-metagenome-genome-assembly--contig:-P61old-NODE-3970-length-17488-cov-4.623186_pt1 | contig 17488 bp, 18 predicted proteins | sample MGYA00242467_ERZ724014 | MGnify/ENA metagenome assembly ERZ724014
CGCTCTGCGGGTCATGCTGGACATGGCGGAACAGCCTTCGGACGGTTACATCCGATTAAAAGACGTAGCTGTGCGGCAGGACATCTCCCGCAAATATCTGGAAAGCATCATGACGGAGCTTTGCCGGCACGAGCTGGTGGAAAGCGCCATCGGGAAAACGGGGGGCTACAAGCTCCGGAGGAAACCCTCGGAATACCGGGTGGGCGAGATTTTAGAAGCGGCGGAAGGAGAGCTTGCGCTGGTGGCCTGTCTTGCAAAAGACGGGAGAAAGTGCGAGGGAACCTGCACCTGTGCGACCCTTCCCTTTTGGCAGGGGCTGGAGGAACAGATCAACGATTATGTGAACCGCTACACCCTGCAGGATCTTCTGGATTCAAAAAAACAACACACCGACAGTAGCGGCTGCAGCAGCGAAAAGAAAGAGGACGAGAAACATGAGTGAGAAAACATTGCTTGCGGTCCGGAACCTTCGGGTCAGCGTCGGAGAAAAAGAGATCCTTCACGGAGTCGACCTGACGGTGGGGAAGGATGAGACACACGTCTTAATGGGCCCAAACGGTACCGGAAAATCCACTCTCGGCTATGCTATCACCGGAAACCCGGCGTATATCGTCACCTCGGGACAGATCCTTTTCAAGGGGGAGGACATCACCGACCTTCCGGTCAACGAGCGGGCGAAAAAGGGCATTTTTCTTTCCTTCCAGAACCCTCTGGAGGTGCCCGGCGTGACCTTGAGTTCCTTTATCCGCAGTGCGCTGGAGCAGAAGGCAGGAAAGCGGCTCCGTCTGTGGGATTTTAAGAAAAAGCTGAATGAAACGATGAAGCTTCTGAATATGGACGAGTCCTATGCCGAGCGGGATCTGAACGTGGGCTTCTCCGGCGGCGAAAAGAAGAAGGCGGAGATCTTGCAGATGCTGATGCTGGAGCCGGAGCTGGCGATCTTGGACGAGACCGACTCCGGGCTGGACGTGGATGCCGTCCGGACGGTGTCTCAGGGCGTGCAGCTTTACAAGGAGCGGGTCCATGGTTCCCTTCTCATTATCACCCACAGCACCCGGATTTTAGAGGCACTGACGGTGGACGCCGCCCACGTTATGGAAAACGGCGTGATCGTGAAAAACGGCGGAGCCGAGCTGGTGGAAAAGATCAACGAGAACGGCTTCGGCGCCATCCGGGACGGGCAGGCAGGTGAATGAGATGAAGGAAAAAAGCCAGGTTGCGGACATCGACCGCAGCGTTTATGACATCCGGGATAAGGAAGACGACGCCTACCGGATGGAGGACGGGCTGACCCCCGCCATCATCCGGAAGCTGTCCGAGGAAAAGGAAGACCCGGTATGGATGCAGCAGTTCCGGCTGGAGGCGCTGCAGATCTACAATGAGACCCCTGTCCCTGACTGGGGGCCTTCGCTGGAGGGGCTGGACATCGATCACATCGCTACCTACGTCCGCCCCAAGACGAAGATGCAGAACAACTGGAAAAACGTGCCTCAGGACATCAAGGACACCTTTGAGCGGCTGGGGATCCCGGAGGCGGAGCGGAAATCCTTGGCCGGCGTGGGCGCTCAGTACGACTCGGAGCTGGTTTACCACAACGTCCGGGAAGAAGTAGCGGCTCAGGGCGTGGTTTACACCGATATGGAAAGCGCCATGAAGGGCGAATACGCCGATATGGTGCGGAAGTACTTCATGAAGCTGGTCACTCCGAGAGATCACAAGTTTGCAGCCCTTCACGGGGCGGTCTGGTCCGGCGGCTCCTTTGTGTATGTGCCAAAGGGGGTGCAGGTCTCCATCCCGCTGCAGTCTTATTTCCGTTTAAACGCCAAAGGCGCTGGGCAGTTTGAGCACACCCTCATCATCGTGGACGAGGGGGCGAGCCTTCACTTCATCGAGGGCTGTTCCGCACCGAAATACAACGTGGCGAACCTTCACGCCGGCTGCGTGGAGCTGTTCGTGAAGAAGAACGCAAAGCTCCGGTACTCCACCATTGAGAACTGGTCGAAGAATATGTACAACCTGAACACCAAGCGGGCGCTGGTGGAAGAAGGCGGCGTCATCGAGTGGGTGTCCGGCTCCTTCGGCTCCCATGTAGGCTGTCTTTATCCCATGAGCATTCTAAAGGGCGACCGCTCCCGGATGGAGTTCACCGGCGTGACCTTTGCGGGCGCCGGGCAGAATCTGGACACCGGCGCAAAGGTGGTCCACATCGGAAAGGACACCAGCTCCTTTATGAATACCCGTTCCATCAGCAAGAGCGGAGGGATCAGCACCTTCCGCAGCAGCGTGGTGGTGGAAAAGAGCGCAAAGGGCGCAAAATCCTCCGTTTCCTGCCAGTCGCTGATGCTGGATTCGGAGTCCCGGTCGGATACGGTGCCGGCTATGGACATCCGCACCCGGGACGCAGCGGTGGGGCATGAGGCGAAGATCGGCAGCATCAGCGGGGACGCCGTCTTCTATCTGATGAGCCGGGGTATGAGCGAGGAAGACGCCCGGGCGCTGATCGTCAGCGGCTTTGCGGATAACGTTTCCAAGGAGCTGCCGCTGGAATATGCGCTGGAAATGAACAATCTGATCCGGCTGGAAATGAAAGGCAGCATCGGCTGATGCAGGAAGGGAGAAGGATCATGGAAAAGACGATTCGGATCGACCGGCTCCCCACACGGACGTGGAACCGGCTGCAGGTAAACGATGCGGCGATCCAGTGGGTGGAAACGAAAACGGAAGTGCTGCCGGCGATTACGGTAAATGAGAAGGAATGTCCGGAAGTGCTGCGGCTCTCTTTTTCCGATAACGGTGTGGAATACGCTCAGAAAGCCGCTTCGATCACGGCCAAAAAGGGAAGCACGGTAACGGTCATTGAAGACTGCCGGGCGGAAAAGCCGCTGGCGGTGGCTCTGGAGCTGACCATCGAGGAGGACGCCTGCATCCGGCTGGTGCAGCTTCTGAACCCCGATCAGGGGGCGGTTCTCCGGCACGAGGTGCGGACAAGCAGCGGGAAGAACGCCCGGTTTTCGCTTGTTTCCGTGCTGGTAGGCGACGGGGATATTTATGAGGACACCAACGTGCAGCTGACCGGTGAGGGAAGCCGGTTTGAGGCAGATCTTGGGTACCTCGCCCGGAAGAAGCAGACCATCGACGTCAATATAGCTGCCGATCACTGGGGGAAAAAGACCCGGACGGAGATCCGGACCAACGGCGCTTTGATGGATTGCGCAAAGAAGGTCTTCCGGGGGACCATTGATTTCAAAAACGGTTCTTCCGATTCCGTGGGAAGCGAGAATGAGACGGTTCTGATGCTGGGGGAGGACGTGGTAAATAAGACCGTTCCCCTGATCCTCTGCGCAGAAGAGAACGTGGAAGGCACCCACGGCGCCACGATCGGCGAACTGGACGACGCCACTCTCTTCTATTTCGAGAGCCGGGGCATTTCAAAGGAGCGTGCCGAGGCCATTATGGCAAGGGCTGCCATTGAGCGGCTGATGCGGGTCTCCGGGGACGAGGCGTTTGCCGATCGGGTGTCGGAGGTCCTCCGGGCGGAGCTTCCGGAAGAGGAGGACGGCGAATGACCATGGAAAAGGATTATAAGGCGGATTTCCCGCTGCTCCGGGACAGTGACGTGGCATATCTCGATAATGCTGCCACAGCTCAGCGGCCCCAGTGCGTGCTGGATGCGGAGCGGGATTTCTACTGTCATCACAATGCAAACCCCCTGCGGGGGATCTATACACTCAGTGTGGAGGCTACCGAAGCGCTGGAGGACGGGCGGAAGGCGGTAAAAGACTTCATCGGAGCAGGGTTTTCCGATGAGGTGATCTTTACCCGGAACACCACCGAGGGGTTGAACCTGGTTGCGTACAGCTACGGGCTGAGCCATTTAAAGCCCGGGGACGAGGTACTGGTCTCTATTTTGGAGCATCACAGCGACCTGCTGCCGTGGCAGATGGTCTGCCGTCAGACCGGAGCAGAGCTGCGGTTTTTAGAGTGCGAGCCGGACGGGCGGCTTGACCTGAACCGGGTGGAGGAAGCGGTCAGCGACCGGACGAAGCTGGTGGCGGTGACCCAGGTCTCCAACATCATCGGGCGGGTGAACCCCATCCGGGAGATCGCCGAGATCGTCCATCGGAAGGGGGCTGTCCTTGTGGTGGACGGCGCTCAGAGCACGCCCCATATCCCGGTGAACGTCCGGGAGATGGGGGCGGATTTCTTCGCTTTTTCCGGGCACAAGCTCTATGGCCCTATGGGGATCGGCGCCGTTTACGGGAAACGGGAGTTGTTAGACGGGATGCCGCCCTTCCTTACCGGCGGGGAGATGATCGAATCCGTTTCCCGGACGGGGGCGGTTTTTGCGGAGCTTCCCCACAAATTCGAGGCGGGGACGGTCAATGCCGCTGGTGCGGCGGGGCTTCACGCCGCCATTGACTATGTAAATCGAATCGGGTTTGAGGAGATCCATCGGCGGGAGCTGGCAGTTTCCGCCTACGCTTTCGAGGGGATGAAGCAGATCCCCGGCATCCGTATCTTAGGCGGGGAAACGCCGGAGGAGCATAACGGCATCCTCACGTTTACCTTGGATCCGGTCCATCCTCACGACATCAGCGAGATTTTGGCTTCGGACAACGTAGCCATCCGGGCAGGGCATCACTGTGCCCAGCCTTTGCTGGAATTTTTGGGGTACCGATCCACGGTTCGGGCCAGCTTCGCCTTTTATAACACCAAGGCGGACGCCGACCGGTTCTTAGAAAGTCTTTCAACGGTAAGGGAGCGCATGGGCTATGGAAACTAAGAATTTTTACAACGAGATCCTGACGGAGCACAATATGCACCCGGAGTTCAAACACGATCTTTCGGATGCGGACATTGTGCTGGACGGGGTGAACCCCAGCTGCGGCGACGAGATTCAGCTGAAGCTGAAGACGGATGGGGACACGATTGTGGACGGGGCTTTTGTGGGGGATGGGTGCGCCATTTCCCAGGCCTCCACCGACATCATGCTTGGGATGATCGTGGGAAGGAAGAAAGAGGAAGCCTTAAAGCTGGGAAATCTGTTCATGCGGATGATCCGGGGCGAGGCCACGGAAGAGGAGATTGATTCGTTGGAGGAAGCCTCTTCCCTTCGGGACATTGCCCATATGCCCGCACGGGTGAAATGTGCGATGCTGGGTTGGAGGACGTTATCCGAAGCACTGAAAAAGTAACGGACCGCCCCGGACTGCGCTTGAAAAGCTGGGGCGGGTTTGACGGATGGAGGTGTATGCGGCGGTGAGGATCCATCCATTGGTGGTAAAACGGGATTATTTTGAACCGGTCATTCCGCTGCTGCAGGAAGGGCGCCATCCGCTGATCCCGGCGCTTCCCGGCTATGACTTTGAGGATGACAGCGACTTTGCCGGTGTGGAACCGATCGTTTCCTGACCGAATGATTGGCTGAAGGATAAAGGCTATACGGAGCGGTATGCCGTATATGGGTGTTCCATGGGAGGGCTCTGTTGCGCTGATGACGACGCTTGGGAGAGCGGGAGGCATGGCTCTGCTGGAAAAAGCCTTTGCGGCAGATGGCTACTCCAAAGAGGACTTGCAGGATGTGGCGGACATCTTGAAGCATCGCAGTCGAAAGACGATCTGGCGCGCCTTTGAGTCGTGCAACAATTATAAGCTCCCGGATCTCATTCCGGAACGGGGCACGGGGGATTGGTTCCCCTGAAACCGGAGCGGTTTGCGGAGATGATCGATGGACTTTCGTAAAAAGAAAACGGGCAGTCACAGAAAATGGAGCTTCTGCGACTGCCCGTTTTTGGTGTTTCAGCTATTCGCTGGAGAGGTTCAGCGCCTTTGCCGCTTGCAGGGCGGTTTCAAAGCAGGGGGCATCGGAGACAAGGATGCAGATCTCCTCCTCCACCGCTTTTTTGAGATCGGCTTCGTTAAAACGCACTCCGTCGCAGAGGATCACGCAGGAGGCGCCGGTAAGCGATGCAACGGCTAACGTGTTCCGGTTAGCCATAACGGTGACCCATGCATTTCCCGGCCGGATGTGGGCTAAGACATGGCTTAAAAGATCGCCGCAGAAAAGGCCGGTGACCTCTTTTGCTTGCATAGGGGAGACCGATTCGGAAAAGCCGCAGATCCGGGAAAGCTCCGTGGGCGTCATGGGAAGACCTCCTAAAGGATTTCTACCAATCAGTATAAGGCCTGGAGGAACGGTTTGTCAATCGTCGGAGAGGACGCCGTTTTCTGCTGATGGGCGCTGCGGCGGTACAGACGGATCATCAACGAGACGATTCCTTCTTCTTTTTTTGCTGAAAAGGGCAGGATCCTTTCTTAAGTTAGCATTAACTAACTAATGCGTCAAAGAAAAAGCAGCCTTTCAAAAAAAGCGACTGATTCCGTTTTTTATTTTAACAGAAAAAAGGGGAGAGAATCAAGAGGAAAAAATTGCAGGCTCTTGACAATTGATTTGGGTGATGATATCCTTTTTTTAGCATCACCCGGCGGGATTTTGTCGGGAAGAGCAAGGAGGATACATCTATGTTCAAAACGCTTTACGATTATGACATTTACCCCAAGGTTTTTCCGGTAGGGAAGGCCGTGGACATCACGGTGAAGGCTTTGGGAGAGCACGTCCGCTTTGAGGGCGAGTACAAGATCACAGTCCACCGGATCAATTCCGGGAACGTGTATGACCCTGCTACGGCGTGGAACCACACGGATTATACGGTCACTGCCGGGGCGGACAACACGCTTCGGTTCACCTATACCGCCGGGGAGGAGACGGAGCATTACGTCCGGATCTGGAAAGAAGACAAACGGGTGGTGCAGCTGGCGGTGTATGCGTTGAATCCGGATCTGGCCTGCCGGATCCCGCTTCACGGGGACTTTCATATGCACACCTGCCGTTCCGATGGACGGGAAGATCCGGGCATCGTTTGCGCCAACTACCGGAAGTATGGCTACGACTTCATGCCCATTACCGATCATCATCGGTACTATCCCTCTCTGGAGGCTATAGCAGATTATGCGCCGGCGGATCCTTTTCTGACCATTCTTCCCGGTGAGGAGGTTCATCTTCCCCTGACCGACGTCCATATCGTCAACGTGGGCGGCACTTTTTCGGTCAACGGGCTGCTGGAAAGCTCATGGAACTTCAAGGATAAGGGCAGCGATTTGAAATACCGTTCGCTGGACGGGAAGGCGCCGGATATGGTGCCCATGGATGAGTATAAGCGGCAGGTGGAGGAGATTATGAATTCCGAGGACTGCGCCGACTGCCCGGAAAACGTGGACAAGCGCTCCTATGCGGTCTGCCTGTGGGCGTTCCGGAAGATCCGGGAAGGAGGCGGTCTGGGGATTTTCGCCCATCCTTACTGGATTTCCGACCTGTGGCAGATCCCGGAGCCTTACACTCTCTATATGCTGAAAAAGCACCCCTTCGATGCCTTTGAGGTGCTGGGCGGCGAGAGCTACTATGAGGAGAACGGCCTCCAGACCTCCCTTTATTATGAGGAGTACCGGAGAAACAACGTCTTCCCCGTGGTAGGCTCTACCGACAGCCACGGCTCCACCGAGCATAACCCCATCGCCCACACCAGCTCCACCTATGTCTTTGCCCGGAAAAATGAGCGGGAGGACATCGTTTCTGCGGTGAAGGACGGGTATTCCGTGGCGATCGACACCATTTCCAAGGAGTACCGGCTGGTAGGCGAGTACCGGTACCAGAAGTATGTGGCGTTCTTAATGGACAACTGGATGCCCATTCACGACCGGGTGGCCGCTATGGACGGCGAGATCATGCGGGAATACTATGAGGGCGAGGCAGACGCTTCGGAGGTGGCCTTCATGCGGCGCAAGTCGGAAGCGCTGTTCCAAAAATATTTCGTCACCGAATAAGAAAAGCAAATTCCCCGCTTCCGGAAAAGGCTCCGGAAGCGGGGAATTTTTATGCCCGGTCTTCGTAGATCTCGTTAAAATCATGGGTGACGCCTTTGGCCTTATAGCCCACCATGGTGTCCAGACAGACAGCGTGGATGCTTTTGAAGATGCTCCATTCAAGATCGGGGTTATCCCGACTCAGGCGTTTTAGGAGGTTTTTGACCTCCTGCCGTTTGGAACCGCCTCCGCCGTTGTCGCAGGAGGTGCAGTTTTCTGTGAAGCGGCAGGCGCACTGGATGAATTCCAGCTCGTTGTAGCGCTTCCACGCCAGGATGTCCTCCTCCCGGATCTGGTACATGGGGCGGATCAGCTCCATGCCGGGGAAGTTTTTGCTGTGGAGCTTAGGGGGCATGGCCTGCAGCTGGGAGCCGTAGAACATCCCCATGAGGGTGGTTTCGATGACGTCGCTGAAGTGGTGGCCCAGTGCGATCTTGTTGCAGCCCAGTTCCTGTGCCTTGCTGTACAAAGCACCCCGGCGCATCCGGGCGCAGAGGTAGCAGGGGGTGCGGTCGGTGTTGTTGGCCACGGCGAAGATGTTGGTCTCAAAGATGGTAATGGGGATGTTCAGGAGTTTGGCGTTTTCCTCAATCTTCCGGCGGTTTATCTCGTTGTAGCCCGGATCCATTACAAGGTAACAAAGCTCAAAGGGCACATCGCTGAACCGCTGGAGCTGCTGGAGAAGTTTTGCCATGAGCATGGAGTCTTTTCCGCCGGAGATGCAGGCGGCAATCTTGTCGCCGGGCTGGATCAGCCGGTACTGCTTTACGGCAGCCACAAAGGGGTTCCAGAGCGCTTTCCGGAATTTCTTCTGAATGCTCCGCTCGACCATCTGATAGGGTTCCAGTTCTTTTTTCATTTTGTAAGCTCCCGATAGCATTGGTCGAAGATGGTCTCGAATTCGGATAATTCCTCATCGGTGGTTTGGTGGCTTAAACTGATCCGGAAGGAGGAGAGAGCGGTTTTCCGGTCCCGGCTGACGGCGAAGACCGCCCGGGAGGGGGTGCCTTCGGTGGAGCAGGCGGATTTGACCGAAACGCAGACGCCTTTTTCGCTGAGCGCCCGCTGGAAGGTCGTGCCTTTGACGCCCGGGACGCTGAGATTCAAGATATGGGGGACGGCATCGGCGGGGCTGTTGATCTGCACCTTGGGGTAGGAGACAAAAAACTGCCGCAGGCGGGCGTTTTTTTCGGAAACGGCGGCGTATCGCTCATCCAGATGGGTCAGCGCCAGCCGGAGGGCGGTCTCCATGGCGGATGCCAGCCCCAGAGCGGGGGTGCCGCTGCGGTAAAGGGTGGTGCTGCTTCCGCCGTGGATCAGAGGCTCGATAACAAGATCCCGGCGCTTCAAAAGGACGCCGGAGCCGTTCAAACCGTAGAATTTATGGGGGGCAAAGCTCATGGTGTCGATGCCGTCAAAAGAAACGGGGATCTTTCCCACCGCCTGGGTGGCATCCACATGAAGGCGGCAGTCGGGGAAGTCCTTTAAAATTTCCCGGATCTCGGAAAGGGGCTGGATCGTCCCCAATTCGCTGTCCACCAGGGTGATGGAGAGGAGGACGGTGTCCTTTCGCAGCAGCTCCCGGAGTTCCGAGCAGTCGATCTTTCCGTTCCGGTCGATGGGGAGCAGCTCGATTTCCCAGCCCTGTTCCTGCAGGGCAGTGAGACAGCCGCTGACAGAGGGGTGCTCCAAGGGGGTGGAGAGGATGTGTTTTCCCTTATGCCGGGCGGAGCGGGCGATGCCTTTGACGGCGGTGTTGTTGGATTCACTGGCGCCGGAGGTCAGAAGGATCTCCGCCGGGGAGACGTTTAAAAGGGTCGCCATGGAGTCGATCACCCGTGCCATTTCTTCCCCTGCGGCGATGCCGGCGGGGTGGGTGGAATTGGGATTACCGAAGAAGGCGCGCTCCGTTTCCACAAAGCATTGGAGTACGGCTTCGTCTGCCGGCGTATTGGCGGAATAGTCCAGATAGATCAAAAGGCTCGCTCCTTTCAAAAAAGATCGCATAGCATACAGATAGGTATTCTCATTATACGGAATTTTTCCCGGAAAGTCAAGGCTTCCCTGATTTCAAAAAAACACTTGACAAATGAGACTACTTCGTGTAGTCTATAACTATAGACTACACGAAGTAGTCTTGTGAAACGGAGGAATCTTTTCATGGGAGAAGTGCAGTTGGGGGCAGCAGAAGCCCGGTTTGCGGAGATCGTCTGGCAGAAAGAGCCGGTGACCTCCTCAGAGCTGGTAAAGCTGGGGGAAAAGGAACTGAACTGGAAGCGGACGACCGTCCACACGGTGCTGCGGCGGCTTTGCGACAAGGGGCTTTTCCGCAATGACGGCGGGACGGTGACGTCGCTTCTCAGCCGGGAGGAATTTTACGGGAAGCAAAGCCGGCAGTTCGTGGAGGACACCTTTGACGGCTCCCTTCCGGCGTTTCTGGCGGCGTTTACGAGGGGAAGACGGCTGACTGCTGCGGAAGCGGAGGAGCTGCGGAGGATGATCGACGAGGTGAAGGAGGAGTAGGCAATGGCGGATGTATTTTTGACTCTTTTGAATCGGAGCATTGCAGCAGGGTGGCTGATCCTTGCGGTACTGATCCTGCGGAAGCTGTTTTTTAAGCTGCCGAAAAGCCTGACCCTCTGGCTCTGGGCGGCGGTGGGGCTTCGGCTCGGCTGCCCGGCCACCTTAAAAAGCGTTCTTAGCCGGGTGCCCCGGGCGGAGACGGTAAAGCTGGATGCAGTGCAGTACGGTGCTGCCGGGGAGCCGGTGATCGACAGCGGGATCTCTTTCATCGACCGGAGCTTAAACCCGCTGTTTGACCGGGCAGCGGCACAGACGGGGGAAAGCGTGAACCCGCTTTTCGTTTGGGCGACGGTGGCCGGGGTGATCTGGCTTGCAGGGTTTTGCGGAATCCTTCTGGCCGGGGGGATCCGCTGCCTGCAGCTAAAGCGGCGGCTTCGAGAGGCGGTTCCCATGGGGAACGGGGTCTTTCTTTGCGACGGCGTGGGGGCACCCTTCGTTTTTGGGTTGTTCCGTCCGAAGATCTATCTGCCCGGGGGATTGAGTGAGGAGGAGACGGAGCTGATCTTCGCTCATGAAAGGATCCATCTGAAGCGGGGTGACCCGATCTGGAAGCTGGCGGCATATCTGCTGCTGGCAGTCTACTGGTTCCATCCGCTTATCTGGGCGGCGTATGTTTGCTTTGACCGGGATCTGGAGCTTGCCTGCGATGAAAAGGCGGTAAAGGAAATGGATCTTTCACGGAGAAAAGCCTACTCGCAGGCGCTGGTCTCCTGCAGTCAGGGGAGGAAAACGATCCTTGTCTGCCCGCTGGCTTTCGGGGAAGTGGGCGTCCGGCAGCGGATCCGGTCGGTGCTGTCCTTCAAAAAGCCTGCCAGGTGGGCGGCCTGTGCGGCAGCTGTCATTTGTGCAGTGACGGCGTTTTGCTTCCTGACGGATCCGGCGCCGGCTTCTTCCGCAGCCTTGGAGCTGACGCCGGAAACGGCGGAGGAAACCATTCATTCGATCCTGGAAACGCTGACGCTGGAGGCGAACGGGCAGGTCCATTTGACCTTCCCTAAAAATATTCCGGTTTCGGAGGACGGGAAGACCCGGCTTTTTCTGACCCTGACGGCGGTGTATTCTCCGGAGCCGGGGATCAGTGAGGTGGAAAAGCTGCTGGATCATGAGGAGATCCGCACAGGGGCACGATCCATTGGCTGCACGCTTAGTCAGGAAAAGGGGACGCTTTTAAAGATCACCCTTCGGGCGGCGTATCAGACGGAGCTTGAGGGAAATGCCTGGCGGGATTATGCGGCCGATTACACCGAGCTGATCCAGCCGTTTGCCTACGGTGTGGTTTCCGGCGGGCGGACGGCGGAAGCGGCAGTCCGGACGGAAGAGGGGGACTTCTCGCTTCCGTTAAGGGGGGAAACGTCGCTGCTGTTAGAGCTTCCGCTTCCGGAGGGGATCACTCTGACGGAGGGGGAGGAACTCTTTTTGCTGCAAAAAGGCGGGGAGACGGTGGGGTCGCTCACGTTCCTTCCCTTTGCAGCGGATGATCCGGAGGTCCTTTCGGCAGTGGATCCGAAGACGGAGCAGATCCCCATGCAGGTCTTCGGGATGGCTATGACGAATCACGCCGGGTATGAGGACTATCGGGTGGTTCATTCTTCCAAAACGGGAGCCGTGGCGCTGGCTGCGTATCTCTGGCAGGACTTGAGCGGGTCGGAATCGGCTGCTGCGGTTCCATATCAGAAGATGGACTGCATTCTCTGCTATGATACGATGTCGGCAAAGGTTTTTGCGGAGATCTTGCTGGAGCCGGGAACGCTGACGGCTGCGGAGCTGGAGGCGCTGGCGAAAGGAATCCGTCTTTCTTAAAAAGAGAATACTGGGCGTAAAAATCCCCCAAGTTCAAAGAACTTGGGGGATTTTTTTCAGATGTGCGCAGCCCGGTGGCGGCGGCAGGCGTTAAAATAGTCGTCCAGAAGCACCATGTCAAATTCCCTGACGATGTCCATGACCGTCTGGTCGGTGTCCTCATAGGTGAGCATTACTGCTCCAATGTGGCCGGGGTCATGGATCTGCAGGCGGTCGCCGTATTTTTCCTTGGCCGCCCGGTATTTCGGGGCGTTGCCATCGATGTGAACCAAGGTGTAGTCCAGATTGATCTTCCCCGTCACGAAATCGTAGTAGTTGGTGGTGGAAGCCAGCGTTTCGCCGAAGGGGGAGAGGATCCGGCTCTGATCCCCGCAGATGGCTCCCGCAAAATAGCTGCGGCAGGAATATGCCCAATATTCCTGGGAAACCCCGCCGTGGTACATGGAGGAAAAGAGGATGAGATCCGGCTTCTGGGCGGCGTAGCGGCGCATGAGTTCGTCGTAATTCAGGTCAAAGCAGATGGCGCAGCCCACCCGTCCGAAGGGGAGGGTGAAAATGGGTGCTTCAGTGCCGTAGGCGATCTCGCCGTTGTCCAATTCCGCCGGAACCAGATGGTTTTTGTCGTAGATGCCAAGGATCTCCCCGTTGGGGCCTAAAAGCTGGGTGGAGTTCCGGAAGGGGAGGGTTTCTTCCTCCGGCAGGAAGCGGCAGGCGGAGTAGGCGATGGTGCAGCGGTTTTCCCGGGCAATGTCCCGATAAAAATCCCGGATGCGGTCGCCCCGGTAACGGTAGTACCGCTTCCGCTCCTCCATGGTGAAGGAGGGGAAACGGTCGCAGGCTTCGGGGACGACGATCAGATCCGGCTTGTCAGGCAGCACTTTCTGGAGGTTTTCGTTCAGATAGGCAAGCATTTCCTGCACTTTCCCTTCCAGATCATCGCTGTAGGGAGAATGGGAAAGCGCCGGTTGGGAGAGAAGGCTTATTTTCACGTAATTTGCCATGATATCTGTCCTTTCCGTAAGGGGAAAAGACCCCTGCCGGAAAACAGGGGCCTTTTCGGAATTGCAGAAGAGTTATTTGCCGGCCAGATAAGCGTCGTAGGCTTTCTGCTGCAGCTCGACTACTTCGTCGATGCCCATCTTCCGGATCTGGGAAACGTAGTTGTTCCAGGACTCGTCGGTGACACCGTCGATCATGAAGGAGGCGAAGCTCTCGCCCACATAGGTGTTGATGTCGGTGGTCAGCTCGGCGATGCGGGTGGCATCCTCATTAGAGAAGGTCAGGTAGGCAGAAGGATACACGTCTACCGAGTAAGGCAGCAGCTTGTTGATGGTGCCGGTGCCTTTGCAGATCTGTCCGGGAGAACCGTTGTTGATGCCCATAAAGATGCAGTTGTAGGCGTTGGAGCAGCCGAACTCGCTGAGCCAGTTGGTTCCGGCTCCGTCATAGTCATCGGGGACTTTGATGGAGTAGGTGGTGTGGGTATCGTCGTCCCAATCCCAGTTGACGCCTCGGGTGCCCAGCCACATACTGATTCCGGAAACGCCGTCGGCGATGGGATTTTCGGTGGTGGTGTAGAAGGCGTCGATCCACTTCATGATGGTTTCCACGTCTTTGCATTTGGAGGAGACGAAGGACGCTGCCATACGGGAGTTGTAGGCCTTGGGATACTTCTGGGTGGAGGTGTACTCTGAGGTCAGAGGGGCAAACATATCCACATCGTAGTTGCCGCTGGCAAAATTGTCGAGAGAATACATGGTGCCAAAGGTCGTTATTGCGCAATGGTTGCCTATGATCAAGGGTTTGGTATTGGTGCCGTCCTCGGAGAAGCACTCTTTGTAGTAGCCGCCGGAGATGTACAACTCATGGAGATACTCCATCATGTGGCGGTACTGGTCGCTGATCCGATTGTAGGCGACGGTCTTTCCGTCGGTGGTGCCGTAATCCATGTCAACGGCATCGCCGAAGGCAGGGAACAGCCAGTAAGCCAGCTGGCCGGTGACGTGGCCGCTATTGTAAGGCATAAACGCAATGAACTCCGAATCCTTCGCACTGTAGTATTCCTGCACTGTTTTCACTGCGTTCAAGAGCTCGTCGGTAGTGGTGGGTTCGCTGACGCCGGCTTCCTTGAACATATCCGTACGTGCCGGAGTAGGCAGTAGGAGTCTGCAGGTAGGCAGGGAAGCCGTACAGGGTGCCATCCTCGTTGACGCAGGCAACCTTGGACTCGGGATACTGCTCAAACATGGCGGAGAGGTTAGGCATGATGTTCAGATACTGACCATATTCCACCAGAGTGCCGGCCTTGCCATATTGTTCAATGGAGGCTTTGTCGGTGCCGCTCATGTAGAGGTTGAAGACGAAATCAGGCAGACTGTCGCCGGCCAGAGCAATGCCCATCTGGGTCTCCCAGTCAGACCAGTAAGTCCATTCGATGTTTACGTTGGTAGCTTCTGCGTAAGCATTGTACCAGAGGGTGTTGGGCATATTGTCGAAACCGGAGGCTGCGGTGAAGGTCACCGGCTCGCTGACGATGGGGTAAGTGGGAGTGTAGGGCTCATCGCTTCCCGAAGCGGGGGTGGAAGAACCGGAGGAGGAAGAAGGGGTGCTGCTGGAGGGAGTGCTGCTCCCGCCGTTGTCGCCGCATCCGCTGAAGGCGGAGACTGCGAGGATCGCTGCAAAAATGGCTGCAAAAACCTTTTTACTCATGGTTGACGCTCCTTTCGTTTGTCGAACATATTGAAACGGAACCGGGTTCCGGCGCCGTTTGAACCGATGGATCAGCCCTTGATGGAGCCCAGCATAACGCCCTTATCGAAGTATTTCTGCAGGAAGGGGTAGATGATGAGCAGCGGGGCGGCGCTGACGACGATCAGCGCATACTTTAAGAGGTTTGCAAGGTTTGCGTAATAGAGAGCCAGCTCTTCACTGATGGATCCGCCCATGGCTGCCTTCATGGTGTTGAGAACCAGAATCTCTCGCAGGACCAGAGCCAGCGGGATTTTGTCACGGGCGTTGGAGAGATAGATCAGGGCGTTGAAGAAGGAGTTCCACTGGGCGACGCCGTAGTAGAGCGCCATAACGCCGATCAGAGCCTTGGACAGGGGGAGCACGATCCGGACGAAGACCTGGAAGGTGGAACACCCGTCGATGATGGCTGCTTCCTCCACCTCTGCCGGTATGCCGTTTGCGAAGAAGGTGCGGCAGACGATAAGATTGTAGGTGGAAATGGCTGTGGGGATGATCATGACCCAGCGGGTGTTTAAAAGCCCCAGATTCTTGATGTTCAAATAGCTGGCAATCATGCCGCCGCCGAAGTACATGGTGAAAGCGAAGAAGAACATGATGACATTTCTGCCGATGAAGTGCCGTTTGGAAAGCGCATAGGCGGCGGTGAGAGTCATGGCCAGGCTGAACAGGGTGCCGAAAACGGCGTAAAAGATCGTGTTCAGGTAGCCGATGACGATGTCCTTGTTCTTAAAGACCGTTCTGTAGGCATCCAGCGTCATTTCTCTGGGATAGAACCAGACTTCTCCCGCCGCCACCAGGTTGGGATTCGAGAAAGAGGCGATCAGGATAAAGTAGAGCGGGTAAAGCACCAGCAGCACGCAAAGGGTGACGAGGATGAGATTTACGATGTTGAAGACCTTATCGCCCCGGGTTTCTTTGATGATTGCCATATCGTTTCCCCCTTTCAGAACAGGCTGGTGTCGGACAGTGTTTTGGCGATCCTGTTCACCAGAAGCACCATGAAGAAGTTAATGACATTGTTCATTAAACCCACTGCCGTAGAGAAGCTATAGTCCTGTTTTACGAGACCCCGGGTATAGATGTAGGTCGCAATGACGTTGGAGGAGTCCCTATTCAGGTCGTTCTGCAGCAGGAAGACCTTGTCAAAGCCTACGCTTAAGAGGGATCCGGCGTTCATGATTAAAAGAATGGTAGCTGTGGGAAGGATACAGGGAATGTTGATGTGCCAGATCCGCTGGAGCCGGGAGGCGCCGTCGATCATGGCTGCTTCGTGAAGCCCCGGGTCTACGCTGGATAGGGACGCAAGATAGATGATGCAGCCCCAGCCTGCGCCCTGCCACACGCCGGACCAGACATACAAGTGCCGGAAAGCAGTGGCGGAGGTCAGATAATTGACCGATTGCAGCCCCATGGAGACCCGAAGGGTATCAATGGGGCCCTTCGGAGAGAAAAAGAGGTTCAGCATACCAACCAAAACGACAATCGAAATGAAATGGGGTGCATAGAGAACCGTCTGGGCGAATTTTTTGTATCCGGGACTTTTCAGCTCGTTGAGCATCAGGGAGAGGATAATCGGGATGGGAAACCCTGCCAGCATGGAGTAGAGGGAGAGAACGATCGTGTTTTTAATGAGCGACCATGCATAATAGGAGCGGAAGAAGCTCTTGAAGTGCTTCAGTCCCACCCAGGGGCTTTCCAGGATGCCGATGGCGCCGCTGTAGTCCTTGAAGGCGATCTGCAGTCCGTACATGGGGGCATATGCGAAAACAATGTACCAGATGATGGCTGGCAGCACCAGAAGGTAGAGCTGGTAGTCCTTTACCATCCGTTTCCAGATGCTTACCATCCGCCTCCAGATGCTCTTCTTTTTACTACCGGCGGCAGCAGTCGGCACGCTGCGGGTTGATTTCGATTTCAGCAACGACATTCACCCTCATTTCTTGTTTCCAGTGGATTGTCTCCGTTGTCCGGAGAGTATATCAGTATCATAGCATCCTTTCCCTCAAAAGAGAAGACCAATCTTTTTGCAGGGGGTTATTGCTTTTTTGCAAAGCCGGAGAAAGCCCTTGAAATGGGGCTTTTGCAAAACTTTTGTGGTGAATTTGCAAAAAAACGATGAGAGTCTTCAGTTGCTTTTGGCGGACTTTAGCAAAAGGATCAGATAAAATATGTCTTTTTCTGAGAAAATCTTTTTAGAAGCTGTATCCTGCGAAGGGACGATTTTGCCGGCTTGTGAAAGATGCCCGATTTTCGGAGTGGCGGATCAGGACTTTTTCCGAAACCGATAGGAGAAAAAACTTTCGTGAAACCTCTTGACAGGAGAGAAACGGCGTGCTATAATATAAAAGCTGTCTTAAGTGGCGAAAAAATATATCGCGGAGTGGAGCAGTTGGTAGCTCGTCGGGCTCATAACCCGAAGGTCGTTGGTTCAAGT